>Ga0207414_1000615_pt1 | contig 15412 bp, 15 predicted proteins | sample PonA231FremontCA_2_FD_187269 | JGI IMG/M metagenome (GOLD analysis project Ga0207414, IMG submission 187269) | Marine sediment microbial community from Fremont, CA, USA - Pond A23 Sediment 1 (SPAdes) | ecosystem: Environmental > Aquatic > Marine > Unclassified | place: USA: Fremont, California... | reverse complement strand
GCGCGCCCGAACCGCGCCGGGCGATGTGGCCGACGCCCTGCCCGCGCATCCCCCTGAAACCGCGCAGCCGATGGACGAGATCATCGCCGATTTCGAGTCCATCGTGGTGCCCGGCATCACCCATTGGCAGCATCCGCGCTTCTTCGCCTATTTTCCCTCCAACGCCACACCGGCGGCGGTGCTGGCCGACAACCTGGTTACCGCCATGGCCCCGCAATGCATGCTGTGGCAAACCTCGCCCGCCGCGACGGAAATGGAAACCCGGATGATGGATTGGCTGCGCCAGGCCATCGCCCTGCCCGAAAACTTTCACGGCGTGATCCAGGACAGCGCCAGCAGCGCCACACTGGCGGCGGTCCTGGTGATGCGCGAACGCGCGTTGAACTGGCAGGGCAATGCCGCGGGGCTGGCCGGGCAACCGCGCCTGCGCGTCTACGCCTCCGAAGAGGTGCACAGCTCGGTCGACAAGGCGATCTGGATAAGCGGAATCGGACAGACCAACCTGGTCCGCATCCCGGTCAAGGGAGCGCGGCGTGGCATGGACATCCCCGCGCTGGAGGGCGCGATCGAAGCCGACCGCGCCGCCGGCTATTTGCCGGCCGGGATCATCGCCTGCACCGGCGGCACCGGCACCGGGGCCTGCGACGACATCGCCGCGGCCTGCGCGGTCGGTCGGCGGCACGGCCTGTTCACCCATGTTGATGCGGCCTGGGCGGGATCGGCGATGATCTGCCCGGAGTTCCGCGCATTGTGGGCCGGGGTCGATCAGGCGGATTCGGTCGTCTTCAATCCGCACAAGTGGCTGGGCACACAGTTCGACCTGTCGGCGCATTTCTTGCGCAGCCCGGATGATCTGACACGCACGCTGGCAATTCAGCCCGAATACCTGAAAACCCACGGCGCCAACGGGATCATCAACTATTCCGAATGGTCGATTCCCTTGGGCCGACGATTCCGCGCGCTCAAGCTCTGGTTCCTGATCCGGGCGCACGGGTTGGAGGGCTTGCGGCAGATGATCCGCAACCACGTCGCCTGGAGCAACGGTTTGGCCGAACGGTTGCGGGCCATGCCCGGCTTCGAGATCACGACCGAGCCAGTGCTGTCGCTGTTTACTTTTCGCTACGCGCCCGAGGGCAGGGATGCCGACGCATCGACGCAGGCGATGCTGACCCGGATCAACGACGACGGACATATTTACCTGACCCAGACGCGGGTTGACGGGCGCTATGTGATCCGCTTTCAGGTCGGGCAGTTCGATTGCACAGCCGAGGACGTGGATGCTGCATTCGACACGATTACCCAAACCGCAATTTCGCATGAGGATGGTTGAAATGCCCGCACCGATTAACCCGTTCAAGGCCGCACTTGCCCGTGGTGAGCAGCAAATCGGATGCTGGGCCGGCTTTGCAGATCCCTACGCGACCGAGATCCTTTCGACGGCCGGATTCGATTGGCTGGTAATCGACGCCGAACATGCCCCCAATGATCTGCGCTCGATCACCGCGCAACTCCAAGTGCTGGATGGCAAACAATCGCACCCCGTCGTTCGCCTGCCGATCGGGCGCGACTGGATGATAAAGCAGGTGCTGGACGCAGGTGCGCAAACCTTGCTGATCCCAATGGTTGAAAGCGCCGATCAGGCACGCGATCTGGTTCGCGCGATGCGTTACCCGCCGGCGGGTATTCGCGGGGCGGGGGCAGCACTGGCGCGGGCGTCACGATTTTCCGATATTGACGATTATGTCGCCACCGCGAATGACCAGATGTGCCTTCTGGTGCAGGTCGAAAGCTGCAAGGGACTCGGGGCGCTGGACGACATTCTTGCTGTGGACGGCGTCGATGGCGTGTTCATCGGACCGGCCGACCTGGCCGCCGACATGGGCTTTGGTGCAGACAGTTCGGCCCCCGAAGTGGCCGACGCCATCCGCGATGCATTGGGCCGCATCGCGGCCACCCCGAAAGCAGCCGGTATCCTCGGTCTGATTCCCGACACGACGGCCCAATACCGCGACTGGGGCGCCCAGTTTCTTGCGGTGGGCATTGATGTGCTCATGTTGGCGCGCACCGCGCGGGCGACAGCGTCCTATTGGAAACGCGGCAGAACAATCGACTGAGGAATCGTGGAAATTCAGCTCAATCATCTGAATTGTCTGAAAGAATTCTCAGTTCCCCCCATTCTGCAGGCAACACCGTTGACAAGGGCTCATTCCGTGGCATCGTGTTAGGGCAACGTGGTGCCGGCGTATTTGCCGGGGTAAATCCACGCAATGCCGCGCGTCATATTCCGTCTGCGCGCACCCAAACCGCCGGGCTCTCGCCCGCGGATCGTAATGGTCGGGTGCCTTTGGGCAGCACGGCTACCCGCGAACAGCGGCGCGCAGATGCCGACGTGGACAAACTCTACAGCAAGGGAGACAAAGATGAGTAACCTGAAACGCATTCTTACCGGGACCGCCGCCGGGGCCGCATTGCTGGCCAGCATGGGCGCGGCCAACGCCGAAACCTGGCGCTATGCCTTTGAAGAGGCGATCACCGACGTGCAAGGTGTCTATGCCACCAAGTTCAAGGAAGAGGTCGAAGCGAACACCGACCACACGATTCAGTTGTTCCCGTATGGGACGCTGGGCGAATCCGCCGACATCATGGAACAGACGCAGGCCGGCATCCTGCAATTCGTGGACCAGAGCCCGGGCTTCACCGGCTCCTTGATACCCGAGGCGCAGGTGTTCTTCGTGCCATATCTGCTACCGTCGGATTCCGATGACCTGGCAGAGTTTTTCCGCACCTCCGTAGCCATCAACGATATGTTCCCCGAACTGTACGCGGAGCAGGGTCTGGAACTTCTGACGATGTTCCCCGAGGGCGAGGTGGTCATGACCACGAAAGAGGCCGTCACCGCGCCCCAAGACCTCAACGAGGTCAAGTTCCGCGTCATGACCAACCCGTTGCTTGTGGAAAGCTACCAGGCCTTTGGCGCGACGCCGACGCCGCTGCCTTGGGGCGAAACCTATGGCGGGCTGCAGACGAACATCATTCAGGGCCAGGAAAACCCGATGTTCTGGGTCGAATCCACCAAGATGTACGAGGTCACCGACCACATCACCTTCACCGGCCACAACAACTTCACCACGGCGGTCATGGCCAACAAGGACTTCTATGACGGCCTTTCCGAAGCAGACCAGCTGGCCATCCAGAACGCCACCGACGTGGCCTTTGAACACATCGTGGACTACCAGAAGGGCCTGACCGAATCCGCGCTTGAGAAGATCAAGGCGGACAAGCCCTCGATGAACGTCAAGGTGCTCAACGAGGAAGAGCGCAAGCCGTTCAAGGAAGCCGCCAAGCAGGTTGAAGAGCGATTCATCGAAATGACCGGTGAAAGCGGCGAACAGATCCTCGACCAGATGAAAGAAGACCTCGCATCGGTCGCCGACTAACCCAAGAGCCCAAACGCCCCCGCCGCACCGGTGGGGGCGTTGTTTCTTTCTCAGAACAGGACGGGGACAGGCCGGTGACAGACAAAGAACCCTCGCAACTGCAATCACAAACAGACACAACGGGCACCGACGATGCACCGCTGGAGGATTACAAATCCAGCCTTCCGGGGTTTCTGGGCACCATCGACACGGCGATAAGCCGCATCGAATCCATCCTGCTGGCCATTGGTGTCCTTCTCATGGCCACGAACACGATTTCGAATGTCGTCGGCCGCTTCGTATTCCAGAGTTCGATCTTCTTCTCCGAAGAACTCAACCGCATCCTGATCATACTCATAACCTTCGCCGGTATCAGCTATGCCGCAAGGCAAGGGCGCCATATTCGCATGTCGGCCATCTTTGACGCGCTGCCAACGAAGGTTCGCAAGGTCATGATGGTGGTGATCGCGCTGGTCACGGCCGTGTTCATGCTCGGTCTCGCCTGGTATTCGGCGCAATACATCCTGACGCAGGCGTCGCGCGGGCGCGTTCTTCCGTCATTGCAGATTCCGGTCTGGATCATCCTGGTTTGGGTGCCGGTCGGGTTTTTCATGACCGGGCTTCAGTACCTGCTGACAGCGATCAAGAACCTCATCGAAAAGGACATCTACCTCTCGACCAACGTGATCGAAGGGTATGACGACAGCGAGTTGGAGATCTGAGCCATGGCACTCACCATTTTCTCGATAATGATCGTTCTTCTGCTTCTTGGTTTTCCCATGATGATTCCGCTGATCGTCGGCGCCTTCGTGGGATTCTATTCCATGTTCGGCGGATTGGGACAGATGGAAACCATGGTCCAGCAGATGATGGCCGGGATACGCCCCGCGTCGCTGATCGCGGTGCCGATGTTCATCTTTGCCGCGGATATCATGACCCGCGGCCATTCCGCCGCGCGGCTGATCGACCTGGTCATGTCCTTCGTCGGCCATCTGAAAGGCGGGCTGGCGGTTTCGACTGCTGCCGCCTGCACCATGTTCGGCGCCGTGTCCGGCTCTACCCAGGCGACGGTTGTCGCCATCGGCTCGCCGCTGCGTCCGCGCATGCTCAAGGCCGGTTACAAGGACAGTTTCGTTCTGGCGCTTATCGTGAACTCGTCCGACATCGCGTTCCTGATCCCGCCGTCGATCGGCATGATCATCTACGGTGTCGTTTCCAACACCTCGATTTCGGAACTGTTCATCGCGGGTGTCGGTCCGGGCCTTCTGATTCTGCTGCTGTTCTCGATCTACGCGTGGATCTACGCGGTGCGCAACAATGTGCCCACGGAGCCCAAAACCAGCTGGTCAGAGCGTCTGACCGCGCTCCGCAAGGCGATCTGGCCGCTTGGTTTCCCGGTCATCATCGTCGGCGGCATCTATGGTGGTATCTTTTCTCCGACCGAGGCCGCGGCAGCCTGTGTTCTGTATGCGCTTTTCCTGGAGACGATCCTGTTTCGCACGCTGAATTGGCGCGCCGTCTATGACACCGCAAAGTCCACAGGGCTTATCACGGCGGTGGTGTTCATCCTTGTCGGCGCGGGCGCGGCCTTTTCCTGGGTGATTTCGTTCGCCCAGATCCCGCAAGCGATCCTGGGCGGAATCGGAATCGACCAGATGGGGCAGATCGGCGTTCTGTTCGTGATCTCGATCGCGTTCTTCATCGGCTGCATGTTTGTTGATCCGATCGTGGTGATCCTGGTGCTGGTGCCGATCTTCGCACCGGTCGTGAACTCGGTGGGCCTAGACCCGGTCCTGGTGGGCACGGTCATCACGCTGCAGGTCGCCATCGGGTCCGCCACGCCGCCGTTCGGCTGCGATATTTTCACCGCCATCGCGGTGTTCAAACGACCCTACATGGACGTCGTTCGCGGGACGCCCCCGTTCATACTGATCCTGTTGTCAGTATCGGTGGCGCTGATCTTCTTTCCACAGATTGCCCTGTTCCTGCGTGATCTGGCGTTTGCCAAGTAGAAAGGAGCAAACCGATGTTCAAGAATATACTCGTTCCCTTCGACGGGTCGGTGGGCGGCGAACAGGCCCTTCTCAAGGCTGCGGAGCTTGCGGTGCTGTGCAAGGCGGAGATAACCGTGCTCACGGTATTCCGTCATCACTCGATGCTCGAGGCGTCATTTTCGATGGTGCGGGTCAGTGACCCCGGCAACATGGACGACATCATGCGCGACCATGCCAAGGAAGTTGCCGAGCAGGGCAGGAAACTGGCGCGCGACGCCGGCGTGGAAAAGTGCCGCGCCTTCGTCAAGACGGGGCAACCCGCGCGCACCATCGTGGGATTTGCCAAGGAGCACGAGAACGACCTGATCGTGATCGGCAGTCGCGGCATGGGGTCCGTCGAGGGATATCTGCTGGGCAGTGTTTCTCACAAGGTGACCGGCCTGTCGGCGGTTCCGGTGCTTGTCACTTAGGCACTTCGGCACCCGCCACCCGGGGGGCGACGGCGCTATCGGCGTCGTCGCCTCTTTTCATCCGGTCGAGTTCATTGAGAAGATCGAGCAGCAGATCCAGCCGTTCGGAACCGAAATTATCGCGCATCCAGCTATTGAGGCGGCGGCTTTCTTCCAAGTTGTCCCTTATCAACGCGCGGCCCGCTTCGGTGATCGTTATCAATTGTTTGCGGCGATCACTGGGATGCGGCGCACGGCTAATCAGCCCCTTGCCCACCAGCGTCTGCATGATCCGTGTCAGGCTGGGCAACAGCAAGCAGGAGCGATCGGCGATCTCGGTCGGGTCGAGCGTGCCGCATTCGTCCAAAACACGAAGGACGCGCCATTGCTGCTCCGTCACGCCGACATCTGCCAGCATATTCCGAATCGGGCCCATGACCCTTTCGCGCGCACGCAGCAGCGCAATGGGCAGCGAACGGTCGGTTTCGGGCGCATCTGCTTTCACGATTTTCATGTTCAGTATCTAACGTGCGCGTTTTGTAACTGACAATATGAACTCTTGACGCAGTTTCATATTACACGGCCCCGCTGCGCGTTAGCGCAACAGGCCCGTCGCGTCCCAGGCCGACGACAGGCGCGCCGCCTCCGCGGCCAGACCGAAAGGCGCATTCACCACGAACAGGCCGGAGCCCACCATACGGTGGCCGGGCCGGACAGGCGCAAACCGCACCTCGTGACGCAATGCGTTCGGCAGATCCTGCGCCTCCAGCGCGGACAGCATCGGACCATGCATGGCGCTGGTCAGGATCGGATACCAAAGGCAGATCACGCCGACATTCCATTTGCGATGCAACTTGGCGACCTGGCCTGGAATTGCGCTGTAGTCGTCCTTCACCTCGTAGCTGGGATCGATCAGCATGAGGCCACGCCGCGGTGTCGGGGGGCACAGGCTCTGGGCCATGTCGAACCCGTCACGCCTGTGAACGCGCGCACCATAAGGCGACATCGCAAAGCGTAGCGCGTCGTGTTCCTGCGGGTGCAGTTCGGCCAGGTCCATCCGGTCCTCGGCGCGCAGTAGCATCGCCGCCAGCAATGGCGATCCCGCATAGACCTGCGCGCCATGTTCGGCCCGCACCTGCGCAAGGGCCAGGGGATAAGGATGGTCCTGCTGCACCACTCCGGCCTCCAGCAGCCGGCCAACACCTGCCGCTGCTTCGCCGGTGCGCACAGCCTCGGGCGCGTCCAGGCGGTACAGGCCCCGCCCGGCATGTGTTTCGATATAGCTGAGCGGCTTGGCCTTGGCCGTCATGTAGCCCAGCATCCAGCACAGCAGAGCGTGCTTGTGGACATCGGCGGGATTGCCCGCGTGATAGATATGTTGATAGGACAGCATGACGGTCTTCTAACGCCTCGCCGCTTGGCGGAATAGCGCTGATTTGACTATGCACGCCCCTTTCGCTCAAAGCGTGTCAGCCCTATAAGGAAACCGGCCCAGACGCCTGACGCTGCGGCCATGTTATTTGCACACGGGATGGAGACTCCATGTCGATCTTCGATAAGATGCCGGGCCTGTTCTCATCGGACATGGCGATCGACCTCGGGACGGCCAATACCCTGGTTTATGTCAAAGGGCGCGGCGTGATCCTCTCGGAGCCTTCGGTCGTCGCCTACCACGTCAAGGATGGCGTGAAGAAGGTGCTGGCAGTGGGTGAGGACGCCAAACTGATGCTGGGGCGAACCCCCGGCAGCATCGAGGCGATCCGCCCGATGCGCGACGGCGTCATCGCGGACTTCGACACTGCCGAGGAAATGATCAAGCATTTCATCCGCAAGGTTCACAAACGATCGACCTTTTCCAAGCCCAAGATCATCGTCTGCGTGCCGCACGGCGCCACCCCCGTGGAAAAGCGCGCGATCCGTCAATCGGTTCTTTCTGCAGGCGCCCGGCGCGCCGGCCTTATCGCCGAACCCATTGCCGCGGCCATCGGCGCGGGCATGCCGATCACCGACCCGACCGGCAGCATGGTCGTGGACATCGGCGGCGGCACGACCGAGGTGGCGGTGCTGTCGCTTGGCGATATCGTCTATGCCCGCTCCGTGCGTGTCGGCGGCGACCGCATGGACGAGGCGATCATCAACTACCTGCGCCGTCAGCAGAACCTTCTGGTTGGCGAATCCACCGCCGAACGCATCAAGACATCGATCGGCACGGCGCGCATGCCCGATGACGGGCGCGGCGCGTCGATGCAGATCCGCGGCCGCGACCTGCTCAACGGTGTGCCCAAGGAAACCGAGATCAGCCAGGCCCAGGTCGCCGAGGCGCTGAGCGAACCGGTGCAACAGATCTGCGAGGCGGTGATGACCGCGCTGGAGGCCACCCCGCCCGACCTGGCCGCGGACATCGTCGACCGCGGCGTGATGCTGACGGGCGGCGGGGCGCTGCTGGGTGATCTGGACCTGGCCCTGCGCGAGCAGACGGGGCTGGCCGTGTCGATCGCGGATGAATCACTCAATTGCGTCGCGCTCGGCACCGGCAAGGCGCTGGAATACGAAAAACAACTGCGCCACGCGATCGATTACGACAGTTGATCGTGGCCCGCGACAAGCATCTTCACGAAGGGGGCGACGCCGACCAGACCGACCACGCGGTCACAACAGCCATGAGCACCACCGCGGCATCCACCCAGCGCCAGCGCGCGTCGGGCATGACCGCTGAAATCAACATGCCGCCCGTGGCGAGCGCCAGCGCGAACATGCGACGAGACGGGGCATGAATTTCCGTTCCCATGATGTAGCGCGGCTGACCCGGAGGGCTGATCTGTGGCCAGATGATGTGATAGGCAAGGTAGAGCGCGATCACCAGCGCCAGGGCTGCCGGTATGCGAGCAATGTTGCCCCCGGCTGCAAGCCGGACCACTGCCAAAAGCGACAATGGAACGAGATACCACGCATGCTGAAACATCAACATGTACCACCCATCGAGAATCATCATAAGAAATCCCTTTCCAAGAATAATCGCGCTGAAATTATCGCCCCCGGTCGGGGGGGCAATATGCGACAGCATGTGCTGACGTCATGTTGCGCGAAAGTTGCCCCGCGGCAACAGGACGGGAAGGAGCGCTCTCAACTTTGTTCAGCGTTCATGATATAGCTGCGCCCATGTCACGCGACAGAAACAGAAGCGATGAATACGTCAGGCCGCTCGGGCGCCTGCTGACAGCGGTCCTTGTCCTGTGCCTGATTGGCATCTTCCTGCTCTGGCGGATAGACAGTCCTCGCGTTGAACGCTTCCGCGCGCAGGTGGTCGATCGCGTGGTGCCCAGTTTCGACTGGGCAATGGCCCCCGTCACTGCCGTCGTCAACGTCGGGCGGGACTTCCAGAGCTACCGCCAGATCGTGCAGCAGAACCGTCAGTTGCGCCGCGAGTTGCAACAGATGAAAGCGTGGAAAGAGGCCGCGCTCCAACTGGAGCAGGAAAATGCCCGGCTTCTGGACCTCAACAAGGTGCGCCTCGATCCGCGCCTGACGCATGTCACCGGTGTGGTGATGGCCGACAGCGGCTCGCCATTTCGGCAGTCGTTATTGCTCAACGTGGGCGCGCGTGACGGGATCAAGGATGGCTGGGCCACCATGGACGGGATCGGGCTGGTGGGGCGCATATCCGGGGTGGGCCGCAATACCAGCCGCGTCATCCTTCTGACTGACAGTTCCAGCCGCGTGCCCGCCATCGTGCAGCCCTCCGGTCAGACCACCATCGTGCAGGGCAATAACACGATGGCGCCGCCGTTGGCCTTTCTGGAAAACCCCGACGACGTGCGCGCCGGCGATCGGGTGGTATCATCGGGCGATGGTGGCATATTTCCCGCCGGGCTGCTGATCGGGCAGGTCGCCAAAAGCCCGGAAGGACAACTGCGCGTGCGCCTCGCGGCAGATTACGAGCGGCTTGAATTCCTGCGTGTCCTGCGCACGCCGGGGCTGGAGCGCATCACCGCACCCGTGTCGCTGGTCGCGCCTCGGGACCAGACCACCAACAGTGCGCCCGACGGCGGCGAAGGTGGGCAATGATGGAATCCGCCGCAACACGCCTTTGGCTGATGCGCACCACCTATGTCATGCTGGCACTGGTGATCTTCTTTTTCCGCCTTCTGCCGCTGGACATGACGCCACCGCTGTGGGCGGGGCCCGACGTTTTGCTGGCGCTGACATTCGCCTGGGCGCTGCGCCGCCCCGAATATGTCCCGGTGCTCTCGGTCGGGCTCGTCATGCTGCTGGCGGATCTGCTGTTTCAGCGCCCGCCGGGCCTGTGGGCGGCTCTGGCGGTAGTGGCGACCGGCATGATGAAATCGCGTGCACGGGGCTTGCGTGACCAGACCTTCGCGATGGAATGGCTCTCTGTCGGGATCATGATCGTCGGGCTTGTTCTTGGCTATCGCCTGATCATGTCGCTGTCCATGGTGCCACAGGCCCCGATTGGCTTGACCACGATCCGGGCCGTCATGACCGTGCTGATATACCCGGTGGTGGTGGCCGGATCGGTCTTCGTGTTCGACGTGCGCAAATCCACCCCCGGCGAAGTGGATGCGACGGGGAAAACTCCATGAGACGGCCGGGCCGCGACAATGCCGAAAGCATCCGGCGCTTTACACGGCGGGGGCTGTTTCTGGGCGGTCTGCAATTGGGGTTCATGGGGCTTCTCGGCGTGCGCATGCACTTCCTGCAAGTGGACCAGGCCGATCAGTTCCGCCTGCTGGCCGAGGAAAACCGCATAAACATCCGCCTCGTCCCCCCAGAGCGCGGCGAGATATTCGACCGCAACGGTCGCCCCATAGCGGTGAACAAGCCCAGCTACCGCATCACCATGATCCGCGAGGAGGCCGGAGACGTCGAGGCGGTGCTGACCCGCTTGGCACAGCTCATCGGCATGGATGACGATCAGGTCAAAGCGGCGCGCCGCGACCTGCAAGAGGCACGCCCAGATGTGCAGGTCACCATCGCCGACCGCGTCGCCTGGGAGGCAATCGCGCGCGTTTCGGTCAACACGCCCGCCCTGCCCGGTGTCCTGCCCGAGGTCGGCCTGTCGCGGCACTATCCCATGAATGGGGATTTCGCGCATGTGGTGGGCTATGTCGGCCCGGTCAGTGATTACGACCTGTCGCGCATCAAGGCGCCTGCCCCGTTGCTGCTGATCCCGCGATTCCAGATCGGGAAGGTGGGGGTCGAAGCCAAGTATGAAGAGGCCCTTCGCGGCGAGGCCGGCACCAAGCGGGTCGAGGTCAACGCCAACAATCGCGTCATGCGCGAACTGGACCGGCGCGAGGGCAAGCCGGGCGTGAACCTTCAGCTGACGGTCGATCACGCGTTGCAGAACTACGCCCAGGCCCGCCTGGGCGAACAAAGCGCCTCCGCCGTGGTCATCGACTGCACGAACGGCGATTTGCTGGCCGTGGCATCAACACCCAGCTATGACCCCAACCTGTTCGTGCGCGGCATATCCGTTCCCGATTACAGGGCCCTGACCGAAAACAAGTATCGCCCTCTGGCCAGCAAGTCTGTGCAGGGGCTGTATCCGCCCGGCTCGACCTTCAAGATGATTACGGCGCTGGCCGCGCTCGAGGAAGGTCTGATTTCCTCGGAGGACACTGTATATTGCCCCGGCCACCTTACGGTATCGGGGCGCAGGTTCCATTGCTGGAAAACCTACGGCCACGGACACATGACACTGGAAGCCGCCCTGCGCGAAAGCTGCGACGTGTATTTCTACGATCTTTCCCTGCGCGTCGGCATCGAGAAGATCGCCGCCATGGGCCACCGTCTGGGCCTGGGCGAGGAATTCGGCGTGCCGATGTCCGCCGTCGCCGAAGGACGCGTTCCAACGAAGGAATGGAAGCGACAGCAATTTGGCAAGGATTGGGTGCTGGGTGACACGGTCAACGCGTCGATCGGCCAAGGCTATGTTTTGACCTCGCCGCTGCAACTCGCCGTAATGAGCGCCCGGATCGCATCCGGCCGTGCGATCCTGCCACGGCTGATAAAGACCATCGACGGGGTGGAACAGCCCCTCGAAACCGAAGCACAGCCAATCGGACTGAACGAAAACAACCTGCGCCAGATACGTCAGAGCATGTTCGCGGTCGCCAACAACCGCCACGGCACCGCCTACAGTTCGCGCATCCTGGCCGAGGGTATGCGCATGGCAGGCAAGACCGGCACCAGCCAGGTGCGCAACATCTCCGCCGCCGAGCGCCGCGAGGGCGTCTCGCAAAACGCCGACCTGCCCTGGGAACGGCGCGACCACGCGCTTTTCGTCAATTTCGCACCCCATGACGCGCCCAGGATCGCCGTGTCGGTGGTGGTCGAACACGGCGGCGGCGGATCGACCGTCGCAGCCCCCATCGCACGCGACATCACCTTGCAGGCGCTCTTTGGCGGCACGCCGCCGCTATCGGCCTACCCGTCCTCGGATCGCAGCCGCATCAAGGCACAGCAGGAACGCCTTGAACGCGAGCAGCGCGATACCGGCGATGACGGACAGGACCGCGCATGAGCTATCTCGAATATACCGTGCGCGACGTGCCCAGCGGGGCACGCAAGATCCTGTATCTGAACTGGCCGCTGTTGCTGTTGCTGTCGGCGGTGGCCTGTGTCGGTTTCCTGATGCTGTATTCCGTGGCGGGCGGATCACTGACCCCGTGGGCCGAACCGCAGATGAAACGCTTCGCGGTCGGCATGCTGGCCATGTTGATCATTGCCATGGTTCCGATCTGGTTCTGGCGCAACATGGCTGGGCTCGCCTATGGCGTGTCGATGCTGCTGCTGATCGCAGTCGAGGTGTTCGGCACCATCGGGATGGGCGCACAGCGGTGGATCGATCTGGGTTTCATGCGGCTTCAGCCATCCGAATTGATGAAAGTCGCCTTGGTCATGATGCTGGCCGCCTATTACGAGTGGTTGCCGATGCGCAAGGTTTCGCATCCGTTCTGGGTCGCGGTTCCGGCGTTCATCATCTTGCTGCCCGCCGCGCTGGTTCTCAAGCAGCCGGACCTGGGGACGGCGCTGCTGCTGGTGTTCTCGGGGGGTGGGCTGATGTTCCTGGCCGGGGTGCACTGGGCCTACTTCGTCGCCGTGATAGCATCTGGCGTGGGCGTGGTGACAACGGTGCTGCAATCGCGGGGCACCGATTGGCAGATCCTGAAGGATTACCAGTATCGGCGGATCGACGTGTTCCTGGACCCGGCCAGCGATCCGCTCGGCGCGGGCTATCACATCACCCAATCCAAGATCGCGCTCGGGTCCGGTGGCTGGACGGGGCGCGGCTTCATGCAGGGCACTCAGACGCGACTCAACTTCCTGCCTGAAAAGCACACGGATTTCATTTTCACCACGCTGGCCGAGGAATTCGGGTATGTCGGCGGCGTATCGCTGCTGCTGCTCTACGCGCTGATCTTGCTGTTCTGCATCGGCACCGCGCTGACCATGCGCGACAGGTTCTCGGCGCTGATGACGCTTGGCATCACGCTGACATTCTTCCTGTATTTCGCGGTCAACATGTCGATGGTGATGGGGCTGGCCCCCGTCGTCGGCGTGCCGCTGCCATTGGTCAGCTACGGGGGCTCGGCGATGCTGGTGCTCCTGCTGGCCTTCGGCCTTGTCCAGAGTGCCCATGTCCACAAACCAAGGTGACCCATGACGACAAATGTTCTCTTCGCTGCCAATGACGCCCTATGGCGGGATTACCGCGACCCGCTGCGCAAGGCGCTGACCGAGGCCGGGGTTGACGCGAACCTGGCCACCGACATCCCCGCGCCGGATGTGGACTATATCGTCTATTCGCCCGGCAGCGATTTGCAGGATTTCACGCCTTACACAGGCTGCAAGGCTGTTCTCAACCTGTGGGCCGGGGTCGAGAACATCGCCACCAATCCCACGCTTGACATGCCGCTGGCACGCATGGTCGACGAGGGGCTGACGCAGGGCATGGTGGAATGGGTGACCGGGCACGTGCTGCGTCACCACCTCGGGCTGGACACGCATATCGTGCAGCAGGATGGCACATGGCGCCACGATCCGCCGCCGCTGGCCACGGATCGCACGGTCACGATCCTGGGGCTGGGCCAACTCGGCCAGGCCTGTGGCGAGGCGTTGGCGGCCTTGGGTTTTGACGTTGCCGGCTGGAGCCGCAGCGCCAAGGACATACCCGAAATCACCTGCCTGCACGGCGATGACGGGCTGAAGAACGCGCTGGAAAAAGCCGAGATACTGGTCCTCCTGCTGCCCCTGACCGACGAGACGACCGACCTTATGAACGCCGCGCGCCTTGCCCTGCTGCCGCGCAACGCGGTGATCCTAAATCCCGGGCGCGGGCCGCTGATCGACGATGACGCGCTGCTGGCGGCGCTGGATTTGGGAAAACTGGGACATGCCACGCTTGACACGTTCCGAACGGAACCGCTGCCGCCCGAGCATCCGTTCTGGGCGCATCCGCAGGTGACGGTCACACCGCATATCGCCTCGGAAACGCGGCCGAGCTCCGCGGCACGGGTGATCGCGGAAAACGTCCGGCGCGGCGAAGCGGACGAGCCGTTCCTGCACCTCGTCGATCGAGATCTCGGTTACTGAGACCACCCGACCGCTGCTGGCGACATCTTACTTGAGGATCGGCGGCGCGTCCGGGTTACTGCCCGGCGCGGCAGGTGCCGCGCGTTCGTGCGTTTCGGGCTGCGGCAGATCGAATCTCAGCCCGTGACGCGCCAGCCGCGGCACGATGGCATCGCCACCGGCGGCAAAGCTCACGTCAAGCGCCCCGGCCTCCAACCCGGTAAAGGTCAGCGCCTCGGCCACGGCCTTGGCTAGGGGGCCATCGGCGCCATCGCGCGCGTTCACGAACACCAACAGGTGATTCTGACCGCCATCGTCATAACTGGCCTGCACAAGATAGGCGGCCTCTGCCAGCCCTGCGGCGCTGGCCAGCTTTGTATCGAGTGCGCGAAGCAGGCTTTCGGGCAGGCCTTCGGGCCGCGCCAGAGCGCTGATGCGCGCCTCGGCTTCGTCCGGGGGATTGTCCAGCGTGCGCGCCAGCCATGACACCGCATCCGGGGGCAGCAGTATCGACGATGGCGCAACCTCGAGGTTCAGCGCCAGACCGATCCCCTGCTCGGCCAGCAGGCGCACCACCACCCGCCCCGACAGCGCGGCGTAGGGTGCAACACCTCCGATGAACCTGCTAAGACGATCCTCCTGATCGAAGACCAGGACATAGCTGGCGTCGGACAGCACGAACAACTCGGGGTTCAGCGCGTCGCCCCGCGCCTCCTCGGTCAGCAGAACGACCAGCTCACTATCGGCCAGCCGTTCGTAGAACCGCAGCCGCGCAGTCGCCTCATCGGGACTGGCCTGCATGGCCTCGTGGGCTTGGTCCAGGGGGGTTTCGCTATCCATCCATCACTCTTCGCACCTGCGCGCGCAACCGCGGCAGCAGCTCTTGTTCGAACCAGGGGTTGCGCCGCAGCCAAGCGGTATTGCGCCACGACGGATGAGGCAAGGGGAAAACCCCCGG
>Ga0207414_1000613_pt1 | contig 15435 bp, 10 predicted proteins | sample PonA231FremontCA_2_FD_187269 | JGI IMG/M metagenome (GOLD analysis project Ga0207414, IMG submission 187269) | Marine sediment microbial community from Fremont, CA, USA - Pond A23 Sediment 1 (SPAdes) | ecosystem: Environmental > Aquatic > Marine > Unclassified | place: USA: Fremont, California... | reverse complement strand
TCCCATTTTTGCACCTTTGACACATCCTCGGACCAGCCGTCCAAGGACTTGTACACTGGCTCCACAGCTTCCAGGCCATTTTCTATCTGGGGGGGATATTTTATCTCCTCCTGATTATACATATAGGCGGTGCACAAATGCAACTGTTCCAGGCCGCTCAAAACATCCAATTTGGTCAAGGCGATCTCACTGGCACCGCTTAATCTAACCGACTCCCTCAACATAACCAGGTCCAGCCAGCCGCACCGCCTCTCCCTTCCGGTAGTCGCACCGAATTCGTCGCCTTTCTCCTGTATGTGCCTGCCTACTTCACTGGATAATTCGGCAGGGAAAGGGCCGGAACCCACTCTGGTAGTGTAGGCCTTGACCACTGCCACAACCCTGTCCAGCATATCCAATCCGGAACCACTGCCGGTGGAGGCATTCGCCGCCACTGTATTGGAGGAGGTAACAAAGGGATAGGTGCCGTGGTCTATATCCAGATGCACACCCTGAGCTCCCTCGTACAAGATACTCTTGCCCTCGTTCCGGGCCTGTTGAATCTCCCCCGAGACATCCGACAGGTAGGGCCGGATCCTTTCAGCCCAGTACCTGACCTGTTCCCAGACTTGTTCCCTGCTCATCGTTTCCGTTCCAAAATAGTGCTGAAAAAGGACATTTTTCTCAGTAAGCGCCTTTTCTATCTTATATTGCATAAAATCCGGGTCCAGGATATCGCAGGCCCGAATCCCGACTCTGGCGACCTTGTCCTCGTAAGCCGGGCCTATCCCCCGACCTGTAGTACCTATCTTGTCCTTCCCCGATTTCTTCATCTCCCTCAATTTATCCATTTCTCGGTGATAGGGCATAATAAGGTGGGTCTTGTTGCTGATCCTGACATCTTCCGGACCCACGTTCACCCCGGATTCCATAAGATGATCCAGTTCCTTGCAAAACACTTCCGGGTCCAGGACCACCCCGTTTCCTATAAGGCACTTTTTCCCGGGATGCAGGACCCCGGAGGGGATCAGGTGCAGTATTACCTTTTGATCTCCAACCACAAGCGTATGCCCCGCGTTGTTGCCTCCCTGGAAACGCGCTATCACATCCGCCTGTTCGGTCAAAAGATCCACTATCTTTCCCTTGCCTTCATCACCCCATTGTGCACCGATTACCACACAATTTTTTGACATCTGTTTCTCCTTTTATTTGCCGTAAAAATACTCTTGCCAAATCGCCGACGTCTGCAATCCATATTAATTTCCTTCAGCCTTTGCCGAGCATGGATTGGGGCCAGACAGCTCACCTGGAAAAGTACTCCAACTTTTGGTACTAGACTTAGCACTACTGCGAAAGTTTTATATCAAGCTTCTGAGAAAACTATTTAAGCCGCAGCCGGGTTGTCCACTGTGCGACTTGATTGGCTTGCAAAGCCAAGCACTTGGAGCAAAAGTGGGCCACCCGGCAAGGCTTAAAGTTTCGCTGAAGTGTCAAGCGTATTTATTCCTGGTTGTCCTTTTTCTGCCAAAAAGAAATCACCTTTCCCTTTTCCCCGGTTTGCTTGTTTTCAGAGGAAGCACTGTTTTCCGTTTCCGGTCCGTTCTCTGCTGACTCATCTTCACCTTCCGTGGACCAGGGAGTTTCCAACTCCGCCCATTTGGTATTGAACAGCTGATTCTTCCAGCGCAGCCCCTGAATCATGCTTAGAATCAGTGCCGCTTCCTCCCATCTTTTCGTGGGTTCGAATTCCTTGACAATATCATGGTATTTTTCCCACAATCCAGTCAGGGAAGCTTCGTCAAAACTATTCAATTGTTCTGCTATCTTTTTTAAGGAATTTTCCAAATCATCCCCCCGCCTTGAGAGTTATATATTTTAAGCTACCAGCTGAAAAAATTTATACACAATTTCAGCACGGTGAGTTTTCGTTCAAGCACTGGCACTACAGCTAAAGTTTCTTTTTACATCCGTCATTCCTGCAAAAGCAGGGATCCAGAAACAAATCCAACCATTTTTAAAAGAGCTGGAAAAAAACTAGATTCCGGCTCAAAGCCTGCCCCGTAATCCGATACAGGGGCCGGAATGGCAAGGATGATTGTAATTTAAAGTTACGCTGTAGCATTAGTTATCTGTAAATTATTGATTAATAAAGGTTTAGCATTCACTCTCAACATGATTTACTTTTACAGTAATTTTAAAGTTGAAGGATTTCACCGGAACTGTTAATAAGTTCACTTTCCATGATTTGCTAGTTATTATTAAAAGATTAAATCCAAGGAGTCAATCCATGAGTAAGTTGAAAAAAATGTATCAAAGTATGCAAGAAGATCCTTTTCCGGGGGAAATACATTTTACAATCGGGGACCGGGAACTTATTTACAAAAAGAAGACCTGGAACATCCAGGATACTGAAAAAGGCTTGAGGTACGGTGAAAATCCGGATCAACCCTCGGCACTCTACGAATTAAGACAGGGTGATCTGGAACTGGGTGGAGTAACTTTCAGGGGACCAAATCACAAACTCCTTTCTGGCATAAAAAGCGAAGACATGTTGCAATCCGGCAAACATCCGGGCAAAATCAATTTGACTGACGTGGACAACGGTATCAACATACTGCAATACCTGACCAAGAAGCCTGCTGCGGTTATCTTGAAACACAACAATCCCTGCGGGGCTTCCTGGACTCAAGAGGGAATTTACGAAGCCATAAAGAACGCCTATTTCAGTGACCGTATCGCCGCATTCGGTGGCACTCTGGTGGTCAACACCCCCGTGACGCGCGAGGCAGCCGAATTCATCAACAATTACTATTTCGAGGTTGTAGCTGCCCCGGATTTCGAACCAGGCAGCCTGGACATCCTGGCGAAAAGAAAAAACCTGAGGATCTTACAAATCACTCGCCTGTCCAGCCTGGAAGAAATCGTCAACATGCCGTATCTGGACATAAAGAGCCTGATAGACGGTGGAATGATCGCTCAGTTCTCCTTTCGGAACAAAATCCTGGAGCCCGAAGATTTTCTTCCAGCCCAGGCCGAAAAGGAGGAGCAAACCGTAACAGCTCGCGCCCCTACCGAGCAGGAGGCAGAGGACCTGGTATTCGCCTGGGCCGTGGAGGCCGGAGTAACCTCAAATTCGGTGATATTTGCCCGCAATGGCACCACCGTGGGTATAGGCACCGGTGAACAAGACAGGGTGGGATGTGTGGACCTTACTATACACAAGACCTATACCAAGTACGCGGATCAACTGACCTACTCCGAAACCTCACTCTCGCTTTACGACTTGAGGGCACGAGCCAGAACAGAGCAGGAATACGCTGATATACTGCGGAAAATAGAACAAAACTCCCAGAAGGACAGAGGTGGTTTGCCAGGATCAGTCATGGTGTCGGACGGCTTCTTCCCCTTCCGGGACGGGGTGGACCTGGCAATCGACCAGGGCATAACCGCTATAGCCCAGCCCGGTGGCTCAATGAGCGATTTCGAGGTGATCCAGGCTGTCAACGAGGCGGAGCCCCAGGCCGCCATGGTATTTACCGCTCAAAGGTCATTTAAGCACTAATAAACACGAAGCAACCCTTCACAGGGTTGGGGTCTCCGGTTCACGGCGGCCCCGTGAACGGTTAAAACAAAAATATGATAGAAAAACATCCCCGGCAAATAGATCAGGGTTGCATTGTAGAGTACCTTCAGGATAACCAGACAGTTATTGGATGTGCGATTGAAACTGCCCAAAAACACTTTCGCCTGCTGAACATCAACAAGAGAGTCTTGAAACTGCCTGTATCCAGGGTACTACCCTGGGAGGGCCCCGTGGTCCGGGACAAGGAGTCCAGGGAAAGCATCCTGCAAGCAATTATCCGGCACGACAGGTACAGGACCAGCCTGGTGCAGCAACTGGACCCCCAGGAAATCTGGGAGTTGTTGCAGGGAGAGCTGAGCGAGGGGAGTATCGACTGGATTGCGACCTTGATCTGGAATGAACCGGACATAGACAGTAAAGCCGCATTGGGCAGAGCACTGCTCTGCTACCAGATGCACTTTAAATTTGTCCCTCCCAACTTTGTTATTTACGATTGGGATACAGTGCAGGAAAAGAAACTACAAGAGGAAGCCAAGAGAAAAGAGGCAAACCTGATAAGTTACGGTCAGGAATTTTTAAAGGCACTCTGGGACAAATACTACAAGGGTGGTCAAATACAACCTCCCAGCCTTTCCCGGGATATAGAATCCGAGTTAAAGGAGCTGCTTTTAAAAGGGGTCGCTGAACCTGAAAACGCTGAATTCCAAAGATTATGGAAACAGTTGAGTAAGCACCTCCCCCCGCAGGAACACCTCCCCCTCATCCTCTGTCAATTGTGGGGAGTTTTGCCTCCGCACTACAATTACCTCCTGGACCAGGCTGAATATATTTGGGGAGACGATTGGACCGAACAATTCCAGGAGGAAATATCCAGGCATCAAGACGAGATATCCAGGATGCAAAGACAGAAGGAACCCGAGGACCTGTCTTTGGTCAGTGTTGATTCTGCTACTACTACCGACATAGACGACGCCTTTGCCTTGGAGAGTACTTCCTCAGGTTACAGGGTTTATCTGGCCTTTGCCTGCCCTTCGCTTGTCTGGGATTTCAACTCCGATCTGAACAGGGTGGTAGCTTCCCGCTGCAGCAGCCTGTATTTACCCGAAGGCACAACCCATATGCTGCCGGAAACACTTAGTTCAGGGTTGTACAGCCTGCATGCGCAGGAAAACAAGCCAGTGCTTTTGCTGGATATCAGCCTGGATTCAGATGCAAATATCGAAAATATCGACCCCAGGATTACCTGGACCAAAATAGAACAAAACCTCACTTACCCCCAAATAGAGGAAATACTCCAGCAGGAATCCCACCCCTTTTACAACTTGGCCCTGGGTCTTGCCCGGAAGCTGAAACAAAAAAGGCTGGACAACGGAGCGGTTATCTTCGAACAAAATGAGCCCCTGGTAAAGATATTCCCCTTGCAAGACTCCAGCAATGATGTGGAAGTGGTGTTAAAAGAGCCTAGCAGCAATCCCGGGGCCCAACTTATCGTGAGCGAATTCATGATACTTGGCAACATGGCGGTCTCCAAATGGGCCCAGGAAACAGGGCTTCCCCTCCTGCACCGCAGTCAGGAAATCAATATTTCCCCGGAATGCAAGGGAATATGGGAAGACCCCGTGGAAATATTCAATAAGATGCGCGAGATGAGCAGCAGCACCTTCAGTGTTCAGCCCGGATTCCATACAAGTTTGGGAGTAAACTGTTATGCCCCCATAACTTCTCCGCTCAGGCGATATCCGGACTTGCTGAACATGGGACAGATAGTTGCCCACTTTTTTCCTGACCAATCCCCCTGGTCCAGGGAAGAGCTGAAGTCCAACATTTCCAGGCTCAATTCAAGGATGCAGACTATAACAAAAATTCAGAGGTACAGACTCAGGTATTGGAAGTTGCTTTATTTTCAAAGATGGTGTAAAATTGTTACCTGGAAGGCGATAGTTGTCTCCAAGGACGACAAAATGGTAACAGTTGCCCTGCCGAGGGAAAATATTTACGTACGCGCTCCGACCAATCTTTTCGGAGACAAGGTGAATGTTGGCAAGGAATACAGGGTACAGTTGGGTAAAATCAATCCCTTGAACAATGAAATTAAAATTCAAAAAACGTGGGAGGAGTAATGGAAAACATTTTTGTTACTATCGGCTGGTTGATCGTGGTCTATATTTTGGGATCCATACCTTTTGGCCTAATAATAGCCAAGGCGACAAAAGGTATCGACCTTCGCGAAGTGGGTAGCCAAAACACCGGTGCCACCAATGTAGCCAGGACTTGCGGAGCCAAACACGGTGTCCTTACCCTTGTACTGGATATTGCCAAAGGCTGCCTGCCCGTTATTATCGCCACAGGAATAAGCAGTTCAGCCCTCTTTTTGAGCTTGACTGGCCTGGCGGCTATAATTGGCCACATGTATTCCGTATTTTTGAACACAAAAGGCGGTAAGGGCATGGCAACCACCATCGGGGTGTTTGCAGTCTTGACCCCGGGTCCCTTGTTCTGGTCCCTGGTTATCTGCATTTTGCTTGTTTTCGCCACCGGTCACGTATCTCTGGGATCCTTGACCCTGGTAACACTGCTTCCCCTGTTCATCCTGGTTTCCGGCAACTGGGGCATGCTTGTCGCGAGTATAATAGTCATGTTCCTGGTATACGGCAAACACAGGGAGAACATACTTCGCCTGGCCAGAGGCGAGGAGCAGCCCTGGCAAAGAAACTCTGCCGAGAATCAATAGTCGAAATGGCTTACATCAAGGCGCAAACAGGTACTACCAGTTTTGAACAGGATGAATACGTCCTGTTGGCGAACAATCCCTTGCAAGGTTTCGAACAGCAGGGGCTACTCCTGGATCGTGACCTACAGGAAAAGTTTCCGGTAGGCAGCCTTATGGGTCCGGATAGAAAGAGCCCGCACTTACAAATAATCCAGTTCTTGTGGCTGCCTACCCGGGACAATACTGCCCAGCCCGCTTTCCGGGCCAGGTCAATGCAACACCTGGAAATCGATCAAAATCCCCGTAAATACGAGGTTTGGAAGGAAAACTACTCCCTGGCCCGCATAACCTTGAGCGAAAAAGGGGCCTTGGGTGAACGCGTCGACCGAAGCGGTCCGGTAATTTCAAGGCTGATAAATAGCTACCTCCCGATTTGCTGGGAACAAAACTATCTCCTTCCGGATTCACTCACAGGCCTAAGCGGACTATTGGCCAATCTGGCCCTGGAACAGTCCTTTGACTTGGTAGTGACCACAGGAAGCACCGGGATAACCTCCCAAGACATAGCACCGGAAGCAACTTCCCGCATACTGGAAAGGCGATTGCCCGGATTTGAACATCAAATGATGCAGGCTTCCCTGGCCGAGACTTCCAGCGGAGTTATTTCCCGGGCACTGGCCGGCACTGCCGGCAAGACCCTGGTTGTCAACCTACCGGGGAATCCGGGTGCGGTGGAGACCAATCTTGCCCCGCTTTTACCCACTTTAAAACACACTTTGGACAAATTGCAAGATGATCCAACAGAATGCGGACTCTAGTAACATACACTATCCCAACGGCCTCGATACCAGGACCCACCTTGAACAAAAGGTGATAAAAGTCTGCCTGATACGTCTGCTTTTTTTGATCTTGCTTCTCATCCCCCTGGCAATCACCTGGTTCACTAAATCTCCGCAAAAGGATAAATTCCTGTTTATAAGCATTCCCGAATACACCGTTTTTTTGGCTCTCGGCTTCGGTTTGACCTTGTTTTTTATTATAACCTGGCGATACTTCATCAACATAATCTTTTTCTTCCGGATGCAGTTATTTTCCGATCTCGTACTTGCCACCTTCCTCTCTCTGATAACCGGGGGCATAGCAAGCAATTTCAACTTTGTCTTTTTGGTAATACTCTTTTTGTACGGCCGTATACTGGGAGTCAGGATAGCAAATATAATCGGGGTGATAATCGGCCTCTTCTTTGTTTCCGCTTCCTTTTATCAATTCTTCATGCAAACCGGTATAGGTTATACTCCGGACCTTTCACTGAATCAGGTATTCTACCACCTTTTTTTGCAGTTTCTGGCATTGGGCCTGGTCTTGATGTTGTTAAGAATGGGATTTGCTAATGAGGATCAGCTCCTGTCCGATATAACGGTCAAGGAAAAGGAACTCCGGCGCTCCGAGAACCTGAAATCCAAGGTGTTCGACTGGATGAACAGCGGCCTGATTGTAGTGGACCAGTCCGGGAACATTTCGGTAATAAACAGGCAGGCGCTTATAGAAACCGGATTGCATCACCACGAAGAAGCGCTGGGACAAAAATTGCACTCCCTGTTTCCACAACTCTCCGAAATATCTCAAAATATGAGCCGGAACCAAAATATCCGCACCGAAATCCATCAGGACGATAAAAAATTCGGAGCAACTTTTACCCCGATATTCGAAGAAAACAGCACCTTGATACTGTTCAGCGATATTACCAAGATAAAGGAAATGGAAGAGCGTATACAACAAATGGAAAAACTTGCTACCATTGGAGAACTCTCCGCTGGCCTGGCCCATGAGATCAAGAACCCCCTGGCCGGAATCAAGGGCAGCCTGCAACTGATAAATCAAGATTCCCTGGACCAACACAGCAAAGAAAGGCTTTACAATGTTATCCAAAAAGATATCTACAGGCTGGATCATCTTTTGAAGGACTTTCTTGCCTTTGCCAGGCCATCGCAGGCCAAACAACAGGAAATCGAACTGAAAGAAACTGTAAGAGTCGCGGTTGAAAACCTGAAACTATCAATGTCCCGGGTATCTTTTTACATTGACTCCTCGCTGGATGGCAAAATATGGATCTGGGATCAGGTCCAATTGGAACAGATCTTGATGAACCTGCTTATGAACGCTGCTCAAGCCTCCTTGCAATCCGACAATGCACAAGTTGAACTGGGACACGACAAGAACCACAAGGGTGAGTACATCTATATAAGAGACAACGGTCCGGGTTTTGATCCCAAGAATAAAAATTCAATATTCGATCCCTTTTTTACCACCAAGAACGACGGATCCGGCCTGGGTCTTTCCATAGCCCAACGCCTGGCGGATAAAAACAGTGCCTGGATCGAAATCTTGAATTTGCAACTTGAGGGGGCAGAAGCAAGGATATATTACACACAGCAAACCGGGACCGAATCCATAGAGTAAAAACACCTAAAAAGTTTTAAGGTGTTAGGGTTTTAAGGTGTTAAGGTTTTAAGGTGTTAGGGTGTTAGGGTTTTAAGGTTTTAAGGTGTTAAGGTTTTAAGGTGTTAGGGTTTTAAGGTTTTAAGGTGTTAAGGTGTTAAGGTGTTAGGGTGTTAGGGTGTTAAGTGTAAAAAAGACTTTTCTCGCTACTTCGTAGTCGAGATTGCCCTCGCTACTTCGTAGTCGAGATTGCCCTCGCTACTTCGTAGTCGAGATTGCCCTCGAAACAAACGCAAATATCCAATTTTACAGGCTTATCCCTAAAAAATAGCGAGAGGACAGATATGGATTTATTTTACGCTGATCTGCATATTCATTCCAGATATTCCAGGGCTACCAGCAAGAAACTGACTATTCGCAAACTGGCTGCTTGGGGTGGAGTAAAGGGCCTGAAAATCATTGGTACCGGTGACTTCACTCATCCCGGCTGGATGGAGGAGATAGAAAGGGAATTGGAGCAAGAGGAGAGCGGTCTGCTCAAGCTGAAAGACAGTAGCGGCCTGGACCAGGAAGTCCCCTGGATTGAAGGGAGCAATATCCCGGTTGAACCCAAGTTCATACTTTGTACCGAGATCAGTTCCATTTACAAGAAAGGCGGCCAGGTGCGCAAAATCCACAACCTGGTCCTGACTCCCTCCCTGGACAAGGCAAAGGAACTGAACCAGCGCCTGGGTCAGATGGGCAATCTGCAGTCAGACGGGCGTCCCATACTGGGATTGGATTCACAGGATCTCCTGGAAATGGTACTGGAACTGGACCCTCTTGCCTTTCTCATCCCTGCCCATATCTGGACCCCTTGGTTCTCCCTGTTCGGATCCAAATCCGGTTTTAACACCATGGAGGAATGCTTTGGCCCGCTGGCCAAACATATCTTTGCACTGGAAACGGGGCTTTCCTCGGATCCGGAGATGAATTGGCTCTGGAGCGACCTGGACAAATACACGCTTGTATCCAATTCCGATGCCCATTCCGGTGAAAAGCTGGCCCGGGAAGCCAATATATTCAGCGGGGAACCCAGCTTTGAAACTATCTACAGGGCGTTGCAGGGAATCGGTGTGGGACAGAAATTCCTGGGTACTGTAGAATTCTTCCCGGAAGAAGGAAAATACCACTTGGATGGACACAGGAAATGCGGAGTCGTCCTGGACCCCAGGGAGACAAGGGAACACGGAAACAAATGCCCAGTATGCGGCAAAAATCTCACTGTGGGAGTACTGAACCGGATATTCAGTTTGGCTGACCGGGAGCAGCCGGCACAGCCATCCAATACACCCGGGTATGCCTCACTTATCCCTTTAAACGAGGTTATAAGCGAAATATTGGGAAAAGGGCCACAGACAAAGACTGTCTATAATTTACAGAAAAGGCTGATAAATTCCCTGGGCTCGGAACTGAACATCCTGCAAAATGCCCCCTTGGAAGAGATACGCTCCTTTTCCTCACCACTGGCAGAGGGTATATTGCGAATGCGCAACCGACAGGTATACCGGGACCCCGGTTTTGACGGACAATTCGGCACGATTTCCGTGTTCACACCCCAGGAGAAAAAGGAATTCCAACAAGGCAAGAGCCTATTTGCAGATGACAACAAGATACCGTCGAGTTCCGGAAAGCTGGTTGATTTCAGTGACATGCCCCCCAAAACCGAAACAGGACAGCCAAAAGAGCAGCAAACACAACAAAAACCCAGCTATAATCCGGAACAGTTGCAAGCCATCAAGTCCGGATCAGAACCAACATTGGTAATTGCGGGCCCGGGTACCGGGAAGACCCGCACTCTACTGGGCAGGGTGGAATATTTGCTGGAGCAGGGAGCACAACCCAGGCATGTTCTGGTGGTCACATTCACCCGTGCCGCTGCCAGAGAAATAGGAGAAAGGCTCCTGGAAACCTTTGGACAACAGCAATGCCTCCCCAGAACTGACACCCTGCATGCTATCGCCTATGAGAACTGGTTGAACATCCATACCGAACCACCCGTGATACTTTCGGACGAGGAAGGTTTTAACCTCTTTGCAGAAGCCAATCCGGAAACCACTAAAAAGGAACTTTTATCCGCCTGGGACAAATTGAATCTGGCCAGGGAAAGGCAATACATTCCGGAGGAATTGCAAGAATACTGGAATAACTTTTATCAGTTGAAAGAGCATCTAAACCTGGTGGACTTTGCAGATTTGCTTGATAGCTGGCTCTGCAGGCTGCAAACTGATGCCGGATCCCTTCCCTACACCCACGTACTGGTGGACGAAGTACAGGACCTGTCCAGGCTTCAGACCAGCATATTGCATCACCTGTTGCCTTCCAACGGCCACGGTCTTTTCGCCATCGGGGACCCAGCCCAGTCCATTTACGGCTTCAGGGGAGCAATAAAGGATATTGAAAAGCAACTGCAAGAATATTGGCCGGAACTAAGCACTATCTCCCTGGACAAAAACTACCGCAACAAACAGGACATCGTGCGCTTCTCCAGTTCCATTTTTCCTGAAATGCCGGTTTTGGAGAGCATGCAGGAAGGCAAGGGGAATTTGACCTTTTATCAGGCCCAAAGCGGAGAGCAGGAAGCGGTCTGGATAGGACAACAGATCAAAAGCCTTTTGGGGGGTACGGGACACTTGCAGGCTGACCTGGAAGACAAGGACACCCTCAGTCCGGGAGAAATAGCTGTATTGGTACGCTTCAAAGCACTAATCCCGCCCCTGGAACGCAATCTCACCAAAATGGGGCTGCCCTGTTTTGTTCCCCAAAACACACCTTTCTGGCAAGATCACAGGATTGAATTGATACTTAATACAGCTGCCAAATTTTTGGGCATAAACCCGGATGATTCCAAGGAAACCCTGGACTGTCCGGAAAAAGTTATTATCGAAGGGCCGCAGGCCATATCCATCTATTTTCAGGATATTTACCCCTTTGACCAGCTTTTCTGGAAGAGTCAGCCCTTCCGGGAATTAAAAAAGAGTTTCAAGGAACACGGAGGTTGGAGCAACCTGCTCAGTTGGATCCGGCTGGAAAGTGAACTGGACCGGGTCAGGGAAAAAGCACAAAAGATCCGTATTATTACGCTGCACGCAGCCAAGGGCCTGGAATTCGATACAGTGTTTTTGCCTGCCCTTGAACAGGGTATTTTGCCCTATGCTGGCAAGGAATTCTTGTCCGGCAGAGCGGGTGGGGAAAACAAACCAGACGAGGAAGAGGAGAAAAGGCTCTTTTACGTGGGGCTTACCAGGGCGAAAAACAATTTGATCCTGAGCCGCTCTCCTAGCAGGAAAATCTATGGAAGGAATTTTCATCTGAACAAGAGCCCTTTCCTGGATCTATTGCCCTGGGATGGGGTGAACAAGATAAGAAGCGTGGTGCAGAAAGTACAAAAGGAAAAACAACTCGGACTGCTTTCCTGATTCTGCAAGGTAACGGGTATCAAAAAATCCGAAAATTCTCCCCTGAAAAGATTGGAGGTATGATTTGTCTGCGTTCCACAACAAAAAATCACCCTGGTTCATCGCCGCCCCCTCTTTTGTATGGCCGGCAGTGGTAGGGGACAATTGCTATTATCTGCAGCACCTGGTAGACGAAGTGGAGTTGATTTTCTTCGAGACCGAGTCCTCCTTGAATTATACCGAGCACGACCTACCCCATGGCCTGAAGGACTTGAACATGGGATATCATCTCCACCTGCCCCTGGACCTGCCCTGGGAAGAGGGAGTGGGGCGAGTAATCCGGGACATAGAAAAACTGGCCGCCCAGGTTGAATATTTGTCCCCGCACTGTTTTGTTTTGCATCCTCCGCGCGATCCGGAAGTATTCACCGAATTCCACCGCGCCTGGCAAGAACATCCGGACTTGGGGTCCAGGAAACTGCTCCTGGAAAACGTGCAGGAGAACGACCTGGTCCAAATCTGGCCCCTTATCCTGCAGACCGAGTTCAAGATATGCCTGGATTTAGGCCACCTGCTCGCTTTCAATCAACAGGAGTTGTTCAACCTGCGGGGATTCCGGGACCGCTTGGAAATGCTGCATATCTACGGTGACAACGATCCATCCAGACACACCTCCCTGGCCAACTTATCCCCTACCGGACAGGAAATACTGAAGTCATTCCTGGAAAAATTCCCGTCAAACAGAACAATAGTCCTGGAAGTGTTTAATCCTGAAGACCTTCACCAATCTCTTGACATTTTTTCCAACTGGATTATCAATTGGGGATTAAGTTAAATCATATACAAGCACAAATTGCAGTAAAGATATATTTACCCAATGAATTGCCACTTCGATCCAGCTTGGTTAAGGACTGGATCGAATCAATTCAGGCAAGGTAAGGCCTAATGCCAATTCACTCGGGATTTGGGAATAATTTTAATACAAAACACTTAACAACCCTGCAGGGTTTTGCATAAAAAATTAACAAATGACATACTTCAGAAAACTAAACAACAACCTGGAAATGCTGAACAAACAATTCAGCAAGAATGAACGCCTGCTCATACTCCTGATCGGAGATCCGGATGCCATGGCTTCTGCCATGGCCCTGAAAAGGATCCTGAACAAAAAAGTACAAAACGTGAGCATGGCAATCACCAACGAGATGACCAGACCGGACAATCTCGCCATGCAACGCTATCTACAAATCCCGGTGCAACCGTTCACCTCCTCCTTGGCATCCCAATTTGACAAATACGCCCTTGTGGATTCCCAACCCCACCATAATCCGGAGTTTAAAAAGTTCCAGTTTTCCGCAATCATAGATCACCATCCCTTGTCAAAAGACAACCCCATAAATGCGGATTTCAGTGAGATAAAACCGGAATACGGGGCCAACAGTACAATCATGACGGAATACTTGTACAACTACAATATCCGCCCGGGCAAACTACTAGCCACTGCCCTTTTGTACGGAATAAAAACCGACACCCACAGCTTTGAACAGAACTTTCACGATGCGGATATAAAAGCATTCCGCTATCTCAGTAAATACGCGGACCACATGATACTCAGAAAAATAGTCAGAAGCGAATTCCGGGTGGATTGGCTGAAATATTTTTCCCAGGCTTTCCGGAAAATGCGCCTGATCGGGGAAGGCTTGACCGTCTTCATGGGCAAAGTGGACTCCACTGATATATTGGTGGTGCTTGCGGATTTCTTCCTGCGTGTGCACGACATTACCTGGGACATAGTCAGTGGAGTGACCGACGAATCCCTGGTGGTCATCTTCCGGGGCGACGGGATAAAGTCGAACATGGGAGACCTGGCCAGCCGACTGTTCGGAGAATTCGGTTATGCAGGCGGACACAAATCAATGGCCAGGGCGGAAATACCCTTGGACAAACTCGGGAGTGTACACCCTCAACAATTCATCTGGGAACAATTCCAAAAATCCAGGCTGGTAAAAAAGAAATTCCCCACCAACCATTCCGCCCTGGGATTTCGGGAAGAAGAATAAAATGGGCATAAAAGAGAAATTGAATCCAAAGCAGGAACCCCTGTTCCTAATAGACGGCACCTCCTTTCTGTACCGCGCATTTTACGCCTATCCGGATCTGCAGAGATCGGATGGCTTTCCCACCAATGCCATTTACATACTGATCCGGCTGCTCTTGAGGATTTTCAGGGAAAACACCCCGCAATACGGATGTTTTATCCTGGATGGCGGGGGACCTACTTTTAGGCACAAGATATTCGAGTCCTACAAGTCCCAAAGGCTCCAAATGCCAGAGTCCTTGAGTGTACAAATCCCACCTATCAAACAGGGAGTAGGCTTGTTGGGGCTGGAATGCATAGAAACAACGGATTACGAAGCCGACGATTACATAAGCAGTATATCCGGGAAATTCAAGGACGAGGTCCCGATCGTGATAGTGGGGTCGGACAAGGATCTTAAACAATGCCTGGATCGAGATGTGGTTATTTGGGATCCAGGTCAACGCACTGAAAAAATAATCACCCTGGATGATTTTGTGCAGGAGGAAAAATTAAACCCCTCTCAATGGCCGGACTTTCTTGCCCTGGTGGGGGACAAGAGCGACAATATTCCCGGGGTGCCGGGCATCGGTCCCAAAACAGCACTGGAAATCCTGGGGAAATTTCCTTCCATAAAGGATATTCAAGACAATTTCCAGCAGTTGCCAGGCAAACAACAAGAAAAGATATCACCCTATCTGAACGATCTGGATCTATATCGTGAACTCACCCAATTGCGCACGGATTTGACGATCAAAGACACCCTTGGGGAATTCAAGAACAACAGTGTGGATCATGAGCAACTGATCTCCTTTTTCCGGGAGTACGAATTCAAATCCCTGTCCAGGGAACTACCCTCCTCCCAAGATCCGGATACAGAACAAGATTCGCAAGGCGGGGACACAAAAACGGCTAACCTGCAAAAGACCCGTGATGAACAACTTCCGGACCTTACAGGCAAAGAAATCGGCCTGGCAATGGACAAGGAGGATATTTACCTGGGAGTGGAGCAGGAAGAATATCTGGGGCAATACAAGCCCTCCCAGCTCCTTGGCAGTATAAAAGGGGCAAAACAAATATTCACCCCCGACTACAAGGAGCTGTTGAGAAAAGATCCCATATACCGTGAACTCCCCAAGGAGATGTTTTTCGACCTGAGCCTGGCATCCTACCTGATAAATCCAGAGGAAAGGAACTACAACTGGGAAAA
>Ga0207414_1000612_pt1 | contig 15503 bp, 12 predicted proteins | sample PonA231FremontCA_2_FD_187269 | JGI IMG/M metagenome (GOLD analysis project Ga0207414, IMG submission 187269) | Marine sediment microbial community from Fremont, CA, USA - Pond A23 Sediment 1 (SPAdes) | ecosystem: Environmental > Aquatic > Marine > Unclassified | place: USA: Fremont, California... | reverse complement strand
CTCATGGTGGTGAAGCGTGCGTCGAGACGCGCTCGCCACACCGCGAGCCGCTGGCGAATGAGATGGATGTCGATGCCGAGCGTCTTGATCACCGACCCATCGGCAGAGGGATCGCGATCCAGTCGCGCATGGCACCAGGCCGTCGGGAGCCCGGCCACGGCGCCATTCTCGGCAATGAAGGGGGTATTCTCGAGGCCCAGCTCGCGACGCAGCGGCACGAGCTCGCTGCGCGTCTTGCAGGAGACCGGGATCACCGGCACCCCGAGCGCGCTCAGCCGGACGAGCCACTGACGGGCCGGGGCCCAATCGTAGCTGTCCGGGTCGAGCAGCGAGCCATCGAGATCGGTGAACAGCAGGCGCTGGCGCCGAGGCGTGTCGAGGGGCGAGACGGATGGCGGGGACATGGTAGCGTCGACTCCGGGTCGTGGACTCGTCATGCCCATGCAAAGGGCGCGCCAGTACTCACCGAAAGCCCAGCTTCACAGGATTTAACGGCACGTCGCACCGACGTCGCCGGCGCATCTGTCCCTTGCCGGGCACGAAAACGCCCCGTCGTGGTGCATCCCGGCGGGGCGTTACGCCCCCCCGGCCGTGACCGGGGACGTGGAAGGGGGGCGTCTCAGCGATAGACCGGCAGGCGGGCGCAGACGGCCTCGACCTTCGCCTTCACCTCGCTTTCGATGGCGGCGGTGTCGTCTCCGCCAGCCATGACGTCAAGAATGTCGCAGATCCAGCCGGCGAGTTCCTGACACTCTGCCTCGCCGAAGCCGCGAGTGGTGACCGCCGGCGTACCGATACGCAGGCCGGAGGTCACGAACGGGCTCTGTGGATCGCCCGGCACGGCGTTCTTGTTGACGGTGATGTGGGCGCGTCCCAGGGCAGCGTCCGCATCCTTGCCGGTCAGACCCTGCCTGACCAGCGAGAGCAGGAAAAGGTGGTCCTCGGTACCGCCGGAGATCACCTCGAAGCCGCGCTCGATGAACACACCGGCCATGGCCTGGGCATTTCTGACCACCTGCTGCTGGTAGGTCTTGAAACCGGGCTCCATGGCCTCCTTGAAGCAGATCGCCTTGGCGGCAATGACGTGCTCCAGCGGACCGCCCTGCCTGCCCGGGAAGACCGCGGACTGGAGCTTCTTCTCGATGTCGGCATCATTCTCGGCAGAGAGGATCAGGCCGCCACGGGGACCGCGCAGGGTCTTGTGCGTCGTCGTGGTGACCACATGGGCATGGGGGAGCGGGGTCGGGTAGACGCCACCCGCCACCAGACCGGCCACGTGCGCCATGTCGACCAGCAGGTAGGCGCCCACCTCGTCGGCGATCTCGCGGAACCTCGCCCAGTCGATGACCTGTGAATAGGCCGAGAAGCCGGCGATGATCATCTTCGGCTTGTGCTCGCGGGCCAGGTTGGCCACTTCCGCGTAATCGATCAGGCCACTCTCGTCCAGCCCGTACTGCACGGCATGGTAGTGCTTGCCGGAGAAGTTGGGCCGGGCCCCGTGCGTCAGGTGCCCCCCTGCGTCGAGACTCATGCCGAGGATGGTGTCGCCCGGGGCGATCAGCGCCTGGAAGACCGCGCCGTTGGCCTGGGACCCGGAATGGGGCTGAACGTTGGCGTAGGTCGCGCCGAACAGCTCCTTGGCATAGTCGATCGCGAGCTGCTCGACGATGTCCACATACTCGCAGCCGCCGTAGTAGCGCTTGCCCGGATAGCCTTCCGCGTACTTGTTGGTCAGCTGACTGCCCTGGGCTTCCATTATCCGAGGGCTGGCGTAGTTCTCGGAGGCGATCAGTTCGATATGCGCTTCCTGACGGGCGACTTCGTTCTGCATCGCATCGAACAGGGCATCATCGAAACCGGCAATCTGCATGTCGCGGCTGAACATCGGCGGGAAACCTCGCATCACAGGATAATCTGAATGCCGCATGATACCTCAGCCCCGGGGTGGCTTTCACGTGAAAGGCCATCATCCGGGGCTGAATCCGGTTCATGCGCGGCCTTGCCGGAGGTTACTCGTCAGCGCGTTTCCACGCGCATCTCGAGACGCTCAGGCAATGCCAGGGGGTCGCCGGTGTAGGTGTCCAGATTGCTCTCCGCCGGCAGCGTCAGGGCCACCTCGAGCTCATCGGCGTCGCCCTCGGCCAGGGCCACCAGCCCCAGCAGGAACTGCTGCACCTCGGGGCCGAACATCATGCCGAAGCCTTCGGCCTGGGTGCGCGCCTGCTCGAGGTACTGGCGCTCGCTAATTCCCTCCATGGCCGCCCCCAGGGTCGCCATACGGCCAAACAGCCCCTGCTCGGCGAGGATCAGACGCAGGCTGCCGCCCACCAGCGTTGCCGATTCCAGCACCCCGTCTTCAGCGAACACGGCCGCCGGCGTGACACCCTCGGGCAGTACCACCGGCAGGTCGACATCGAACAGCAGCCTCAGGGCGTCGTGGATCGTGACATGACTGTCGCTGGTAATCAGGCTCTGGGTCTCGCCCTCTTCCCAGTGTCCGAGCAGGGCGGCATCGACGCGCAAGTCGCCGCTGCCGTCGGTCAGCACGTTGCTGGCCATGCGCATCTGGGCCCGCTCGTCCTCCGGTGCCAGTTCGATCATGCGCGCCAGGTCGACCTGAAACTCGTCGATCTCCAACCCGCCCTGACCGTCGCTGAAGTCGCCATCGACATGCAATCGTGCCAGGCTGCCGACGAGCCGCTCGGCGTCGACGACAAGGCCGCTCAGCACCAGCGCATCCAGGCGTTGCTCATCCTCGTCATCAAGGCCGTGCAGCCCTTCGAACACCAGCGAGGCGAGCGTAAAGGAACCCGCACCCATCTCGCCCAGATTCTCGCCCATGCCCGACACATCGGCGATCTCGAAGCGCTCGATGGCGGTGTGGCTGAGCCCTTCGCCCCGCACGCGGGCGATCGTCATGCGCCCCCGGGCATCGCCCAGTTCGGCATCGTCGACCATGCCGCGGGCCAGCTCCGACGCGAGATCCAGGCTGATATCGTCGATCGCCAGGGTCGCGATGCGAACATCTTGCGGGGCCAGGCTGTCATCGAGCGGGAAGACGGCCCGCGACGGCTCGCCCATGACGATGCGCGCAACCTCCACCAGGGCCATTTCAGTTAGTGCATCCTCGAGACGCACCCCTTCCAGCGTCACCTCGTCGGGGCTGTCGTAGTCGCCGCTGACGGCGTAACGGTCGATGAGCAACCGCTTTCCCTCCTCGCCGCGGACCACCACGTCTTCGGCGGTGACCTGTGAGCTCAACAGGCCACTCGATACCTCGCCGATGGCGACCTCACCGTGTTCGCCAAACACGCCTCGCAGATCGGCCTCGAGGCGCTCGGTCGAGGCCTGGGCGGCAAGGGCGGGCAACAGCGTGACCAGCACCATGAAGGCGACACGGCGCGTGACGATGCTGGGGGGAAAGTGCGACACGGAATCACCTCCTGTGCAAACGATGGGAAAAACCCCAGTAGCATAGCTCAAACGGACGCGGCGAGGCGCGCCTCCAGCCGGCGATTGACCTCCTCGAGCACCGCGAGGCGTGCCTGGCGCTTGTCGTCGCAGGCGATCAGTGCCCACTCGGCGCCCGGTGCCTCGGTGCGGGCAAACATCTCGTCGGTGGCCTCGCGATAGTCGTCCCAGCGCTCGCGGTTACGCCAGTCCTCGTCGGTGAGCTTGTGTCGCTTGTGGGGCTTGGCCGCCCGGGCCTTGAAGCGGCGCAGCTGCTCCTCGTGACTGATGGACAGGAACAGCTTGCCCAGTACGGTGCCGTGGGCCAGCAGCTGACGCTCGAACTCGCGGATCTCGCCGTAGGCGCGTCGCCACGCGGCCTCGGGGGCCAGCCGTTCGACGCGCTCCACCAGCACTCTGCCGTACCAGCTGCGATCGAAGAGCGCGATGCGCCCGTCGGCCGGCAGGCGACGCCAGAAGCGCCAGGCCCAGGGCAGCGCCAGCTCTTCGTCGCTGGGCGCGGCGATGCTGTGGACCCGATACTGGCGAGCATCCAGTGCCGCGGTGAGGCGATGGATGCTGCCGCCCTTGCCCGCGGCATCGACACCCTCGAAGACCAGCACCACCGGAATTCGCCGACGTGCCGCTTCCCGGGCGTTGATGGCCAGGCGCCCCTGCGCCTCGACGAGCTGCTTGGCGTAGCGCGCCTTCTCCATGTCGGCCTCGGCTCGGGGATCGGCAAGGCGTATCGAGGGGGCCGATGGCGCCACATCGGGCGCCACATCCGGCATGACGGAAGGCGCGTCGGGGGGTGCCACCAGCGTCTCGCGCAGCAGCGCGCCCACCCGCTGGAGCTGCTCTGCCGGATCGCGGAAATCGAGCCGTCGCCAGGGCGCATGGTCGACCGCCGTGGCGTCGCGCATCTCGCGACCCAGGGCCCCGATGGCAGCGTGCTGAAGATGGCGCTGCCAATCGGTGTCGTTGAGCTGCCAGCCACGGACCGGATCGTTGTGCAGCGCCTCCAGCTGACGGCGCTGTGCGGGACGATCGATGTCCATCCACAGCTTAAGCAGCGCCACGCCCTCGGCGGCCAGCTCGGCCTCGAAGGCACGAATCTCCGCCAGCCGGTCCTGGAAGGCCCCCGGCGAGAGGCGCCGCTCGGCCCGGGCAAAGAGGGCATCGCCGTACCAGCCGTGGATGAAGATGCCGATACGGCCGCGGTCGGGAATACGTCGCCAGAAGCGCCACCAGTAGGGTCGCTCACGCTCCTCGCTGTTGGGGCTCAGGGCATGCACCTCGGTGTGGCGGTTCTCCAGCCAGTGATTGAGCTCGTTGACCAGACGTCCCTTGTGGGTGACGGCATGACCGGTCAACAGCAGGATCACCGACTGCTCGCGGCGATGGGCGAGGTCGAGCTGGGCCTCCAGCAGGCGTGCGCGCAGGATATGGGTCTTCATGCGTCTCCTCTCAGGCCTCGCCAAGCAGGCCAAGGCTTGCCGCCGGGGCCTGTCGACGCAGGCCGTGGGACAGCAGGTGACCGATCAGACCGATCAGCAGCGCGCCGGCCGGCGGCAGGGTCAGCCACAGCAGCCAGTGGATCCTGGGCGCCAGATCGAACCAGGCCAGGTAGATCCCGGCAGCCGCCAGTTCCGCCAGCAGGGCCCCCATCAGCCCGCTGGCCAGCCCCAGCACGGCAAACTCCGCCGCCTGCATCCGCGAGAGCAGCCGGTTGCCGGCGCCGAAGACCCGTAGCAGCCCGCTCTCGTGCGCCCGCACCGGCAGACTGGCGGTCAGCGCCGCATAGAGCACGCTGATACCGGCCAGCAGCACGAAGCCCAGCACCAGCTCTATCGCCCGGGTGACCTGGGTCAGCACCTCGCGCACCTGACCGAGGATGGCGTCCACGTCGAGCAGGGTGACCGACGGAAACTCCTGGACCAGGCGGCGCAGCAGGTCGCGGTCATCGTCGCCGAGGTGGAAGGCGGTGATGTAGCTGTGGCCGAAGCGCTCCAGGGTGTCGGGCGGAAAGATCACATAGAAATTGGGCCGGAAGCTCTCCCAGTCGAGGCTGCGCAGACTGGTCACCTCGCCGGTGACCTGATCGCTGCCGATGGTGAAGGTCAGGCGATCCCCCAGGGACAGACCCAGCCGCTCCGCCAGGCCATCTTCCACGGAAATCGGCACCGCCCCGTCGCCGGGAGCGGAACGCGGCTCGGCGTCGACCTCGTCCAGCCAGCCCTGCGCCGAGGCGGACGGATCCTCGTCGAACCACTCCCCCGCCACCACCCGATTCCCTTCGGGCAGCGACTCGCGCCAGGTCAGGTTGAGTTCGCGACGCAGCACGTTGTCGCCTCGCGATTCCGCAGGGACGACATCGCGCGGGGACTGATCGTTGATGGCGGTAAGACGGCCGCGAACCATGGGATAGAGGGCGCTGCGGGCATCCGCGGCCCCCGCCAGGGCCGATTCAAAGGCGTCCCGCTGCTGAGGCTGGATATTGATGGCGAAGTGATTGGGGGTGTCGTCCGGCAGCTGGGCCTCCCAGGTCGTGAGCAGGTCGCCGCGCACCAGGGCGATCATGGCCACCGCAAAGAAGGTCACCGAGAAGGCCAGCAGCTGGCCGAGGCTCGCCTGACGGCGTCTCGCCAGCTGCTGGCCGCCCAGACGGACCGCCGTCAGCAGGCCATCCGACGCACCGCGCCCGCGAGGCAGTCGCGAGGTCCCCCGCAGCACCAGACCCAGCAGCGCTCCACCCAGCCCCCAGAGCACCACCAGCATCACCAGGCCGCCCAGCAGGAGGCCGGCGGCGAGCCACGGATCGCCGGAGTAGAGCCACAGCAACCCCCCAAAGACCAGCGCCGCCACGCTCACCACCAGCCAGGCCGAGGGCGGCAGCGGGTCCAGTTCGCGGCGCAGCACCTTGAGGGCACTGACCCGCTTGAGGCGCAGCAGGGTCGGCCCGGCGAACCCGGCCAGCACCGCCAGCGCAGTGAATACCCCCAGCCACAACGGCAGCATGCCGGGCGCCGGCAGGCTGAAGGGCAGGAAGACGGACAGCAGACGGACGAGCAGGGCCTGTCCGGCCAGTCCCAGCAGCGCCCCCAGCGCCGAGGCCGCCAGTGCCAGCCACAGCAGCTGCAGCACGAACAGCCGCAGCAGCTCGCGCTGGGTGGCGCCGAAGCAGCGCAGCAGCGCCGCGGTATCCAGGTGCCGATCGACGTAGCGCCGGGTCGACATCGCCACCGCGACCCCGGCCAGCAGCACGGCGGCGAGCCCCGCCAGGCCGAGGTACTTCTCGGCCCGCGCCAGGGCATTGCCCAGCTGGGGGCGATCGCGCCGCACATCGCGGACCTCCACCCCCTCGCGACGCAGCCGCTCCAGCAGCGGTTCGACGCGGCTGACCGCCTCGGCGCTGCCCGCTGCCAGCAGCTCGAACTCCACACGGGAGCCCTCCTGGACGAGCCCCGTCGCGTCCAGGTCGTCACGGTGCATCATCAGCCGCGGATTGAAGCTCCCGAAACCGGCCGACTGGTCGGGCTCGCGCTCGATCACGCCGCCGACCTCCAGCTCGGTTTCCCCCAGGCGAATCCGGTCGCCCACCTCGAGCGCCATCAGCAGGGCGAGCCGCGGCGCCACCCAGGCCTCGCCCGGCGGCGGGCCATGGGCCAGCGTCTCGATGCCGTTGCCGCGGTCGACCCGGGCCGTACCGTAGTGCGGATAGACCTCGTCGACCACCTTGAGGCTGACCGGCTGGAAGCGGTCACCCCGGCTGACCATGGAGACCATGTCGACCTGGTCGGAGAGCGCAAGACCCGCGTCCGCGAGGGCCTGGCGGACCTCCTCGTCGAAGGGCCGGCCCTGCTCCAGCACCACGTCGCCGCCCGAAAGCTGGCCGGCCTGACGGGTCAGCCCCCGATCGAGACGATCGAGAAAGAAGCCGATCATGGTGGAGGCGGCCACGGCCAGCGCCAGCGCCAGCGCCAGGGCGCGCACGTCGGCGGAGCGCAGGTCACGAATCAGGCTTCGGGCGGACAAGCGCAGCAGGGGCGGCCAGGCGGATCGGCTCATGCCATCACCTCCTCGCGCGCCATCTCGACCAGCCGACCGTCTTCCAGGCGCAGGCAGCGATCACAGCGTCGCGCCAGGGCATGATCGTGGGTGACCAGCACCAGCGTGGTGCCGGCGTCACGGTTGAGCGTGAACAGCGCCTCGATGATGCGCTCGCCGGTGACCGGGTCCAGATTGCCGGTGGGCTCATCGGCGAACACCAGCTCGGCCCCGGTCACGAAGGCGCGCGCCAGGGCCACGCGCTGCTGCTCGCCGCCGGAGAGCTGCTTGGGCAGGTGATCGAGGCGTTCGCCGAGGCCAACGCGGGTCAGCCAGTCGCGTGCCCTGGCCTCGGCCCCGGGGCTCGGGGAGAGCTCCAGCGGCAGCAGCACATTCTCCAGGGCGGTCAGGGTGGGCAGCAGCTGGAAGTTCTGGAACACGAAACCGACGCGCCCGGCCCGCAGCGAGGCCCGGCCGTCCTCGTCCAGGGTGCGCAGCGACTGGCCGAACAGCGAGAGCTCGCCGCCACTCGGCGTGTCCAGCCCCGCCATCAGACCGAGCAGGGTCGATTTGCCGGCACCGCTCTGGCCCAGTATCGCCACGCTCTCGCCAGGGAACACCGACAGCGACAGATCACTCAAAATGGTCAGCTGCCGCTCGCCGCTTTCCACCTCCTTGGCAAGGTGATCGGCGTGTAGAATCGGCGAGGCATCCGTTCGAGAGGAGATGGACATGGCAAAGGGCTTCCCTGTAGGTGCGTTGTGCCGACGTACACCGCGCCGGCTGGCTGAACGCTGGAACACGTTCCGCGTGCAATCGCTATTCGGGCCAGTGGCGCTATGGCTGTCGGCCATCGGCGTGACGCTTTTCCTGACCGCCGGCATCGTGCAGGCGGAGGAGAGACCGGTGCTGCTGATCATGGGCGACAGCCTCAGCGCCGCCTACGGCATCGAGCAGCAGGCCGGCTGGGTCAGTCTGCTGCAGGCGCGCCTGGACGGAAAGGCCAGGGTGGTCAACGCCAGCATCAGCGGCGAGACCTCCAGCGGTGCCGCCGCCCGCCTGCCCGACCTTCTCGGACAGCACGAACCCGATATCGTTGTGCTGGAACTGGGTGGCAACGACGGCCTGCGCGGCCTGCCACCGCGTCAGTTCGAGGCCAACATGGCCGAGATGATCGAGGCCAGCCAGGCGGCGGAGGCCGACGTGCTGCTGCTCGGCATCGACATCCCGCCCAACTACGGCCGCGCCTACCGCGATGCCTTTACCGCGGTCTACACGCGGCTGGCCGACGACTACAATCTCTCGCTGGTTCCCTTCCTGCTCGAGGGTGTGGCGCTGGAGGAGGATCTGATGCAGTCCGACGGCATACACCCCACCTCGGCCGCCCAGCCGCGGATTCTCGAGAATGTCTGGCCACAGCTCGCACCGCTCCTGGAGAACAATGGCGCCATGATGGCGGAGATCGATCAGGACTGAGCCACCGGCGCAGGTGTCTTCTGCCACTGCTGCAGCCCGAGACCGCCGAGGATCAGCACCAGACCCACCAGGGTGGAGGCCAGGATCGGCTCACCCACGATCAGGTGAAGCAGCAGCAGCGAGACCGGCGGCGAGAGAAAGATCAGGTTGGACACCTTTGCCGTTCGCGAGACCCGATGGACGGCCAGTTGCCAGAGCACGAAAGCGATGCCCATCTCGAACAGCCCCACATAGACCCCGGCCCCCAGCGCCGCCCAGCCGTGCCAGGCGATGCCAGGCCCGGCCAGCAGCAGGAGGGTGAGCACCGGCACGCCGACGCTGAAGTTCTGCCATTGCGCCACCAGCGGCGGTCGATGATCGCGCGCGTTGAGCAGCCAGTAGAGTGCCCAGAGCAGCGTCGAGGCGAGTGCCAGGCCGACACCCAGCGGATCGGCGAAGGCCACGTCGAATACCGCGCCGCGGGTGGCGATCACCCAGACGCCGGCATAGGCGATCAGCCCCGCCAGCACGTCGATACGCGTGAGCCGCTGCCCCAGCAGCGGCACCGCCAGGAAGGCCATGGCCAGCGCCCAGGTATAGTTGAGCGCCATGGCCTCCTGGCCCGGCAGGCGGTCGTAGGCCCCGAACAGCACCAGATAGTAGGCCACCGGATTCATCAGCCCGGCCCAGGCGGCGGTACGCCAGCCCTGCCTGAGCGCCCGGCCCAGCAGCCCCTGGCGCGCCACCAGCACGCCGATCAACGCCCAGGAGACCAGCGAGGCGATCCACATCAGCGTCAGGGGTGACATGTAGGCAAGCGCTACCTTGAAGGCGGTGGCCACGGTGGACCAGAGCGCCACCGCGCCCAGCCCGAAGAGCATCGCCTGCCGATCACCGCTGGCGGACATTGGGCTCATCGCGCGACGTCGTCAGCGCGCGAGGCCCGCTCGAACGAACCAGGCACGTCGCAGCCGCCACTGGCCTGAATACTGTAATGCGTGCGGATACGTGACATGGCACCTCAAGAGTCGCGACAATCCATTCCTCGATGATACCAGTCAGGGAGTTCCAATGGCCGCCCCCCAGATCAGCCAGACCCGCCTCTTCGAACGGCTCACCGGTGACGAGGACAGCCGGATGTGCCGCGATATCCCGGATGAAGCCTGCCGCGAGCAGCCCCGCAACTTCTTTCTGCACCTGCTGGCGGCACTGGGCAACAAGCTGGCCGATGAGCTTTCCAGCGCCCGCCTGGTGCTGCCCTGGCTGCTGGGGGTGATCGGTGCCCCGCTCTGGATGGTCGGCCTCCTGGTGCCGATTCGCGAGTCCGGTGCCCTGCTGCCGCAGCTGTTCGTGGCTGGCTTCATCCGGCTCAAGCCCGAGCGCAAGTGGGTCTGGGTACTGGGCGGCGCCCTGCAGGCGGCGGCAGCGGCTCTGCTGGCCCTGCTGGCCCTGTTCGGCAGCGGCAGCGTCGGCGGTGGGCTGGTGCTGGTGGTACTGGTGGCGCTATCGCTGGCGCGGGGCCTGTCGTCCATCGCGACCAAGGACGTGATGGGCAAGACCATCGCCAAGCAGCGCCGTGGCACGCTGATGGGCTGGAGCGGCAGCGTGGCCGGTGGCATGACGCTGGCGGCCGGCGGCGTGCTGATGCTGTTCGGTGATCGCCCCGGGGAGCTGGCGCTGGCGGTGCTGCTCGGGGTGGCGGCGCTTGGCTGGGCCATCAATGCCCTCTGCGCGGCCAGCATCCACGAGACGCCCGGTGCCGCGGAGGGCGGCGAGAACGCCTGGGAAAGCGTCAAGCTGGGCGTCAGCCTGCTGCGCGACGACCGCGATTTCCTGCATTTCAACCTCTCCCGTGCCCTGCTGCTGGCCAGCGCCCTGGCCCTGCCCTACGTGGCACTTCTCGGCCAGCAGCAGAGCGGCGCCGAACTCGGCGGCCTGGGCATCCTGATCATCGTTTCCGGGGTGGCCGGCATGCTGGCGAGCCCCATCTGGGGGAAACGCGCCGATGCCTCGAGCCGCCGGGTGATGCGCGATGGCGGCCTGGGCACCGCCGCCGGCTGCCTGCTCGGGGCAGTGTTTGCCTGGTTGCCCGGCGCCTGGACCGAGACCGTGTGGCCCTATGCGCTCGTCTATGCGCTGCTGGTGATCGTCCACGCCGGCGTCCGCCTGGGCCGCAAGACCTACATCGTCGACATGGCGGGCGCCGACAGACGGGCGCTCTACGTCGCGCTCTCCAACACCCTCACCGGCGTGCTGATGCTGCTCGTGGGCGGCATCGTCGGCCTGCTGTCCCAGTGGCTCGGCAGTGCCGGACTGCTGGTGGGCCTGGCCGTCATGGGACTCGGCGCGGCCGCCAGTGCCCAACGCCTGCCCGAGGTAGAATGAGCCTGCGACACGCCAGCGCGTTGAAATCCCGACGCCGGCTGGCCATGATGAGAGCAATATCCCGTCCCTTGCCGCCATGCGATGCGGCAGAGGCACCGCGACAGGAACCCCTGCATGAAACGATCCCCCCTGATCAGCCCGGAACTGCTGGAACGCATCATCGATGCCTCTGAGGACGGCATCGTCGTCGCCGAGCAGGAGGGCGACGAGAACATCCTGATCTATGTCAACCAGGGCTTCGAGCGCCTCACCGGCTACAGCGCCGACGAGATCCTCTACCAGGACTGCCGCTTCCTGCAGAACGAGGATCGCGACCAGCCGGGGCTTGACGCCATTCGCCGGGCCATCAAGGAGGACCGCCCCTGCCGCGAGATTCTGCGCAACTATCGCAAGGACGGCACCCTGTTCTACAACGAACTCTCCATCACGCCCCTTTACGACGAGGACGACAACCTCACCTACTACATCGGGGTGCAGAAGGATGTGACCGAACGCGTCGAGGCACAGCTGGAACTCGAGCGTCTCAAGGCCGAGCATGGCCTGACCTGAGCGCCCGACGTGGGGAGAAAAACGTCACCCCGGCCCTTGCCGTCGGCCCGCCTTGACGCTATATAGCCTGCAGGCAACGGGCGTTGCCCACAGGCGCTTCATGATCCGCCCCCGGACGAGAAGCGATCGAACGATCTGCCGGACACCGCACCGTCCGGCCTCGGGCCATGGGAGGACGTCACATGAGCCATCAACCCCTTCTCGATACCATCGATGACGACCAGGACTATCTGGAAGCGGTCAATGACGACGTCGGTCACGTCCGCTCCAGCAGTCGTGCCGATACGCTGAGAGCCCGCCGGCGCGTGGAGGCACTCATCGAGGAGCGTCGCCTTCGGCGCGCCATCGAGGATGACTGGGCGCTGGAGGAAGAAGAGTAGCACCGAGCGCCGAGCGCCGAGCGCCGAGCGCCGAGCGCCGAGCGCCGAGCAGGATGTTGGGGCCTGGCCACCTCCCGGGACAATGCTGGTTTTTGTTTTGCCCGGCCACTATCATCGTGGCCACTGAACATCCTCCAACCAATGGGTTCCCATGGCGCAATACGTCTACACCATGAACCGGGTGGGCAAGGTCGTGCCCCCCAAGCAACACATCCTCAAGGACATCTCCCTGTCCTTCTTCCCCGGCGCCAAGATCGGAGTGCTGGGCCTCAACGGCTCGGGCAAGTCCACCCTGCTGCGCATCATGGCCGGCGTGGATACCGAGATCGAGGGCGAGGCCCGCCCCATGCCGGGGCTGAACATCGGCTATCTGCCCCAGGAGCCCGAACTCGACGACGACAAGAACGTGCGCGACACCGTCGAGGAGGCACTGGGCGAGATCAAGGCGGCGCAGGAGAAGCTCGACGGCGTCTATGCCGCCTATGCCGAACCGGATGCCGACTTCGATGCCCTGGCCTCCGAGCAGGCACGCCTGGAGAACATCATCGAGGCGGCCGATGCCCACAACCTGGAGCGCAAGCTGGAAGTGGCGGCCGAGGCCCTGCGCCTGCCTCCCTGGGATGCACGGGTCAGCCACCTGTCCGGCGGTGAGCGCCGCCGCGTGGCACTGTGTCGCCTGCTGCTCTCCAGCCCCGACATGCTGCTGCTCGACGAGCCCACCAACCATCTGGATGCAGAATCCGTGGCCTGGCTGGAGCGCTTCCTCCACGACTATTCCGGCACGGTGGTCGCCGTCACCCACGACCGCTACTTCCTCGACAACGTCGCCGGCTGGATTCTCGAGCTGGACCGCGGCCAGGGTATTCCCTTCGAGGGCAACTACTCGCAGTGGCTCGAGGCGAAGGAGAAACGCCTGGAGAAGGAGGCCAAGCAGGAGGCCTCCAAGAACAAGGCGATCAAGCAGGAGCTGGAGTGGGTGCGCAGCAATGCCAAGGGCCGTCAGGCCAAGAGCAAGGCACGCCTCAACCGCTTCGAGGAACTGCAGTCCGGCGACTTCCAGAAGCGCAACGAGACCAACGAGATCTACATTCCGCCCGGTCCTCGCCTGGGCGACAAGGTCATCGAATTCCACGACGTGGCCAAGGCGTTCGACGACAAGCTGCTGTACGAGCACCTGACCTTCACGATCCCCAAGGGGGGCCTCGTCGGCATCGTCGGCGGCAACGGCGCGGGCAAGTCCACCCTGTTCAAGCTGATCACCGGCAAGGAGCAGCCCGATGCCGGCGAGGTGGTGGTCGGCGAGACCGTCGACATCGCCTATGTCGAGCAGCTGCGCGATGCGCTGGACGACAAGCAGACGGTCTGGGAAGCGGTTTCCGATGGCCAGGACATGCTCAACATCAACGGCTATGAGGTCTCGTCGCGCGCCTACGTGGGCCGCTTCAACTTCAAGGGCAACGACCAGCAGAAGCGACTGAGTGAGCTCTCGGGCGGTGAGCGCGGGCGCCTGCAGCTGGCCCAGACGCTGAAACAGGGCGCCAACGTGCTGCTGCTCGACGAGCCGTCCAACGACCTGGACATCGAGACCCTGCGCGCCCTGGAGGAGGCCCTGCTGGCCTTCCCGGGCTGCGCCATGGTGATCTCCCACGACCGCTGGTTCCTCGACCGCATCGCCACCCATATCCTGGCGTTCGAGGGTGATTCCCACGTGGAGTTCTTCGAGGGCAACTACACCGAGTACGAGGCGGACCACAAGAAGCGCGTCGGCGATGACACCCCACATCGCATGAAGTACAAGCGCATCGACGCCTGACCGGCTTCACCGAAGCTGCAAGCTTGACGCTGAAAGCCTCAAGAAACCCCACGACCGCAAGGTTCGTGGGGTTTTCTCTTCCGGCTTGACGCGCAGCGTCAGTAGAAGCCAGGCTCGCCCGCCGGCCGGGTCTTGAAGCGTCGGTGCAGCCAGAGATACTGCGCCGGGTGCCGGCGTATCGCCGCCTCGATCACGGCGTTGATGCGCGTGGCATCGGCCACGTCGTCCCCACTGGGGAAGTCCTCCAGCGGCGGCAGATACTCCAGGGTATAGGTACGGTCGTCGGGGTTGCGGTGAAAGATCAGGGGGATCACCGGCGCCCCGGTCATGCGCGCGATACGCGAGGTCATCCGGACCGTGGCCGCGGGGATGCCGAAGAAGGGGGCAAACACGCTGGCATCGCGGCCGAAGTCCTGGTCCGGCGAGTACCAGACGCCGTGGCCGGCCTTGATGCGACGGACCACGCCCCGCAGGTCATGACGGTCGAGGACCGCATCGAAGTAGGGCGCGCGGGCGCGCCCCATGAATCGGTCGAACAGCGGATTGTCATGGGGGCGCTGGACGGCGTCGGCTCGAAAGTAGAGCGCGTGCAGGGCGGCGCCCAGATCCAGCGTGGAGAAGTGCACGCCGAGGATCAGCGCCCCTCTCCCCTCGGCCTGAAGTCGGGCCCTGTGCTCCTGTCCCAGAAAGGTCACGCGATGGCGGAGGTGCTCGGGATCGCGGCACCAGGCGATGGCCGTCTCGACGATGCCGATGCCGTTGGCCATGAAGGTCTCGCGCACCAGACGCGCCTGCGCCGCCTCGTCCCGTTCGGGAAAGCAGAGGCGGATGTTGGTCTCGGTGATATGGCGTCGGCGTCTGGCGAAACGCCAGGCGGCAAGACCGATCGCTCGGCCGATCCACAGCGCCACCCGCCAGGGCAGCCAGGCCACGACGTGCATGGCGCCGATGGCCAGCCAGGTGGGCCAGTAGCGTGGATGGCGAAAGGAGGTCTTGGTCGTCTCGTCCCTGGACATGCAGGTTCCCGTGGTGCGGCGTTCAGTCGGCACCATGATAGCGCCTTGGCACTCTCGGCAGCACCCCGGTGAGCAGGGTGTAGCTGATGGTGTCGCAATGGCGGGCCACCTCGTCCACCGGGAGAATCTGGCCGTTCGCGGCGCGCCCCCAGAGCACGACTTCACTGCCAATCTCGGCCTCGGGGATCTCGGTAATATCCACCGTGAGCATGTCCATGGAGACCTTACCGGCAAGGCTGGCGCGCTGACCGTTGACCAGCACCGGGGTACCGTCGACCGCGTGCCGATCATAGCCATCACCATAGCCACAGGCGACCACGCCGATCCGCGAGGGGCGTGGCGCCCGCCAGCGCCCGGCATAGCCCACCGGCTCGCCGTAAGCAAGCTCGCGTACGGCGATGATCTCGG
>Ga0207414_1000610_pt1 | contig 15514 bp, 11 predicted proteins | sample PonA231FremontCA_2_FD_187269 | JGI IMG/M metagenome (GOLD analysis project Ga0207414, IMG submission 187269) | Marine sediment microbial community from Fremont, CA, USA - Pond A23 Sediment 1 (SPAdes) | ecosystem: Environmental > Aquatic > Marine > Unclassified | place: USA: Fremont, California... | reverse complement strand
TATGCCTTACTTAGCATAACCCCTTGATTTTTATGGCTCCCCGGGAGCGATTTGAACGCCCGACTTGGTGATTAACAGTCACCCGCTCTGCCAACTGAGCTACCGGGGAATATGTTTGAGACAAATATTTAGTTAAATATTTTGTTTTAGTCAAGAACTTTTATCAAAAAATTTTGAGATTTTTTTGAACTTCGATTTTAAGACTTGATTCCATGTTAATTTCATATTTTTCAAAATGTTATTGTTTTCAATGTGTTGCAGAGATTCTTTCAAGAATATGACAACAAATATGTACGCAAATTAATCTTTTTGTGCTTCAATCCCAGTTTATCCCGGATATTGTTCCTGTGAAACTCCACAGCCCTATCTGTTGTTTCCATTATTTCCGCTATGTCCTTTGTACTTTTGCCTGACTTTATCAACTCTGCTATCTGCAATTGCGTGGGAGTAAAGTCCAGGTTGCGGGAGGTTAAATTTTTGGCAAAAGGGGAAACTATATTTTCCAAATTTGAGGCTATCACATTCAAAAAGCTCCTTTGCTTGGAATCCAGGTTGGTATCACTCAACTCTTCTATATACGGCATTATCAATTCCTTGACATTGGATACAACTTTTTCCTCCAATTCTTCCTTGTCCTCCTCCCTGCGTTTCAAAAGTACCTTCAGGGCAGTGTTAACCTCCTCAAAATGATCTGCTTTTTGCTGGAGTTCATTTTCTTTTTCCCGGAGCTGTTCCTCTATCTGCTTCCTTTCCTCTATCTCTTTTTTCAACTGCTCATTGGCCTCTACCAATGATTCCGTTCTTTCGGCAACCTTGATTTCCAGGTCTTCCTTGGCCTTGTTCAGTTCCTCTTCCGCCTTTTTTCTCTCAGAAATATCCACGAAAGAACAAATAAGACTCAATGGATTCTGTTGCTTGTCCAGAATCAAAGCTGCGGAAACCTGCAAATGCAACAATTTGCCCTGCTTGTTCCTTGCCGTAACCTCTCCGAACCAACTGCCGTGAAACAATATATTCGAAATGATGTCTTCCACGTTGTTTTCAGGAGGTACCAAGTTGTGTACGGATTCCCCCAGGATTTCCGCCTCTTCACCTCCCCACATCTGCAAGAAAGCCCTGTTTACATATGTTATATTGCCTTTCAGATCACCCAGTGCAATAGAATTGATAGACGACTCTATTGCAAAGTCCTTTAGCCTCATCTCCTCTTCAATCTGTTTCTTTTCAGTGATATCCATAAACGAGCACATCGTGCAAATCGGGTCATTGGACTCATTTCTAACCAAAAATGCCGACAGGTAGACAGTGGCCAGGGAGCCGTCCTTTTTTATACCCTCTATCTCACCTTCCCATGAACCTTGAGAAAAAACTATCTGAAAGACTTCAAACGATTCCTGCTGCCACCTGGTAAAAAAATCGATCCTGCGGCCAAGCATCTCGGAACGATCCTCCCCTCCCCACATGCGCAGACAAGCTTCATTGACGTATATTATATTCCCTTCCAAATCTCCGAAGGCTATAGCATTGATCGAAGACTCAATTGCAAAATCCTTCAGACTCACATCCTCGATAAATTTGGATGACTGATGAATCTTTTTGTAATCCGGGAGTGATTGATCGTTACTAAATTCCATAAAGTTATCCTTTCAAAGTTTTACCGAATATCCTGTTTGATAAAACCAACAAAAATTTTTTGCTTTGGCTATAGGCAAAACCTGAGCCCAACATAGACCAGCATATACTCCCCCCGGAACTGATAAATATAAACGGGAAATCACTATCCTCTCAGGGATCACCTCTTGAACCGGGCAGTTTCTTCCTGGATGTTCAATTTAACATACTGAACCTCTTGACAGTTTAATTCTATTCATATTATTTTTTAATTAACACAGTTAATTCAACATGGACTCTACAAAGACCTTGGAATTCCTACTGATAGTACAGATTATAAAAATATAATCTTTGAATGGAAATTATATTTATAACTTTTTCCAATATCAATGCATTTATAGCAAATAAAATCTTTGGGGACAACAGAAGTGTCCATATATATCACACTGTATGCAAAAATAATCTTGACCGTGAATTTATTGAACAAGATTCAGGTTTTCGGTCAGGCACTAACAAAGGCCGAATCATTGTTTTGATAACTTGTTCAACCCTGTATACTGAACTTTGAATTAAAGATCGTACTCAAGGTTTAAATTTAGCACTGGAGATAATCACTATGGCTTTAAAAAAAAGGCATTATCAACTCTCTCCCGCGAAAAAACATATCAAGACATTGATTCCCCGCCTGACCTTAGTACTCTTGGGACACGCCCTGCAAACAGCTTATCACATCGATCCGGAAATTAACAACGAGGTTAACAACTGGCCGGAAAGCTTTAGCTTTGTGCTGGACATCGAACCCCATGGGCCCAGGCTCACGCTTGTAAAGCGGAACGGCAAGTTGGAATACCTGGGAGAAAAGGAAATGTTCAATGCCGACCTGGTACTTTCCCTGAAAAACATCGAGTACGGATGGCGCATGATGGTTGGTATGATGAGCGTTCCCAGGCTGATATACGAAAACCGCCAGTACGTACAGGGAGATCTGGCTATGATAGCGTCTATCAATCGTTGCATGAATGTTGCTATTACCATGATGCTCCCAGTTGCCAACAGGTTGTATCTCAAAGAGGCACCCAAGCTCACCAAACAGATCATTAAAAACAGGGTCGCGTTTTATACCCTGGGTTGGCTCGGCCTGATTAAATAAGAACCAACTGGCGATCGATCTGCTAGAACATCCGGAAAAGGAGTCCAGCATGCAGCCTTCGTATTATGAATTTTACACCCCGGTAAAGATTGTTTCGGGATTCAATGCCTTGAATTTCCTGCCAGAGGAACTATTGCGTTTAAACGTGGAAAAACCCATCCTGATTACTGACAAGGGTGTAACCAATGCAGGATTGTTGGATGTAGTCCGGGAAAACTTCACAAGTGACAACGGTGTTTCCATAGGGGCAGTTTACGACGATACTCCGGTGGATTCCTCGATTCACGCTGTCAATGAAATAGCCCGGATCTACAGGAAAAAGGAATGTGATGGCATCATTGCTGTAGGGGGAGGATCTGCTATAGATACTGCCAAAGGGGTAAACATTGTCCTCTCCGAAGAAACTGACGATCTGCTCAAATTCACTGGCAACAACCGTGTACGGGCAATCATGGAGCCGTTTGTGGTCATTCCCACCACCGGAGGGACTGGTTCCGAAGCCACCATGGCGGCCATAATCTCCAATCCGGAACATAATGTAAAGATGTCCTTTTCCACCCCATTGATAATACCGGATTTCGCAGTCCTGGATCCCAGGATGACCATGACCATGCCCAGAAAAGTTACGGCTTTTACCGGAATGGATGCCCTTGCCCATGCTATCGAGGCATGCATGAGTCTGCAGCGCAATCCGTTAAGCGATGCATTCGCATACCAAGCAATAGAATTGATAGTGAATAACTTGGTTAATGCGGTTAAGGACGGAAACAATCCTCAATATCGCCTGGCCATGTCCAACGCGGCATATCAGGCCGGCGTCGCATTTTCAAACTCCATGGTCGGGGTTGTGCATACGGTGGCGCACGCATTGGGAAGTGTTTGCCACATACCACACGGTATAGCCAACTCCATTATCCTGCCGCACGGTATGGAATTCAACCTGAGCAAAACAGAAAATATCATATCCGAGACACTGCTCCCGCTGTCAGGACCGGAAGTTTATGCCACCACCCCGAAAAAACACAGGGCGAGAAAAGCTATAGAGAGAGTCAGGGAGTTGGGCAGGGAACTAAACGAACTTTGCGGACTACCAATGACCCTCCAGGAGGCTGGCTTTCCAGAAGAAAAACTGCAAGAGACTGCTTGGGTAGCTATAAACGATGCGACTTCAAATTTTAATCCAGTCCAAATCGACTATGATGACGCCTTGAATATATTAAAAAAGGCATATTAATGAGCTAGTTCGCCTGTATTTGGATGCTTGGACCTTTAAACCGGCCATGATACAGGAAAAAAGGGGATGTTATGGAAAGGATCGAGGGAACCAGCAACAAGGTATTGGAAGTTGATTTAACCCATAAGAAATTCAATATTATCACTATTCCCACTAGGGACAGGAAAATGTATCTGGGTGGAAAAGGCCTGGGGCTGAAATTGATTTACGACCGGATGCCGCTTTACGCCGATCCATTGGGACCGGAAAACATGCTGGCGATCATGCCGGGTGTTTTAATGGGGACCGGCGCTCCGTGTTCCGGAAGATTCGCTGCAGTATCCAAATCCCCCCAAACCGGAATAATGGCTTCCTCTTCCTGCGGCGGACCTTTTGGCATGGCCCTCAAGACCTCAGGATGGGACGGATTGATTATAACCGGTGCCTCCGAAACCCCGGTTTACCTATTCCTGGATTCCCAGGGAGTAACTTTCCAGGAAGCGAACCAAATCTGGGGCATGGATACGCAGGAAACACAGAAGGCTCTAAGCAAGGAGGGTTCGCCTTTGGCAATCGGTCCCGCGGGCGAAAACTTGGTGAGTTTTGCCAACATCGCTTCCGGACAGAGGTATTTCGGCAGAGCCGGACTCGGCAGTGTTATGGGGGCAAAACAGTTAAAAGCAGTGGTTGCAAAGGGGAAACAGTACAAGATAGTTCCCAGTGAACAAAAGACTTTCGATAAAATCAAAAAAAGGGGCAACAAATTCATTAACAACAATCCCTGGACTGCGGTGGCGAACCGCTATTACGGCACACTGGGCATTGTGAACAACACCAAGCACGCGGGTATACTACCGGTACGGAATTTCCGGGACGGCACATCCAAGGATGCATACAAAATCACCGGAGAGAGGATTCGTAAGGTTTACAACACCACACATCACACTTGCAAGCCATGTACCATATTGTGCGGGAAAAAAGCCGAGTTCAACGGTAAGCAGATGCCGGTCCCGGAATACGAAACCATGGGATTGTTGGGGTCCAACCTGGAGATCTTTGATCCGGAAATAGTGGCGGAATGGAACGATATCTGCGGCAGAGCGGGAATGGATACCATGACTGCGGGAGGTACCATTGCCTGGATCATGGAGGCTGCGGAAAAAGGCTTGGTGCAATCCGACCTCAAATTCGGCCACCCCGAGGGGGTTTCCGAAGCCTTGCAGGACATTGCTTATTGCCGGGGATTTGGCAAGGAGATGAGCAGGGGTAGCAAGGGACTCTCGGAAAAGTACGGGGGGACTGAATTTGCAATGAATGTGAAGGGAATGGAGATAGCTGCCTACGATCCCAGGGGAAGCTACGGGATGGGCCTGGGATACTCTGTAGCCAACCGGGGCGGATGTCACCTGGGATCCACAATGATGGCAATGGAAAACTTCATGTGCCTGCTATCCCCCTACACAACACTGGCCAAGGCAAAATGGGTCGCCTATTTCGAAAATTTGATCAATTGCATCAATTCGCTGCATACCTGTATCTTTACCTCCTATGCCTATCTCCTGGAGTTGACCGTACCCAAATATTCCTCCTGGATCGCTTCTTATATCGGGATGCAGCTCTTTCCAAGCATCTTGACCGCAGTAGTGGATTTCGGGGTAATATACCGCAAACTTTGGGAATCAGTGACAGGTATTGACATTTCCAAGTCCGAATTTCTGAGGGCGGGCCAGCGGATTCAGGTCCTGGAAAGGCATATGAACACCCAAATAGGCATATCCAAAAAAGACGACAATCTCCCGCGGAGACTCTTGGAAGAAGGCAGGGAATGCGATCCTGCAAAGCGGACTGTCCCCCTTGCGGGCATGCTGTCCAAATACTACCGAATCCGGGGATACGACAAGCAGGACGGCACTCCAAAAGCGGAGTTGCTAAAGAAACTGCAAATACAGTCGTAATTGAAAGCAAGATTCAACAAGGAGATACAAAATGACATCCTGGGATTACAGTTTTGTACACAAAACCAAACTCTTTCACGGACGACTTGCACTGGAACAAATCCCAGTGGAACTGGAACAAAAGTCCGCACGCAACCCGCTGGTGATAACCCAGGGCAACATCCCTGGAAGGAAAGTCAAAACCCTGGTGAATGCCTTTTCAAAATTTTTGAACAGGATCAATATTTACGGCCGGGTACCATCTGTGGTTGAGGAAGAATCAATACATGAAATAGCAGGTATTTACAATGAAACCGGTGCAGATTGCATTCTGGCATTGGGGGAGGGTTCGGTGATAGAAACCGGCAAAGCTGTAAATATCCTGGTTTCCAAGGATGGTGCAAATTTACGGAACCTCCAGGGTAGGGACACCCTTTCCGGAACTATGCGACCGCTTTTTGCCATCCCCACCCGTGCACAGTCCGGGTTCTCAATTAATAAATCCCTGCAGGTAGACTCGGGCAATGATAGCTACTTCCTGGTGTCAACCCTGCTTATGCCCACAGCTGTAGTCACTGATCCGCGCATGATGTTAGCTGGCTCCAAACAGGAAATCGCCAAAAGCATTCTTGCCAGCCTGTTCAAAGCAATAGAAGCCGCCACCGGTCCTGACAGGAATCCAACCAGCAAAGCTTTTGCCCATTCCTGCCTGGATTCGCTCGGCAATGAACTCAACGACTCCCTGGAAAACATCAAGAACAAAGAATTGCAGGCCAGGATCGTGAATGCGAATGTGCTTTCAGACATGGCAATTTCAAACACGAGCCATGGATTGGGATTCGCGATTTCCCGTACTATTACAGACAAGGGAAACATTCCCGGGGATATACCCACTGGCTTGATGTTACCGGAAATAATGAAAATCCGGGCAAAAGAAAGCGAATCCCAGGAAATGATGGCGAGACTGCTTCTTCCTCTTGCAGGTCCGGAAGTTTACGCCTCTACCCCATCCAGCGACAGGCCCCGGGAAACGATAAAGAAAGTAGAATCCCTTATTGCATATTTGCGCGAGGCTGGCGAAGAGGCATTCACACTGAAGAATCTGGGCATATTATCAGGCAACGAGGATATTGCCCGGGCCGTAATAAGGGATGCAAAGACCCTGGGAGATGAAACCGCGACTGAACATCAGGTAATGGATGTTCTCAACTCCGTGCCTTGAGGTCAGGGATCTAAAGGCCGACAATCAATATCCTCCTTGGCTCCGTAAACTACGGACACAACAATAACAAGCCTTCAACTATACTACTGATTTCCTTTGCAGCGAAATTCCTCTATCTTTTCCCTGCCTTTTTAAACAACAACTTACACGGTTTGTAACCTTTTACAGGTTTGAGACTGCAGTTCACTGGTCCGTCCCCCTATTGGCAATAAATCCTGCAAAGATTGTCAAGGGCATCTGGAACTAACACAGTCAAGCCTTGTTTTGATCAACTTGTTACAATCTGACCTTTTCTTTATTTACTTTGTGCATCAATTTTGATAATAGTATCTTTCCAACAATCGAAAATTGCGAGATAAAATTAAGCTGGCAACAGGCCATTTACTCGGAACACCCATTCTAACATGTTTAATCAAAAGGAGGATACATGCCAGTACGTGAAATAGAAAAGACATCTTCTGCCTACGATTTCCCATTGCTCATCAAAAACATCTTAAGCGCCCCGCTCAAATACACACCGGAACGAGAGATTGTATACAGGGACCAAATGCGCTACAACTACAACACCCTGAACTCCCGTGTATCCAAGTTGGCCAACTCCCTGCAGAATCTTGGACTGAAGCAGGGTGAAACCGTGGGAATCATGGATTGGGACAGTCACCGCTATCTGGAAAGTTTTTTTGCCGTCCCCATGATGGGAGCTGTATTGCACACTATAAACATCCGTCTTTCACCGGAACAGCTCATATACACCATAAACCATGCAGAAGACGATGTAATACTGATAAATTCAGAATTCCTGCCGCTTTTGGAAGCAGTAAAAGATCAAATGACTACGGTCAAGAAGCTGATCCTGTTGACAGATGAGAACAAACAACCAGATACTTCTCTTGCCCTGGATGCAGAATACGAAGATATGCTTCAAAGGGCCCCGGATCAATACGAATTCCCGGATTTCAGTGAAGACGCCATGGCCACCCTGTTTTATACCACCGGCACAACCGGACTGCCCAAAGGTGTATACTACAGCCATAGGCAACTGGTACTGCACACATTCGGACTAATGTCCACCATATCCGGACAGAATGCAGGAATGAAATTCGACTCCTCGGATGTATACATGCCCATGACCCCCATGTTTCACGTACACGCCTGGGGGGTACCGTATCTGGCAACTATGCTCGGTGCCAAACAGGTCTATCCCGGGCGCTACGATCCGGAAATGCTTCTGAAGCTGGTGCTGGAAGAAAAAGTCACCTTTTCACATTGCGTACCCACTATCATCCACATGCTGGTCAACAATCCGATTATCGAGGAAATCGACCTCTCCGGCTGGAAAGTCATCATAGGCGGATCCGCCCTGCCCCAGGGACTGTGTAATCAAGCACTGAAACAAAATATCGACATAATTACCGCCTACGGACTCTCGGAAACATGCCCCCTGCTCTCTTCCTCCATGCTCAAGCCTCACATGCTGGACTGGAGCTTCGAGGAACAGGCCCCGATCCGCTGCAAGACCGGAATTCCGGCCCCGAACGTAGAGATCAGGATTGCGGACCCCACCGGCAATCACCTGCCCCACGACGGGGTTTCCACTGGTGAAATCGTGGCCAGGGCCCCTTGGCTCACCCAGGGATACCTCAAGGACCCGGAAAAAAGTGAAGAACTCTGGCAGGACGGCTGGCTTCATACCGGTGACGTGGGGCATATAGACACGGAAGGATACGTACAGATAACGGACCGGCTCAAGGATGTGATCAAAACTGGCGGTGAATGGCTTTCCTCCCTGAAGCTGGAGGACATCATCAGCAGGCACGAGGCAGTAAGCGAAGTTGCCGTAGTGGGAATACCTGATGAGAAATGGGGAGAGAGGCCCTTGGCCAGGGTTGTTTTAAACGAGGGCCAAAAGAACCAAGTAACTGAAGACGATTTGAAAGAATTCTGCAGCCAGTTTGTCGAGAACGGTACTATCCCCAAATACGGGGTTCCAAATCGCATAGAAATAGTGGAATCAATACCCAAAACCAGCGTGGGGAAAATAAACAAGAAAGAGATCAGGAAAAATTTTACTTAACTTAGATTAAATCGCTTTCAAGGAGGCGCAATATGAAAGAAGTAGTCTTGGTAAGCGGAGCTAGAACAGCAGTGGGAAATTTTTTGGGTTCCCTGAAAAATATTCCTGCTGCTCAACTGGGTGCTGTCTGTATCCGGGACACCTTGCAAAAAGCCGGACTCAAGCCTGTAGCCCAACAGTCCATGCTGGACACTTCCCCGGACAAGCTGGACACTTCCGGCCAGATTGAACTGGAAAAGAAATACCGGGATTTTGAGGAATCCAACCCGGAAATCGCAATAGATGAAGTCATAATGGGAAACGTTATTCAGGCTGGCCAGGGTCAAAACCCTGCCAGGCAGGCCACTATATACAGCGGACTTCCCAAGGAGACACCTGCTACCACGGTAAACAAAGTCTGCGCATCCGGGATGAAGGCCATTGCACTCGGTGTGCAGGCGATCAAGGCAGGTGATGCTGACACGATAATAGCAGGCGGAATGGAAAACATGAGCCTGGCCCCTTATGCCCTGCCCAAGCTGAGAGAGGGAGCCAGGATGTTCAATACCGAGGCAAAAGACCTCATGGTAATGGACGGATTGTGGGAGTTGTTCTACGATTACCACATGGGAGTTACTGCGGAGAACATCGCCGATCTCTACGGTATCAGCAGGCAGGAGCAGGACCAAATCAGTCTTGATAGCCACAACAGGGCTATGACAGCTATACAAAACGGCAGGTTCAAGGAGGAAGTATCTCCGGTATCCATTCCCCAGAAAAAGGGTGATCCCATTGTTTTTGATACAGATGAAAAACCCATGGAGACCTCCATGGAAAAACTGGGCAAACTTCCTGCTGTATTCAAGAAGGACGGTTCAGTTACAGCCGGAAATGCCTCTGGTGTGAACGATGCCGGGGCAGCAGTGCTCTTGATGAGCAGGGAGAAAGCAGATGAATTGGGACTGGAGCCCCTTGCCACCATAAAATCCTATTCAGCCGGGGCAATAGACCCCGCCTACATGGGTCTGGGTGTAATTCCGGCCACCAGGCTGGCTCTGCAAAATAGCGGTTGGAGTATCGAGGAGATAGACAGCATTGAACTAAACGAAGCCTTTGCATCCCAGGGTCTGGCCTGCCTGAGAGAACTCGGCATGGATTGGAACAAGGTGAATCCCAATGGCAGCGGAATCTCCATAGGCCACCCTATCGGATGCACTGGTGCCAGACTTGCCTACAGCCTTGCCAAGGAAATGGAACTGAACAATTATTCCAAGGGGCTGTCAACATTGTGCATCGGCGGTGGCATGGGCTATGCCATGCTCCTGGAGAGGAAATAACCGGAATAAAACATTAAACAGGCAAAGCCTGCTTATCAACTAAAAATAGCCCGTCCGGAGAATGCGCAGCTTCCGGAGAAAAACTAACTACCCCCATCCTTGCGGGTGGGGGACTGAATTATCATTCAGACAATTCAATTCCCCTGGGGCAAATAGGCCTTATGAACAGTAGCTTGATCCAACCTTAGTTCAAACAAGCCACCCTTGTGCAAAACCAGCCTGACATCGGCATCAGAATTTCCAGCCAACTCCTTGTACTTTCCCCTGAGCCCAATCAGGTCCACCTTTTCCAAGACATCCTTCAGAAACTCTATTTTTTCTTCCAGTTCCGGGTTTTGGGTCTTGAAATACTCGCTGATCGATTTGTCGTACTGTCTTTGGATTTCGGTCTTTATGCAATGCTTACCAAGATCCAGCTGAATTTCCATAAGAAACACCTCTATAAAAAAAGGCCGACTGTTTGATTTTTAACCACAACAAACAGCCGGCCTAGTATATACATTGGTCGATTTTCTTGAGAGACTTACTTCATTTCTTTTATCTTTTCAGTCAGTTCAGGGGCGAATTCCAGCATATCCTCCTCAACTCCAAGATCAGCGATTTGGAATATGGGTGCCTTGGGATTGTTGTTTACTGCAACTATGTAGGGATTGCCCTTTACTCCGCCCATATGCTGAAAGGATCCGCTAATACCCATTGCCAGGTATACCTTGGGTTTAACCGTTTTGCCGGAAGTACCTACCTGTCTGCCCTTTTCCATCCACTTGGCGTCCACAACAGGCCTGGAACAGGAAACTACTCCGCCCATTGCCTCTGCCAATTCTTCTGCAACCTCAATATTGTCCTCTTCTCCTATACCGCGTCCAATGGATACCAGGACATCCTCCTTGGTAATATCCACTTCGCCAACTTCTGCTTCCTCAACTTCCAGGAACTTCCTCTTGGCTTCCACTGAACCGGCTTCAGAGGATTTGTCTACTACTTCACCGCTAGCGGACTTGCTTTCGTCAGCCTGGAACACCCCGGGCCGAATTGTAATGATCGCACCTTCACTGATATCACAATTCACATGGGAGTGCACCTGTCCCCCGAACTCCTGCCTGACTGTCTTGAGAGTATCTCCGTCCGCGCCTTCAATATCCACGACATCTGCAACATAGGAGGAATCTATTTTAATTGACAAGCCGGGTGCCAAATCCATACCCAATGTATCGTGGGGCACAAGGAGAACCGAATCCTTGGGAAGGACATTCAAGAGTAATCCCCGGATGATTTCAGCATTGGGATAAGACAGCTCGGAATTGTCAATTTTCCAAACCTCGGGATAAGTGGCTGCCACTTCCTGGGCAACACTATCAGCTTCACTGCCGCTGCCGGGTACTATGGCAGTTACTTTTGCTTCCGGATCGATCTTTTTGGCAGAATTAATGAGTTCCAGAGCGCTATCATCCGCTGCACCGCCGTGATGTTCGATATATGCAAAAATTTGACTACTCATTACTTAATACCTCCTTTGGATTTCAAGATTTCGGCAAGTTTTTCAGCCTTTTCTTCTGTATCGCCTTCCAGCATTTCCGCGCCTTCACCAGTCTCCGGTACAAAGTAATCCACTCGCTTCACCTTGGCTGCCTTCTCTCCCACATCATCCCCGGAGAGACCCAAATCCGACAAGCCGTGGGTGGGGATCTCCACGTTGGCGACTTTCCTGATCCCCCTGATCCCGACATATCTGGGTTCGTTTATCCCGGTCTGAATGGAAAGCACGCAAGGTATACTGATTTCATTCATTTCAGTGTTTCCGCCTTCGATTTCCCGGCCAACTTTCAACTTATTATCGTCGAGGATTTCCAGGTAGTTAACCAGGGATGCATAGGGCATATCCAACATAGCTGCGATCATGCCGCCAACCTGGGCATATCCCTCGTCAGCCTGAGCGCCTGTCATTATCAAGTCGTACTTGCCTTTTTCTATCTCCGCCTTCAGGGTCTTGGCGCTGCCTTTTCCGTCGCATCCTTCGATAGCATCATCTGAAATAAGTATTCCCTGATCCGCTCCCATAGCCATCTCGCGCCTCAGGACTTCCTCGGAATCTTCGTCACCAACGGTTACGACGGTAACGCTACCGCCCACTCTGTCCCTGATCTGAATAGCTTCCTCCACTGCGTAGTTATCCCATTCGTTCACTGAATAAACCAAGTCTTCCCTTTCAATATCCGTACCTTCACTATTGATCTCGATTTCATTTTCGGATGTATCTGGTACTCTCTTTACACATACCAAAATATCCATAAGCACCTCCAAAAAGGTTTAAAAGTTAGCATAATTACTGGGTTAATTGTTAACCATATTATTTGCGAGTTGTCCAAGCAGGATTATGAACTGACATACATATACTGCAGGACCAATTCAGTAAGATCCATCACCTGTATCTGTCCTTCCATTCCACTGGTTTTCACACCGTCTTCCAGGTTTACCAAGCAGTAGGGACAGGCAACCACGATCACGTTGGCACCTGCCTCGGCAGCCATTTGCGCTCTCTTCTGTCCCATGCGCATATCTTCCTCGGATTCGTAGAACAGCATCAATCCACCGCCACCGCAACAAAAGGAGCTGTCCCTGCAACGGTCCATCTCTACCCTGTTGAGTCCAGGGATGGAATCCATAACCTCTCTGGGGACATCGTAGAGAAGATTGTGTCTTCCCAGATAGCAGGGATCGTGGTAGGTGAACACCAATTCCGAGTCTGTTACCGGGTTGAATTTCAACTGATTGTTCCGGATCTGCCTGAGAAGATATTGACTGATGTGCTCGGCTTGAGGGATACCCGAATAATCCTTGTTCAAGGCATTATAGGCGTGCGGGTCAGTGGTTATTATGTTACTCACTCCGGAATTGTTGATCGCCTCGGTATTTTGTTCCTTCAGGGTCTGAAAGAGCATCTCTTCTCCGAACCTCTTTACCTCGTGACCACTGTCCTTCTCCGCTTTCCCCAGGACACCGAAGTCTGTCCCCAGGTTATTGAACAGGGTGGTGGTGGCCTTGGCTATCTCCTGCAAGCGTTCATCAAAGGCGGTGGCACTGTCCATGAAATACAGGGTATCGGAACTGTTATTCTTGTCCAGGACCTTGACTTCCGTACCCTCGGGCAGGTCCTTGCTCCAGTCCAGCTTTTTCTTTTCCATCATGCCGTAGGGATTGCCCCGTTTTTCCAGGGCACCCAAAGGCTTTTGCAGGGACTGGGGAACATTGCCTTCCTCGATCAAACCTCGCCTCAGGTCGACAATCTTATTTATATACTCGTTTAGCACCGGGCATTCTTCCTCACATGCCCCGCAAGTAGTACAGGCCCATATTTCGTCTTCCGAGAATACCTTGCCCACTACCGGCTCTTTTGGCTGTATATCTCCCAGAACCGGAAATCTCTCAAACATGTAGTCCCTGGATTTAAGGGTGAGAAACCTGGGTGAAAGTGGTCTGCCAACTGCATTGGCAGGACAATTGTCCGAGCAACGTCCGCAATCCACGCAGGTATAAAAATCCAGCATATTCTTCCAGGTGAATTCCTCGAAATATTTCACCCCAAAAGATTCCAGATTATCCAGCTCTTCCTCGCTAACACCGTGCCTAACAGGCTTGATAGTGCCCCTGTCCAGTTTCATGAACAACACGTTAAAGATAGAGGTTATAACGTGGAAATGCTTTCCAAAAGGCAAGTAGCAGAGGAAGAAGAAGAAAATCAGATCATGTAAAAAATAGGAAGAGGTATGTATAGGTTGCAAAACTGCAGTGGATGCCCCTCCCAGTATTTTGCTAAAGAACCATGCCAAGGTTAAGGGGGGCAAAAATTCAGCCTGCATACCTTCCTGAAGCTGCGCAGCTACATGGGAGGCCTCGAAAAGACTTTCAAAGACCATGAGCGCTCCGATTAGGCCCAGGACAAAAACTGCTTCCGCAGTATGATCCTCCCCGTATTCCGGAGGCACTTTGTAACGCTCCGGCTTAAAGAAAATCCTGCGGACAGCTGCGACAATACATGCAAGAAACACCAGAGTTGCTGCGTAATCCTTGAGAAAATTGTATACATCTCCCAAGGCTCCGCTCAGCCCCGGCATTACAAAGCCTTCGTTAAAGCCTACGATCACCAGGGAAATGGAGCGTACCGAGAGTATCAAGAAACCTATAAAAATTACAATATGCAGCACACCGGCTAACATGTATCTGGGTTGCTTGTATTGAGCCAACCAGAACTTGAGGACATTCTTTATCCTTAAAGGAATCCGGTCGAACCTGGGATCGGATTCAGCTTTAGCTAATGGGATCAATCTTCTGGCGATAATATAGGCAAAAGCCCCTATGCCCACTACAGGGATCAATACAGCCAGAATCCATGCCGGTATACCCAAAATTGTAGCATTTGCCGGGGAAATTAGTACATGTTCCATGTTACCGTTCCTTCACATCGTTTTGAATTCAACAAATTCGCCTGGAAATATTCTTGTTAACTTCCATGCCCTGACGGGCACAACGAACAATGGGCAATCTCGACTACGAAGTAGCGAGAAAATCTTATTTCTTCACATACACAGACACATACACTGATAACAAATTTCCATGTTAAGCTCTGTCAGATCAAGTCTGATTTTACCTTAAATAGCAAAATTTTGCTGAATATTAGTTGATTCAAAAATACCGGATTATCCGAGTCAAAGCCTGCTTTTTGATCACGTCATGCCGGAAAGATCCATTCCGGCATGACGTGTAGGTTTTCAGCTTCGCTGTTTTGGATACCAGATAAGTTATCCCGGAAAAAGGGCCAACTATTTACCGCCGAAGGAATCTTCTTCTATTTCTACAGCGGGACTGCTCACCTTATCGATAGAGTTCATTTTCCCCATTGTGGTCGGCAATACATAGTGTACAAAATACTCCAGATTCTTTATCTGGCCTTCGTAAAATGCCTTGTCCTTCTTTTTGGCCTTTCCGAGGTTTTCGCA
>Ga0207414_1000606_pt1 | contig 15547 bp, 14 predicted proteins | sample PonA231FremontCA_2_FD_187269 | JGI IMG/M metagenome (GOLD analysis project Ga0207414, IMG submission 187269) | Marine sediment microbial community from Fremont, CA, USA - Pond A23 Sediment 1 (SPAdes) | ecosystem: Environmental > Aquatic > Marine > Unclassified | place: USA: Fremont, California... | reverse complement strand
GGTATTTCATCAAGTTTATATTTTCTCAATAGATAACCAACTTTTGTAATGCGTGGATCATTATTTCCTACAGTAATGCCTGATTTATCCTTATTAGGCCTCATTGTACGAAATTTAAAAAAATCAAATAACTTTTCGTACTGCCCGACTCTTTTACTGACATAAAGCACACCACCCTTAGATTCAAGACCTATAGCCAAAGCAATTAAAATCCATAAAGGTGATAATAAAATCAATCCCAAAAGTGCAACACAAAAATCAAAAATCCGCTTCATCAGGAAAAATTATTCTTTTTATCGTTAAAAAATTCTTTTTCTCAATGCATTAAAGGCATAAAGCGAAAAGTTAAATGCACTTTTCGTCCAACTCATTTTCTCTATATTTCGATATACACGCCAAACGTCCATAGCTGCCTTCCATTTCTTTGCGGTATTTGAATCGTCAACGATACGATAATATGCCAGAACCTCATTAATTCCATAAGCTTTAAAACCCCTCTTCAGGATATCACACCAAAGCGCCATATCATGACTCGAGCGAATATTTGGCATTTCAAAATATCCGGTTTGTCTTTTATCGATCATCACAGTTAATGTTCCTATTATCGTATTTCTCAAAAATCCATTATAACCAATAGATTTCGGAACTCCAATCCGGTTTATTGTTTTCGTGTTATTTTGATTAACTCGCTGATAAGCGGTAAAAGAGAAAGCATAATTATTGCTTTTCATAAATTGGATTTGCTTTTCCAACTTATTAGGCAGCCACATGTCATCACTATCCAAAAAAGCAATATAATCTCCCTTTGCCTCTCTTAATGCTATATTTCTTGCTTCTGCAGCTCCTACGTTTACTTCAAGGACATTTAAATTAATCCGGTCATCTTTTTCAATGTACTCCTTTATCCGATTTATAGTATCATCATTCGAACAATCATCAACAAGAAGCAATTCCCAGTCTTTATATGTTTGCTTAATAACCGAGTCAATAGTATTCTCTATATAATTAGAATTATAAATTGGAGTTATAATGGAAATTTTACTCATACCCAAGACAATTTAATATGTATCCCACTTGTGCTTCAACCTTTTGTTTTTCATATGATGATAACTTCTTTGTAAAATTTGATGAGGTAATATCTATCTCATGAATTGGGGTTGACACCATTTTTGTCCCATTAATAAATGAAATACAATTATTTAAATTATTATGAGGAGTATTAATAAGGTCTTCATAAAAAATTTCAAAATATTCATGATCACTGAGTGGTTGTAAGGCATTTTTAATATGTAAAATGCTTGTTTGCCATTGCATGGCTGCAGATTCTATAAAACTTAAATTATTAAAATAAATTTTATAGCCAGGGTATCGAATACCCCAATATTGTTTCTTTATAATTTTCAGTGAAATAAATAAAAATCTTAAATATTTAAAAAAATTACTAAACAAGACTCTTAAAGTTAAACCGCTCTTAAGTACTCTTCTATACGATTTCAGTAGAAGCCTGTATTTTTCCTTAATGGTAGAATTATTTGTTTTATTTTTTGTAATTTTTCTTAAATCTCCTAAATATTTATTCTTCACAGAAACGGCAACATCTCTTCCATCTCGGATAATATGGATAAATTTTGCTTCTGGAAAAACTTTTTTTAAAAAATTAATTCTAACAGAATTTGCCGCTGTCTTTTCAATAACAATTGCTTTTTGGTCAGGAATAAAGCGGGTAATATATTTTTTTCTAATTTTTTTTATTTCCTTTTCACTAAATTTTGAGTTTGGACAAAAATCAGTATTATTAACAGCATATTGCTGCCAAAACGTATTAACTTCATTTATAGAAATACAATCAACATTATAATTTATAGATTTTGCTAACAGATGAGTACCAGACCTTGGCGCACCAATAATAAAAAAAATGTTCAATTCACTATTTTCCATATATTAGTATTTTTACTGTGTTTTTTACAAATATTTATTTTAATCAAAAGACCTATCGCAAATTAGCTTTAGAGTTTTAAAACCTCCGGTTATTAATCTTTATATCCTTATTATGATGAGAAAAAATTAACTAATTAATCCAATCTAAATTGAAACACTGCCTTATCTAATACATTCATTATATATATTCTTATAAATATACGCAATAGTTTCCCATTTAAATTGTTGAACATTTTTAATACAATTTTTCGATATAGTTTTGTAATTTTTCAAAATCAGTTGAACTTTATAGGCAATGTCATTAAGATCTTTAGGATTTACAGAATATCCTACTTCACCCTCCTCAAAATAACCATCAATCCCTTGCCCTTTAGAATATATAACAGGTAACCCTTGGCTCATAGCTTCACCGTAAACCAAGCCAAAAGTTTCTCTGAATGACGGCATTACAAAAATATCTGCATTACGATAGAATTCAAGTAATGTAGCTTTACTTTCTGTCTTTGGGTAAAAAGTTAAAAATCTATATTTACTTGCTTCTTTAATGACTTTTTCTCTGTACTTCCCGTCTCCAATAACTACCAGCTCAGATAATATTCTTTTTTCATTTAGTCTTTTTACTAATTCTATTACGTTCCAAACATTTTTATTAGCGTTCAAATCACCTACAAACAAAAGTTTTATTTTACCTGAAATTGTTTTTTTTGATTTATTAATATTTGAAAACCAAAAATCGTCTATCCCGTTTGGAATTGAGATGATTTTATTGTCTAATGAAAAAGCGTATTTTTCAGGTAATTTTCTCTTTAAGTGATGTTTATACTTAGGTGATAAAACAATAATCTTTGAGGCATTTTTTAATATTTTATATGAAAATGGTTTTAGATAAAAAAAATATTTATAAAAAATATTTATATCTGTATTTCTAACAGTAATTATATAAGGTGTATTATAAATTCTATTTACTAAATAAGCCCCCCCACCGCTGCTGAATAAAGTATGCGCATGAACTAAATCTATATTTTTGTTGCTTATTTTATTTTCCAGATCCCGGAAAATTTTCTTAATCTTCCTGAAGTATCTAAGTCTTAAAAAGAAATTTAAAATATTCGCATAATAAAAAGTAATATTTTGATCAACAATTTTATTTTCATCTATACCCGAAGCTTTTCGCAAAGGAACATAAACATATTGATGACTGACTCTACCTACAAGACTATTTACCAAGTTTTTATGTAAAGATTTATTACTATATTCTGAATTAATATGTAGAATATTCATTTTGCAAATCGTTTTTTATCTTTAATCAGCCCAATTTATAATTATATACTAACTTGATTACTATAAGAAGCTACTCCCTGTCAAACTGTTACATTACTGGTTATCCATAATATTAAGTTAAGACTTGCCTATTCTAAAATCGCAACATTAGTAACTAAGAATTCTTTAAATGTAAGATGTTCTTTATATTGCTTTTTCCATTTGTAGTATTGCACAAAAAAAACAAATAGTAATATAATCGGCAATACCTTATTTCGGCTACTTCCTGAGCCCATTCTATAAAAAGTGTAGACCACAGAATTTGCAAGCGCAAACCAGAAAAACATTTGATTAAACAAACTTGAACTTAAGAATATTTTAAAGGATCTAAAATGTACTACTGTAAATATTATAAGAAAATAAAACATGGTATGCATAATAACCCTTGATATTTCAATCATATACAAATTATCACTATGACCATGAAATATCATTTGATTCAATTTAGAAGTTGGTAAAGGAGTTGTAAATTGTTTTACAAAAGCTATCAAATAAGAAACAGGAGTTAGTTTTTCCTGAACATTAAGCAGTTCTATACGCTTATCAACATTAGACCCTGCCACCTTACTTGTGTAATGCCCATATTGGGTTACTAAAAAGTCATAAAAAACAAATACAATTAAAAGAATTGTGATTATTGATAAAATTTTATATTTAATATTTCCTTTAACAAATAAAGCAGCACCATAACTCCCTAAAATTAAAACCACGAACATTGGTCTTAACATCCACAATCCTAAAGCAATAAGGACAGTCCAAACTAAATTACTCTTTTTTAAAGAAGTAATACCATTTAGTAGAAGAAAAGAAAAAAGCAGAATCCAGGTATCGCGCATGTTCATATATGAAAGGAAATACAAATAAACTAAAAACAAAGGAAAGAATAATAAAAGGTAATCATTTCGATTATATTTTATGTATAAGAATATTATTAACAGACTAAGCACAAAAATATTAATCACTTTTAATAAAATGGCAGGGCCTGTAGCAATAGTAGCTTTAACAAAAATCAGATACAAAACATATGTATCTAAAAAATTATCCAAAAGGTTATCGAAACTTAAATATTTTCCCTCCTGGAAAAAAAACATTTCATCAAGAAATGGAAATATATTATCCGGATAAAAATAATTGATCTCCCACATATGAAAGAGAAATAACACTAGAATGATAATTAGATTCAGAAGATAAAATTTATTGATATATCTCCAACCTCTATAAATCTCATACTTTTTTAGTACATATAGATTAATCAATAAAAGCAGGACAACAATTGCCATTTACAATACATTAATTTTCAGTAACTTGAATTCTATTTTAAACATAAAACAATAAGAGAAAATTCAAAAATTAATTCAATCTCATTATATCCATAATCGCTTTCATTGAATTTTCCATAGAAAAGTTTTCTTCTATAGTTGACCTGGAGTTATAAGATTGAATTTTTATTTCACCTTTATTATCAAGAACTGACAGGAATGAATCTTTAATTGCATTAATAGTATTATTTTTGATAATATAACCATTTTCCCATTCATTAATAATATCAGGCGCATTTGCAAAACCACCAACAACAGCTGGTTTTCCTGTAGACATCGCTTCCAGTAAAGTAAAAGGTAACCCTTCATAAAATGAAGGTAAAATATACACATCGCACTTCTGATATTCTTCAATTAAATCATCTCCCGATTTATACCCCAGAAACTCTATATCAAGATGAGCGTATTTTGTTGACAATAATGCTTCTATTTCTTTCTCCAACGGCCCTACACCAACTATAGTTAATTTAAAATCTTCTCGCTTGAGAGCTGAAAAGGCCTCCAGCATCTTTTTTATGTTTTTTCGTTCAATCAATCGGCCCACATACAAAAACCTGACTTTATCATCTTCATTTAGCGCTCTTGGTTCTGCAAAAGCAAATTTTTCTGTATCCACCCCATTTTTTATCAATGATATCTTTTCTTTTGGGACTTTTCTCTTTAGCAGTTTTTGATAAATATCCTGGTTTAAACAAACAATATGATCGACCTTCCGAAAAGTGATATTTTCTAACAAACCTGCAAAATAAGCTCTGTATAACTTTCGCAAATATCCCTTCAGACTGAACCGATTGTAGAATTGTCCCTCTTCGGAAGCAAGCGTGTGTAAAATTAAAACGGCTTTTCTGTTTTTAGGTTTAAATACTCCCAAAGTTGGATAATGAATGGTAACAACATCCCCTTCCTTCGCATACTTCCAGAATTTTCTCTGAAACAGCAAAGCTACAAAAACAGGAATTTTAGGAACCTTAAGTTTAATTATGTTTTTCTGTTCATCCTTATAAGGGAATTTATCTTTCATGGCTATAACTTCAGATTCATACCCCTTCTTTAAAAGACAGGTAGAAAAATTATAAATGAAAGTTTCGATTCCTCCTTTAAAATATGGAGGGGAGTATCTTGTGAAAACTTGTATTATTTTATTCATCTCAATATTTTTTCAGTATACCTTTAATAAAACAACCCAATAGTGCTCTCCAGTTTCTAATTGTCGGGAACTTCATTTTTATGGCTTTAATTAAAAAGTGCAAAGCATCCAAATAGTCTCTGTTAATCATGAACACTTTTGAAATCTCCAGCCAATGATTTTTATATATGATAGCTCTTTGTTTCTTGGGATATTTATGTAAGATTGAAAGATATTTGTTCAAATATTGTTGTTTAATTTGGCTAAAGCTTTTTCCATCAGGATAATTAATTCTGCTGTCATTATAAATTTTAACCAAAGGTTTGAAAACACAAGCCAATTTGTATTTTTCAAAAAATCTTATAAGAAATTCATAATCCTGATGTCTGTTAAAAGATTCATCAAACCCACCTAATTCTTTAAACACTGACTCTTCAACCAATAAGCCAGAACCTGCTTTTAATGAGTAGTTCATTTGAAATAAGTCCAATTGCAGATTGCCTTCGGGTAACGCTGTAACTCTGGATATTTCTTTCCCATTCAATATTACCTTATATCCACAATACACTCCCTTATACTCTGAAGTAAGGCTTTCCAGTTTTTCTACCTGTAATTGAATCTTATTTTTTTCAAATTCATCATCATCATCTAAAAAACCTATATATTCGCCTTCCGCATAAGTATAGCCTGTATTTCTTGCTACAGCCCCATTAAAATTTCTGGAATGACGAATGTATTTAATGTTCTTACATTCCGAATATTGAGCCATAAGTTTTTCGGTTTCCTCTCTATAAATCGCCTCCGGGTTATTATCATCAACTACAATAACTTCTATATTCGTATAAGTTTGGTTTAAAGCACTATTTATAGCTCTTGCCAGATTATCTGGTCTCTTATAGGTTGGAATTATTATACTTACCTTTCTATTAAATTTTTCCATCTTTATAATTGGTAGCCTAGTTCTTGTGACAAAACACTGCAATAATATCGAACAATATCTTTATCTTCCTCTTTCCAATTTGAATAACTTTTATGAGTCTTTAATTTTTGTTGATTAATTGGTTTGCCAATTTTTTTCTTCACTTTTTCTTCGGGAAGTTCAATATTTAAAAACTTACTCAATGAGCTAACATTACTCGTTGTCAGCTTATTAAAATTAAAATAAAAATAATCCTCTTTCTCTAATGTATTTAAATAATTAATAATAAATTGATTTGTTTCGTTCCACAACCAAGCATTTTTAGATAATGAATCCATCTTTTCCCATTTATTTTTTGAAATATCATCCTCTAAAGGAGCCAACCTTCCCAAATCAAATGTATTACCCATATACCATTTCCTGTTCATAGCTGATCTAATAACATCTCCAGGATGTCGGTATAAAAAAACAAACTTCGCTTTAGGGAATAAATATTTTAAAGCAGGGGCAAAAAATGTCAACCAATTATTCGTTTCCAAATAAATTTTGTCATGCATATAAATTTTGTGTAAAAGCTGATCCCTGGCTGTCAAAAAAATACTTGAAAACAAACCATTTAAGTCCTCGTCATCAAAACCTTCCTTTTTATAATACTGATAAGCATATTTATTAGTATAAGTAAATTCCGGAAATGGTTCATGAACAGCATAAATTTCTGATGACCTATTTAAAAGATTTGAAAAGAATTTTGTACCAGTGCGTCCAGTAGAAAGGAAAAAAACAGCATTTAAATTCTGTACCTTATTTTCTCTAAAATCAGAAAAGGCTATTCTATTCGTCCTGGGGTTTCCAAACTCCTTAAATTCTTTTAAATTGTTAAGCACTTTATGAATTAATAGGTCTGCCATCTATGCCTCCATATTTTTTGTTTTGTTCTAATTCATTATAATGATCAGAATCTCGATACTTTAATATTTTATACCCTGCAGAACCAACTATTGCCAATTTTGGGACATTACCATAAACCACACTACCGGCTCCTATTATAGCACCTTCTCCAATATATGAACCAGGTAATATAACTACATTCATACCAATCCAAACATTTTTTTCGATTGTAACTTTGTTAAACTGAAAAGTATTGTCGTATGGTAAAACTTCACCTTCATAATTATGGTTATGAGAATATAAAACCAAATTTCGCGATATGTGAACGTTATCTCCAATATAAACACCTCCTTCTCCCCTAATATATGCACCATCACCAATATGAACATTATTCTCCATCTGGATATTAGAATGCCCGGTAATCTTCATTTGTCCATTAAAATGACATTTAGAACCAATATTTTCAATTTGTTTATGGAAAATAAATGTTTGATAAGAATTTACCATCTTGTTTTTTATTTTTTCAATACGAACAAAAACGAAACCTAAAAAAATATTAATTTTTTTCTTAATTGCTTTCATAACCAAACAAATCGAATTAAAAACAATGGAATAACAATAACACCGATTACAAATAAAGTATAAAAAAAGAATCTATAAAACCTTATATTTACTTCCTTTAATAAATAATAGCAATAACCTATCCAAAAAACAACACTAATTATACTGAACAATTTAATCACATCAAACGCCTCGACATAGATAAAAGCTCCAATAATCAAAGGCGCTGCCCTAAAAAACAATAAAACTACATTTACTACCAAGCTTTTCTGCTGTTTTTCAAGAGTTAAAAATAGTCTTGATAATGGAGATGAAATAAAATTAAACAAAACCCAAAGGCTCAAATATTGAGCATATTTTCCTGCTATAGTCCATTCATCTCCAAAAACAAATCCAAAAATATAATCTCCAAAAGCCATTATTAATCCCAAAGGGATAATTCCAATAAGCAATAATTTTTTATACACACTAAAAGTGAATTTAGCTAATTTGTTCTTATCATTGAGAGATGAAATCTTTTGATAATAGACATCGGCAATAGATTTTCCAATGACTCTCATTGGCATCGTAAGAATTCTATGAGAAAGAGAGTAGAACCCGACAATTGTACTGTTAAAAAAGGAACTCAACAAGAATACCGGCAATTGTACAGAAAAAGAATTCAACAATCCTGCTGGCATGCTATATTTAGGAAATTTTTTATATCTTCTTCCAAGTGCTATTATTGTATTCATATTTATTTGTCTGAGGGAATACCGATCGTCCTTAATCATCTTTCTTACAACAAATATACTTGCTGCTGATCCACCTATTATTGAACTTATTATCATTCCAGCGCTGCCATAGCCCAAAAAACCAAAACCTAATTTTGTAGAATTAGTTGCGGAGGTTTGCGTTATTCGTGAATAAGTAACCTCTTTAAATGCTTTACTCTGATTAAACCAATAAATCCCAGCCTGATATGTTCCGCGTAAGAAAAGAGATAATGGAAGTAGGTAGAGCCAAAACCCAATTTCTTCATTATTTAAAAGTTGAGCAATACTTTTATTAAAAAGAATTACCAATAACAAAAAGATTAAACTAGAACCGAAAGAAATTAAAACTGTCAAAACAAAAAGATTACTTACTTTTTCTTTCGATTTAGGAAGCACTAGTGCAAATTCGTATCTGCCAGTTGTAACATTAATTAATACATTTACCAATCCCACATATAATGCCAAAATACCAAAATTTTCCGGAGAATATATACGCGTAAAAACAGGGCTGAGTAATATCGGAATCGCCTGAGCGATAACATTGCCAGAGACTAGAACACCAACATTCCTAAAAAACTCGGATTTTATTGATTTATGCAGTGATTTTTTTATCTTTCTTAACAAAATAAAATAGTATTAAGAAGGCAAATAAACTTTACTGAGTGATTACTCGTTGATAAATATCCTTCATTGTCTCCACATTCTTTTTAAGGTCATACTTATCCAATACCATCTTTCTGCCATTTTTTCCCATGTTCTTTCCCAATTCTTTATCTTCTATCAATCTTTCCATTGCTTTTGCTGCCTCCTGGATGCTGTTTCTTGGTACAATCAAACCGGAAATTTCATGTTCAACTATTTCTTTAAAACCGGGAGCATTTGACACTACAACCGGAATTTCACATGAGGCTGCTTCAAGTACTGAGACTCCAAAACTTTCATCTCCTATAGAAAGTGCCGCGAAAATATCCATTTTGTTTAAATACCGGGGAATTTTTTCGGGTTTGATTTTTCCGGCAAATTCAACCCTTTTACCTAACCCCAGCGTATTAACTAACTTGTTCAGGCGCTGTCTTTCCTGTCCTTCTCCAATGATAAGAAGTTTTAAATCCCTATTATTATTTTTTTTAACAACTAAATCAAAAGCTTTAATTAACACATCGATTCCATACAATTCCCGCAAATTCTTTACCGTACCTATTACAGTTTCTCCATTTTTCGAAGCTGTTGTGGAATTAAAAATTCCTACATCTATGCCAAAAGGAGTCACTTCAATCTCTTTTTGAGTATATTTCTGAATTTCACTTTTCATTACTTCGCTTGTTGACAGAATATAATCCGCTTTTCTAAAACTAAGTTTTAAAAGCAATCTATGAAAAATTGAAATCTTAGGGAATTTATACACGTCTGAGCCCCAGACAGAAACCAAAAAAGGCTTAAAACCGGCTAATGCTCCAAGTATTCCGTAACTACTGGCATAATGTGCATGTAATATGTCTGGTTGAAAAGATCTTATAATTTTTCTCACTTCAGGCAAAAACCTTATGTACGAAATTTTCGAAAAATCACCTAACCTTGTTCCTGTAAACTTTTTATTTAATCCTACACTTTCAACTCTTACCCTGTCATACCCCTCATAAATAGTCTCATCAAATTCATTCAATCCAAATAAAAAAATTTGAAATCCTTCCTTTGACAAGGATTTAACCCATTTTATAGTATGTGGATTATCAGGATTTGCAAGGATTAATAACTTCATAAAAAGTTTCTTATTCTAATTTCAAAAGGAATAATTTTAGCCGGAAAATTTACAAGTATTCCTGTCTCCGACAGCTCAAATAAAGAAAAAATATATTAAACAAAAAATTCTCCTGAAAGCTTATTTTAATATTTCCGTATTTCTATATTATTACAATAAAAAGAAGACTCTATCTGTTTCTCTAAGAAAACTCCTCCTAAATTGAAATAAACTTGCCCACATAATATTTTGGCAAAACATAATCAATTGTTAATAAACGAGTAGGCCTTCCGGCAGCTGCCGAAAAATTATAAAGGACTGTGGGTAAGCCAATAGAGTGTTTTTCTTAGAACCATTATTTAGTCTATCTACTCTGCTTTCTTTTCAGTTTGTTCTTCTCTGAATTTTCTGCTTTCGCTTGCCTGCTCTTGTTGAGGATACCTGCCTGAGCTTTCTATAGCCCTAAGCACGATATCTTTTACATTCTTATCGGCATGTTCTACTTTGGTATAAAGCTGGTTGATTAAATTATCCTGATCTTTGATTTTACTCTGTAAAGTCTCAATGGTCTGGTCTTTCAACTTCAACTCTGCCTGGTATTCTTTTTCCAGTATTTCTTTTTCGTGCTTAAACTGGGTTGTTAACCGGTCTGTTACTTCTTTCTCTTTTTGCTGAACCGCCTCTTCTAATTGAGTCGGGAATTGCTCGGCTTTTTGTCTGAGTTCCTGCAACTCTTCTTCCTGGGCTTTTAAACTAGCTTCACGTTCCTGTATTTCTTTTTCAAAAGCTTCGCGTTTTTCTTTTAATTCTCTCTCCTGTTTTTCCTTTTTCTCGTTGAAGGCATCTTCTTCTTTTTTCTTCTTTTGTTCAAGGTTGTAGTTGAATTCTTCCTCTTCTCTTTTCTTCTCTTTTTGAATGCGTTCCTTTTCTTCCTTCAGCTCTTGCTCCATCTGTTTCTTCTCTTTCTCCCAGGCTTCACGTTTTTCCTTCATTTCCTGTTCAAGCGCTGACTTCTTTTCTTTATGTGCATTGATAAGTGCAGCTAAAGAATCTGCTTCAGCCTTGATTTGATAAACGTCTTGAAGCTTCTCCTCTTCAATCTCTATAGCTTCTTTTACCCGTGACAATTTCTTTTGTTCCTGAATAAGTGATTCTTCTAATTTATCCAATGATTGGCTCATGCTCATTTTTAATGAGGCAATGTCCTGCATCACTTTGTCCGGCTTCTCTTTTGAAGCTTCTTCTAATGTTTTCGTTTTCTTTTTCTCCTTTTCCTCAGAATCGGGTGTACTTTCTTCTTTCTCCTGAAGCTCTTGCTTTAATCTTTCATACGCTTCAAGAATTTCTTTTTTAGTGTTTTTGCTGGATACTTCTTCAACCATAGTTAAAATTTTTATTAGTTATCAAATACAATATATGATTTAATCGCCTATTCAATCAACAATTTTCTCATTTCCGCGCCCCAATCAAAGCTTAATGACTTTTTGCGATGCAAGCAGAGCTGCCTGTACTTTTCGAATAAATTCTCATCAATCATTTTAGCAAGTTTGGTAAACAATACATTTTCATCTGGTTCGAAAACCAACTCTTCGTATTTTAATATTTCCTGAATACCTCCTCTCCTAGAGCCTATTACGGGTATTTCCATATATAAACCTTCTAACACCGTATTAGGAAATGAATCAGCAAGTGACGGAACTACCAAAAGATCCTGCTCAGCCAAATGCTTCATTGGTTCATCTTTCTGGCCATGAAACTCAATCTGTTTAGCATTCAGGTATTGTAACCGATACTTTCCTATAAGCTTTCCACCACCTATAACATTTAATTTTACAGGATATTTTTTGTGAAGTAGTTTTTCTACTGCCCCAAGAAGAACATGAAGGCCTTTCCTGTAATTATCAACATTCCCGATAAAAGCAATTTCATAGACATTCCTGCTTTTTTTCTTGCTTCTGTATATTTCCACCTTATTGTTTATTATCCATGAAGGGTTTACATTATTAGGTAAAACCCTTATTTTCCGGTCAATTATAGATTTTAATTTTCGGTGCCTTGAATTTATTGCTTGTTTGTCATAATCGCATTGAACTATAATTTTTCCGGCTTTTTTAAGGGTGAAGCGCTCCAATAGTTGGAAAAAGGATTTCATTAAAGGTTGAAATAAAGCAATTTTGCTTGCCCGCTTATACTTCTTATATTCAAAATAATCCTCACGCAATAACAGTGCAATATCAGGCAACCCAGTTAATGCTCCCTGTATGCCATAAGGAAATGAAAAGAGGACTGTATGGTCAATATTTAATTTTTTTGCCCGTTTGAAAGCTTTTCGGTTCAACAAAAAATTCAACAGCCCATTTGGCAAAATTTTAGATTTCCAGGGCTTAATAGGGAGTATGTAAAGATTATCTCTTGGGTCTAGATTGATATCTTTCGGTGCAAGCAGGAAAACCTCATCGCCATTATCAATTAAGGAATACAAAAGTTCAATGTATCTTTTGTTCCCCCCGGTTAAGGAATGATCGAAGTAATTGTCTGATGTATAAAAAAGATATCTTTTCATGAATCTATCATTTCACCAAAAACTTTTTTCCACCTCCTGACTATCAAGTCCAAATCGAGTTTGTTTATTATAGATGTGGCATTTTTTCCCAATCTGGTCCGTAGGCTTTCATCTTCAACAATATGATCGATTTGTTCAGCCATTTTGTTTACATTGCCATTTTCAACTAATATTCCGTTTACATTTTGTTGTATCAATTCTGCCGGGCCAAAATCACAATTGAAACTAATACATGGCAATCCCCAACTCATTGCCTCAGCCAACGAGTTGGGGAAGCCTTCATAACGTGAACTCAACACAAAAACGGATGCTAAAGAATAAAATTCATTAACTGTGCGCTGCAAACCAACCAAACTTACTTTTGAATTAAGATTGTATTTTTCTATGAGCTTTTCAAGCTTTGGCCTTTGACTTCCCTCACCTGCTACAATAAGCTTCCAGTTTTCTTTTGCTTTCGTATATGAAAAAGTTTCGATTAATAAATCAAAACCTTTGGGGTATTCCAGGCGTCCAACAGCTAATATTATTTTTTCTTTTTTATTTTCTCTTTCTTTTGCCTTTACAAAAGGCTTTTTTATAGGATTAGGAATAACTTCCATTTTAGAGGATGGCATATAGTTAAAAAAACGCTTAACTTTTTCTGTTTGAACAACTAATTTGTCCGTATTCTTATAAAACAAACGTGCGGCAATTTTCCATTTTAAAGGGATTCTATACTCATTCGGATTTGTCCTTTCCGAAATGATGGTTGATACATTCAATTTTCGGCAAGCTAATGCAGTAAGCACATTTATATCGGTAATAAAACTAATTACAATATCAGGGGCGATTTGTTGTATTTGCTCACGTAATTTCAGAATGCGTATCCGTGTATTTTTTAGCCCTGAGATTAAAGTTCCTGAATATCGGGGTATATCAAGATAATATTTACTAATCCTGTTATCCAGGGAATAAAAATCATCTTTCTTTTTGAAATATACCAAATTTACAGAATATCCGGCATCAGCAAAAGAGTTTGCCAGTAAAGCAATTACTCTTTCAGCACCACCTGGCGCCAAATAACTTGTAACAAATGTTATTTTCACCGGCAAATCGTTATTTAATGTTTTGTATTTTTTCTTTAAGTGAACTCAATTTTCTATAAGGCCCCGGAGTTAACTTTGCTAAATGATACTTCAGAAAAAAAACAGTCACGCTTCCAAGCACCTTTATCTTTTGAATTATACTCGTGGGTTTCTTTCCTGAAAAAACATACCCTTCATCGCTAATTTCCTTTTTTAGGCAAAATTCCAAAATTGCAATTTCAGCTTCCGCCAACTCCTCTGTCCAGCTTGTTTTTCGCTGTTCAATCGGAGGATATTTAACATTGCTGTGCAATGGTTTTTGTGAATCAGGGATCTTGTCGTAATAATCATTATTATCCTTTTCTCTGTTATCTACCTCCAAAAAATTCAATAACTGCTCAATTTCATCTTCAGTATTGCTTATTAAATCTTCATATTTCAAGGCATAAAAAAAATTTGTATTCTCATATTGTCTGATGATATTATACATTTTTCTATACCCCAAACTGAAAGCAATGACATTTTTATTCATCTTTTTGCCTGTACGACTGTCTTTTGATTTCTTCTGGGAGTTAAAAATTGCCCGTGGGTCTCTTTTAAGATGTATAAATTTAGCTTCAGGAAAATAATTTCTCACCTCTTCAATCTTCAGGTAATACCTTCCCTTCTTATGAATACGGATATCTAAATTTTGCCCTAAAAAATAGATTTCATAAAGCTTTCTCAGAATATCACCGATGTGTAGGGGATAAGTTGCTTCCTCCTGAAACTTTTTCTGTAAATGATTTCTGGAAATATTCCAAAACCTGAACTTTGGCCTACTAAAAAGCACATTCAAATATTCTTCCAGCCTTTTTTCATTTTCAATAAAAACTTTTTCTCCATCTAGCAGCCCATCCGGTATATCATCCTCAATGGTTACGCCAACTGTCTTGTATTTATCTAATTCCCGTGCAAGCAAAGTGGAGCCTGAACGTGTCATGTAAGTAAGAAAGCAAATATTCTCCTTCATTCTTAAAACAATTTAGTAAAATAAAGCAAACGATTTAGAACATATTTATGAGGAACATATTCTGAAGGATGGAAAGGCTTTAGTATACTTGAATCGGAGGTTTTGGGAGAAAAATATTTCTCTGTTATATTTTGAAAGAATTTATTCAATAAACGAATCTCTCCACCGCTAATATCTTGTTTCCATTCATCCAAAGGGGCTTTACTTATTCGATTGAATTGGTGGTTTCTCCAACTATTCCCTTCCCAGACTTTATTCAGAATTGTTGGTTTTAACAGGCCAGCGTTATAATCAACCCCCAAAAAGTCTGTCAATTTTTTTAGTTCTGTTTCACTGTCTTTTAG
>Ga0207414_1000605_pt1 | contig 15552 bp, 12 predicted proteins | sample PonA231FremontCA_2_FD_187269 | JGI IMG/M metagenome (GOLD analysis project Ga0207414, IMG submission 187269) | Marine sediment microbial community from Fremont, CA, USA - Pond A23 Sediment 1 (SPAdes) | ecosystem: Environmental > Aquatic > Marine > Unclassified | place: USA: Fremont, California... | reverse complement strand
ATCTATGTAGTTTCCGTTTTTGTCTTTCGGTACTTCGTAGTCCGGTTCTCTAGCCGGGGAAGTATCTTGTTGCGGCTTTTCTTGCTCCGGTTTTTCGTAGGGCGGCACGTCTCCCACTTTGGAGACCTCCGCGGCGTTCATCCACTCGTAAATGTAGATGGTTTTCATCCAGCTGTTGCCCAGGGATAGCTTCAGTTCGAGCTTTTGTCCATCGGTTCTTCCTTCCGGTGGCTCTAATATCAGTGTTTCGTCCGTCGGACGCCAGTTGTTTTTAGAGTTTAACTTCACGTAGGATTTTTCCAGCTTTCTACCGTTAAACCAGGTTGCGGCCCACGCAGTCAGCGAGTAATAGGAAGAATTGTCCGCGACCACCCCGAGGTAGAAATCAAGCGGGTATTTCTCACCGGGTCTCATTATCCTGGGCGGACTGCCCCACTCGGCTTTATGTGTCGTAGATTCGCTGTGAACCAGGTCAGAGTATGGGTGCATGCTCTTTGTTTTTCCCGTATAGGTCTTTGTGAAAGTAAAGCTACCCCGTGAGTAATTTGCCTCATAGCGAAGTTCCTCTTTTTCCCTGTTAAACTTCTTCCACTTTTCTGCTCCGTCGTAATCCTCTATATGCCGCAAGATCCAGACGGATCCGCTTTGCTCGCCGTAAAGGCGAAGGCCGGGGGTACAAGCTGTTACAAACAAAGTTGCAAGGATCAAAGCTATAAGAACAAGTCTAATTTCTAACTTCCTGGTGAAGTTTGAATTCATTTGCGCCTCCTTGAGTTTTGGTTTTTTTCGACCGGGACAATTCACCCCCGGCCGTTTGCTATCTATCCATCTGCGCCTAATTTTTCAAAAGTTCCTTCTGAAGGGTTTCGGATATTCCTTCGAACCCGGATTTCGTCCCCGTTATCTCGTTTCCTGAACCGGCTACCGAACCCTCGAACCTGTCCGGATATTTCAGTTCGAGTCCGATTGGATTACCTGTAACCTCATTGCCCTCGAGGACAAGTACTGTCTCTTCTTTGAAATATACTCCGGATTCACCGTTATCAGCTATCAGGTTATTAATCAGAGTCGATTCTGTAGAGTCGGAAAAATACAGGCCCTCCTCTCCGTTTTTGAGGATTTTACCCTCGGTGATATCTATCCTGGAATGGTTTTTTAGCTCCGCCCCTTTGTCATCGTTTTCCGTAATCCGACTATTTTTCAGGTTAGCACGAGATGAGTCTCGTAGCGTTAACCCGTTATCACCGTTCCCGGCGATATCGCTTTCGTTGATGAGGGCTCGAGACGATCCCTTTAGGAGTATTCCTTCGTACTTACTGCCGCTGATATAACCGTTATTCAGGGTCAGATTTGTGGACCCTAATAGTTGGATCCCAACATAGCCGGAATTTTTTATCTCCGTTTCCGTTACCGTTAAGCTGGACGAACCTTCTAGCCGAATCCCTTCATCATCATTTCCGAGAACCGAGCAATTGTTGATCACTGCTTCCGCCGAGCCCAGGGTTCTAATTCCGCTTCCGCCATTTTCCCTGATCTGACAATTTTCTAGGTTCGCCACCGCGGATTTGCCCAGGGCAATACCGTCTCCGACGGAGTTTTTGAGCGTCAGTCCGGATAAATAAACGTCGGCGTTGCCAACCAATGAGACCGCGGCGGCGTCACTGGAGATTATCACTTCCCCCTCTTTTGCCGGATTTATCTTCAGCTTTTTCGTGATCGTCGCGCTCTCGTGGTAATTGCCCGGCTCAATTAGCAGCACCCCTCCAGGATTAAGAGCGTCAACTGCCGCCTGGATTGACGGGTATCCGGCTTCTGGATATACTATGGTGTCTTTTTCCGGATTGTTTTTCGTTACTCTCAGGGATCCGTCCAGGTTACCAAATAGCTCCACACATTTCCCGGCGATTTTGTTATTTTCGCCATCGATAACCTTTTCGCTGAACGAGTAGATACCGATCATGCTGGCAACTATCTCGTTTCCTTCTATCGTACCCGAGGCAGAGTCCAGCAGGCCAATCCCCACCCCTTCTTTTTCCTCGTTGGTGATGAGATTATCTTTTATGGTTGCCTTCGTTTCTCCCAATAAGCCCACCCCGATTTGGTTTTCCGTTAGTTCGTTTGAAACTATCGTTGCCTCGGAGGAATCACCCAGTGCGATTCCGCCTCCGTTTTTTGATAGCTTATTTTCCTCTATCGTAGCACTAGCCGCGTCAGAGAGTTTGATCCCCTCGTCGTCGTTACCCGCGATCGTGTTCTTTGTCAGGGAGGCTTGTGCTTTGTCGGAAAGATCGATACCTTCGTTTTTACTTGAATCTATCGTGTTTTCTGAAGCCGTCAACCGGGAGTCGTCCCGTGCTCTGATCCCCCCGCTGTTATTGCGAATCGTATTATTTTCCAGGGTTACCATGGAAGAACCCCTGAGGTAGACCCCGTTGCCCCTGTTTTCGACGATCTGGTTGTTCTCCAACGTGGCAGCCGACCCGTTTTTTAGATAAATTCCGCCCATGTAATTGTCGGTTATGAGGGACTTTTCGACCGATAGTTTTGCGTCACCGCGGACCGCAATTCCGGCTGGGCAAAGCGCCGCTTCGACATCGGCACAGGTCCCGGACTCGCCTTTTTCCGCCCCTTTTATAGTCAAACCGGAAAGGGTCACGGATACGGCGGATGGACCGACTAAGACTACAGGGTGGCCTTTGAATTCGGGATTGGCGTTGATCTCAACGGAACCTTCAGCTCGAATAGTCAAGCTCCTGTCGATTTTCAAGCTTTCCTCGTAGACGCCTTCCTGGATTACTATAGTGTCACCCGAAGAAGCTTCTGCTACCGCGGATTGTATGGAATCATACTTGCCGCCATCCCCTGATACCGTATAAGTTTTACCGACGACCGAAAAAGGTAGGAGAATTAAGAAAATTACTGCGATAAAAAAGTAGACTCCGTGTGAATTAAGATTACTCGCCCTCATTATTACCTCCTTGAAAGTAACCTGAGTGTTTTTCTTACTTAGAGTCTACCCTAACGGCAATAAATTAGCCATATTTGCGAATTAACTCAGGTGAAGCGGGCAAACATAATTAGAACGGCTATGGGGAATGCTGCTACCTGGTCGAATCAAAAGTTAGGCGCGGCCTGCAGGACTGTTCTGTATCCCAGAGGTTTGAGATCCTCTGAGCGGACGGCTATAATTGTTTATAGACGGGGGACTAAATGATCGAGGAGCTGAAGCTTACGTTTACGGGGCGCCCTGATCTGCCTCAAACTTTTTCCACCTCTCGAAAATTTTTCACGATCACTACCGCCTGAAGGTAACGAATCCGCTTAGCTGGTTGTTACAGATCTTTTGCCCAAACCACCGTACTGGAGGGGGTGGTGGGGATGAGAAGAAGAATTATGCTCTCACTCCTAATTCTGGTCGCCGTGGTCGGTTCGGTCTACCTGCTGGGCGCCGTCGGGTTCTCTTGTGAATGGTGGACACACGCAGCCCTGTCGAGTGCGAAGAAGGTTGGAACAAAGCTGTGCCTTAGGGCAATCGATGGTTCAAAGCTCTGCAATCTGCCATTGGATAGATTTCCGTACCTGGAAAAGTTCCTGGAACCCGGCCTTTAACCTGTAAAATCGGTGCAACCGACCGTAGAAGCCAATCTATTCCTGGGTATACCAGCCGAGAGACCTGACGTAACGACTGAAAAGTTTTTAAATGCAGTAGTTAAGCAAACCCGGCAGGTAATATGGTTGGAGTGGCAAAATTACGAAATTGTCCGCCCGAAGAAGCTGGAGTAATTAAGAACAAACATCCGGGCAAAATTAACCCGGGCGACTTTAGAAGATTCCTCGAGGATGCTGGAAACTTCTACGGAGAAAACATTCCATATAGCTCGAGTTCAAAAACCCTTCGTCCTAACGGTTTAACCTCAAACCGCCCGGGGGTTTATGACTAACTACCGGAATATTCCTGCTGCACCCTGTTAACGGCTTCGACGAAGTTGTCGAGTTCGTCCTTATCCGGTTCCAGGTTAAGCGCGGTCGATTGTTCCGGTGAGCTGAGTAAAATAGTTACTACTCCGTGTTCGGGATGGTATTCTGCTCCGACTTCAAGGCTATCGCCTACTTTGGTCTGGCGCAAAAGTTCTTCGGGCATTGTTTTTGCCTCCTTTGGTTTTAAATTTGTGTCTGGTTTTACTCTTTACCTTCACCCTCATTCTTTCTTTCTCCCATCGAGGGAGAAAAGAACACCTGCGGAAATAAATTTTAGGGTATTCTGGTCAGTTTTTTTCAAACCCGGGCGTCTTCTCGAAAAAGAGCTCTATTTGAAAAACAACTTGGAGAGCAAGCTCCTGCCGACGGCTTTGTTTGCCGCCCTCTTCGCGACTTTGCTCGGCTTTCCGCTTGAGACCTTCGAGACATCGTTCGCTGCTCGTGCTGCTTTGTAAAGAATGCTTACCAGGCCCACCTCTATCACTCCCCTTAAGTCAATATTTGATTCGCTTTAATATAAAGGATTTGTACAAATTTGTAAATAACGTATTCAACCGGGTTTAACATTTAACTCCGGCTTGGGGCGTCTCAGCACCCGTCTTTGTCCACCCTACCCTCATCGTAAATCGAAGGTTTCCCAAACGAGGGTAAAAAAAGGAGTGTTGGTCTCTGTTCAATTCGCTGGCGTTTCCGAGCATATCGTATAGTCCGTAGCCGTTTGGTGGATAGCTTCCGACGGGACTGGTATCAATTTCTCGCAGGCTCATCAACCCTATCAGGCCCTCGTACATATTCTCTCCAGCCGGTAATAGTAGCCTCCACCCTAATACTAAACAAAGAGTTCGAAACGGGATCATGATTTGACTATAATAATTGAAAACACCTAACCTTAAATTTCACGGGGAGAGATCACACTGAAAGCGACCAAAGATATTGCCGAAGACCTCAACATAAAGGAAGGGCAGGTCCTCGCAGTTAAATCCCTGCTTGAAGACGACAACACCATTCCGTTCATTGCTCGCTACAGAAAGGAGAAGACAGGATCGCTGGACGAGGTTGAAATAGGAAAGATCCGGGACCAGCTGGAGAAAGCGGAAAAAATCAAGAACCGGCGGGAGACGATCATAGATTCTCTCGAGGACCAGGGTGAATTGACCGACGAACTCAGGGCGGAAATCGAATCCGCCGATAGCCTCTCCGAGCTGGAAGACATTTACATGCCCTACAAGCCGAGCCGCTCCACAAGGGCCAAAAAAGCAAAGGAAAAGGGGCTGGAACCGCTGGCGGATATGCTCTGGCAGCAGCAACCGGGTATCGATCCCGGAGTCGTAGCAAAGAGCTACATCGACGAGGAAAATGACGTCACCGAACCGGAAGAGGCCCTCCAGGGCGCCCGGGATATTATCGCTGAGCGGGTGAACGAGGACAAGGATATCAGGGAAGCGATGCGGGAATTCTTTTTCAAGGATGGCTTCATCCAGTCGGAACTCAAGGACGCCGAAGCGGACCAGGAGGAGACTTACCACGAGTACTACGACTTAAAGGAGCCAGCACTGAAAGCTCCAAGCCATAGAGTGCTGGCGATTTTCAGGGGAGAAGAAGAGGGGGTTCTGCAGGTTAAAGTCCAGCCTCCAAAGGAAAAAGGAATACAGAAACTTAAAGGTCTCGTAGTTGAAGGAAACTCCGGGACGAGCGACCAGGTAGAGCTCGCCGTCGCGGACTGCTATTCCCGGCTTCTGGCACCGTCGCTGGAGACGGACCTGAGGAACAAAATCAAGGAAGAAGCCGACAGAGACGCCGTAGAGGTCTTCGAAACCAACCTTGAGGAGCTCTTGATGTCGCCTCCTCTCGGTCAAAAACCCGTACTCGGAATAGATCCGGGGTTCAGGAGCGGCTGCAAGCTGGTTGCCCTGGATTCTCAGGGCGATCCGCTGGACCACCAGGCAATATTCCCTCACGAACCGCAGAAGGAGGAGAGCGGGGCCAGAAAAACCATCAAGGCATACGCTGAGAGATACAGTCCGGAAGCAATAGCAATTGGCGACGGAACGGCGAGCCGGGAAACGGAATCTTTTGTCAGAGATCTCGATCTAGACGAATCAATTGCCATAGTCAGAGTGCGGGAGGACGGGGCGTCCGTCTATTCTGCCTCGGAGATCGGCCGGGAGGAGTTTCCGGACCTCGACGTAACCGTCAGGGGAGCAATTTCCATCGGCAGGCGCCTGCAGGACCCGCTGGCCGAACTGGTAAAGATCGATCCAAAATCCCTCGGAGTGGGTCAGTACCAGCACGACGTCGACCAAAACCTGCTGGAGAAGAAACTGACCGAGGTCGTGGAGAGGTGCGTAAATCGGGTGGGGGTAAACGTCAATACAGCCAGCGAGAAACTGCTTACATACGTTTCGGGCCTGGGACCGACGCTGGCGGAAAACGTCGTGGAGTACAGAAACGAAAACGGTAAAATCACCGATCTCAACCAGGTCAAAGAAGTAAACAGGATAGGTCCGAAGACGTTCGAGCAGGCCGCGGGGTTCCTTCGCGTGGTCGACGGTGACAACCCGCTGGACAACAGCGGCGTCCACCCGGAAAACTACTCGACGGTCGAAAAAATCGCGAATGAACTGGATCGTGCGGTACCAGAAACCATAAACGATCCGGCTATTCGCAAAGAGATCGATCTTGAGGACTACGTGAGTTCTGACGTCGGTCTTCCAACCCTGAAAGATATCCTGGACGAACTGGAAAAACCGGGCCGGGATCCGAGGCCGGAATTCGAACCTTTCTCATTTTCCGAGGCAGTAAATACGATAGGTGATCTCGAGGAAGGAATGGTCGTTCCCGGAATAGTGTCAAACGTAACTAACTTCGGCGCCTTCGTCGATATCGGCATTAAGTCCGATGGGTTAATTCACATCAGTGAACTGGCTGACGAATACGTCGAAGATCCGGGGGACGTAGTCAAACTCAACCAGAGGCTTCGGGCCAGAGTACTTGAAGTCGACGAAGAACGGAAGCGGATTTCCCTCAGTTTAAAGTCTTCCGACGGCGAAACTTCTCGGTAAACATCAAATTTCCAGGATACTCGTATCGGGAAAGAACGAGTACCAGGCAAACCACATTACGTCGAAGAAATCTACGTGATTCAGCCGACGGTCTTCCAGGGGTCCCGCAAGCCCAATTCCATCCGAACTCCAGGTCGTCCCATCCGGCCGACTAACGAGTCGGGCATTTTGCTCCTCGAAGCTTTTAACGCTACCAGATATTTCCCTGGAAAACGCGCGCACTGTGTCCAGGCCTTCTTCGTAGACGATAAGCAGTGGTTCGCCGCCAATCTCTACGTTGCGCACTTTTTGTTCTCTAAATTCTGCCTTCGGCACGGCCAGAGCACAATCGTTGACTTTCACTCCGGTGACTACTTTTTTCGGCGAAAACCGCCGGCTTTCTTCCATTACCCCAAACATCGGCCCACCTTCCTGGTAATAGGTCCCGTCCTTCTGGTAGGAGCCGTAAGGGTCCCTGCCATATGACCTGGGGTTTCCGGTATCAGTAGTAAGAACAGAGGTATTCGGATGCTTTTCCTTCCACTGAGACCAGGTCGTCCATACCAGAGGTACTGTTTCCAGCCCCTCTCCCGCATGGGGCCCCCGCAGGGAAGTCCCCAGTATCTGCGACCAGAGACTTTCAGTCCCCGTAGATCTATCGTACATCACCAGGTTGCTGTTGAGCAACTTCCCGGACGTTCCGAAATCGCTCTTTTCGCCGCTCACCTTTCCCCGGTAACCGATCGCGGATCCGGTCAACGGACAGTAAGTAATTGAAATTGGATCGCCATCGAGCACTTCGTTAACGATCTCGTGCCAGACCATGATAATTCTCGGGTATGCGAACGCCTGTCCTTCGTATTCGAGCCCGAAAACTACGGAACCGTCGGCCAGAATTCCCGAAAGTGTTTTTTCAGCCCGTTCCGCGGAAACGTAGTCGGGCGCGTCGATCGACGGTATCCCGTCCGGTGGAACCCCACCGCTCCGCACTTCCTCCGAGAATTCCGCGAGCTCGCTTTCCCCGATTTTACAACGAGCGGCAGTGTACCCTTCCTGGCCGGCTACTGTCGCTACCCGTCCGGTAGTAAAGACACTGGCAGCAATCCCCATCCACTTCAAAAAGTTTCTTCTCGTTAGTCTTTCGGTCATGATAAGACCCCCTAAAGTAGACAATTTCACTCCAGTTTTATTTTACCCACCAGCCCGGCCAGATGAAAGGAGCGTTTTATAAATTATTTTTCAAATAGGATCTCTTTATAGGAGACTTCACCATGGTCTCGGAAGACCGAAGCTTGGAACCCCGAAATTCCATAACCGCTAAAATTGTCAAAAAAATTGGAGATGGTTATAATCAAGCAAGCGATCTCCTTTTATAACTGGTATTGAGACTCAATAGCACTTTTCGCTCATTCGAAACTTATGAAAAAAATATCGGATAAGGACAATGAATGAAGAAAACAACCACTTAATCAATAGCTCGTTATTCCGCTGGTTGGTATTTCCCCTGATGGCTGGGGGTATACTTTACCTGTTTCGGCACGTCTTCTTCGTGCTCTTCATCCTGTTCGGGGGAATGCTATTTGCCATATTTCTAACGGCAATCACGGACTTTATTCGAAGAAAGACCGGCCTTCCAAGGCAGTGGACTCTTGCACTGACGGTCATGGTGCTGTTCTTTTCGTCGGTCGGTTGCGGCTGGTTGACCGGATCCGCCTTCGGGTCACAAATCTCGAAGTTGATCCGCCGGCTACCCGAGGCAATAGGAATCATCGAATCCTACCTTTCAAATTTCGCCTGGGGGCAAAACCTGCTGTCGTTTTTGCCGGCTCCGGGAGAATTACTACCCCTCGGCAAAGGTTTGCTCGGGAACATTACCGGGTTCTTTACTACGACGGTTGGAGTGGTTGCCGGCCTGCTGTTCGTGTTCGTGATCGGCGTTTATCTGTCCATAGAGCCTGACGTTTACCTTGGCGGCCTCCTCAGGCTATTTCCCTCCGGGAGAAGGGATAGGATCCGGGAAATTCTGGTGTTTATCGGCCGGGCTCTGCGGTGGTGGTTGCTCGGAAGAGCTGTCGCCATGGCTGCAGTAGGGTTACTTACGGTTCTGCTCCTCTGGCTGATCGGTTTGCCGCTAGCACCTGCATTGGGGCTAATTGCTGGCCTGTTGACCTTTGTCCCGTTTATCGGTCCGGTTCTGGCAGCAGTCCCCGCAATACTGGTCGCACTGATCGAGGGTCCTTATATGGTACTTTACGTGGTTTTGATCTACGTTCTCCTGCAGCAACTGGAGAACCAGATACTGACGCCGCTAATTCAGAAGCGGGCGGTGTTTTTACCCCCGGCGGTCCTGCTGACCGCGCAGTTGCTCATCGGCGTTCTATTTGGTTATATGGGAGTTCTGCTGGCCTCACCGCTGGCAATTGTCTTCGTCATTCTGATCCAGACACTCTACGTCGAGGATTCGCTGGGAGAAACGGTAAAAATACTCGGTGCACACGATTCCTTAACAAAGGAGTAAACCCGAAGGGTAACTGTTTAATCGGAATCAAAGAGGAAATATGAACTTAATCAAGAGCTTTCTTGAAAGGGCGGAGCAGATATCAGGCTCCGATCGCTGGTACCACGCCTACTCCCTCGGAAACCTGGCTGCCGGCGGCGTGTCCATTCTGATCCCGCTTTACGTTCTCCACCTGGGGAAAGACGTGGGGCAAATCGGCCTGCTCACGGCCACGGGCAACCTGGTTGGAATATTTGCCAGCCTGACCTGGGGTGCTTTGTCCGACCGATTAAACCGGAGAAAGATCTTCGCCGTCCTTGGCTTAACCGGAGTCGGAATATCCTTTTTCCTGATGGGGGTTTTTCGAACTTACTCCGTCCTGCTCCTGCTAAATTCATTCTATATCCTCTTCTGGATGGCAGCTGCAAGTGTCGGCACTATCCTTATCATCGAAAAGGAGAAACGAGGGAGCTGGGACGACAAAATCGGTGCTTTCAACTTTAGTTCCGGCCTCGGCTGGACGGTCGGTCTGGTAGTCGGGCTAATCTGGTTGAGCCTCTCGTCCTTTCTATTTGTGGAAGGAACCTCAATACGCCTCTTGTTCATCATTCTTGGCCTGTTTGGCCTTGCCGGTGGAGCCGGTGCCCTAAAGTGGATCCCCTCGGAAGTCAAGTTCGATCGCAGCAGGTTTCGGGGACGACTGGTCGAGGCCGGTGATTTGATTACCGAACGGTTTCGCTATCTCCCCATCCACCTGTACTACTTACTGAAGCCCGGAAAATTAAGGAAGACCGTGGACAGGCTTGGCCCCAGGCTATCCATGTTTCTCCTTGCAGTCGGCCTCACGTTTAGTGGTTTCGCCGTGTTCTTCGTCCCCGTTCCTGCTTACCTCAAGGATTCGGCCGGCCTCGGGGAGGGAATAATTTATCTTATATTTATTGCAAACGGCCTCTCGAGCACGCTGCTTTACCGGCCCGCGGCTCGGTTTATAAAAAGCCACGGCCCGCGCAGGGTCCTGCCCGCGGCGCTTTACTTCAGAATAGTGCTTTTCCCGCTTGTGGCCGTGCCCTTCCTCCTGCTCGAAAAGACCGGTTTCCAGTTGATAGCAACACTGGCCATTTTCGTTATCATCGGCGGCAGCTGGGCTTTCATTAACGTGAGCAACCTGGTAATCGTCTCGTCCCTCTCGAATGAAAAGTTTAAAGGTCAGGTATTCGGGATTTATAACGCCATCAACGGGGCCAGCCTGGTTTTCGGATCCCTGGTTGGCGGTTACCTCGCTAAATTCGGCGGCTACCCCGCAACCTTTCTTCTCGCAAGCCTCTTCGTTGCCCTTGGGCTTGGTATTATAAGGAGTCTGGACCTTGAACCGGTTTTCCAATAACTGCTTAAAACTTTTTTCGAAGTGTTAAGCTGAACCAAAAGGGGATTATTCTACCAGCTTTTTCTTTGATAAGTTTCTTTATAGTTATTAGAATTAGGCTCGAATACAAAGAGGGTTGATTCATACTATGTACTACCGAGTGAGATTTGAAATTCTAGGTAAATCGCCAGGAGAAGAGAGCATGGCAGAAGCTTTTCAGGATAGAGAAAGGGTAATTTCCGCTCGCGCGGAGATCAGCGAGACCACGGAGATAAAGTTCGAAATACCTCAGGACTTCCTCGAAGGAGACGAAGGAGGTGCACCCAGCCTCAACGATATCGCATACGGAGGTTCAGTCGAGCCGGGTTCCGGGCAGGTGTACTTTGAAACTCCGGAGGAATACGAGCCGGAAACAGTCGTGGAAATGTTCGAGGAAACGACGAGCGAAATAGACGCACCGCTGGCTTTGCTTTACATCGACGCCAACTCAGAAGCCTTTAGCGAAGAATAATCACGCTATCGTGTATATTCTTAAATAACATCTTACTGGAAGACTTCCAAATAAGGGAAGTAGCTTTCGTTAATTTTTGGTGATCGTCTGGCTTCATCCGTCGAAGTTTTTTCTGCAGGTCGGGTATTTAGACCGTCACTGGTAAACTTTTGGCAATAAAGCGTTTTTTCTCTACCAGTGCCAATTTGGTGGTGATTTCGACGGCGGCGATATTTCCGGTCGGGCAACAGTAACTTTCTCAGACCATTCGAGCCAGTTCGTTTTCCCCTTTTTCCTTCAGGAAGTTCCGCAGTTCAACCCGGTCCGGCAATGGCACCGAGGCTGTCATACCGGAACAGGTTAGGGCCCCAACGGCGCTTCCGATTAGAGCTGCCCGGTTTATGTCAATTCCGGATACCAGCCCGGCAATAAAACCCGTATCAAAACCGTCTCCGGCACCCTGCTGATCGACGACTTCTACATCGAAGCTACCGTGAGTCGATTCGCTCGAACCTTTGCCGGAGATAACTTCGTGACCACACGAGCCCTGCTTCACCACCAGGGTATCGAGTCCATAGTCCATTATCTCCTGCTTTACCGCCAAATCTTCGCCTCCGGGCCAGATGACCTCCTGCAGGATCTCAAGCTCCTCCCCATTCAGGAGAAGGTAATCGGAATGCAGAATAATCGCTTCGATGAAATCAGCTCTGTCCTCCAGTACGGAAATCGGCAGTCTCAGGTTGGGGTCGAAAACCACCGAAACCCCTTCTGCTGCAGCTATTTCGGTCGCCTCAACCAGGGCTTCGGAGCTCGGTTCCTCCAGGAGCATCACCCCGTCGGCAAACAGGTAGTCTCCGCCGGATTCAAAATAACCCTCCATACCGGCGGCTTCCAGTTCGAACTGAACGGGGTTATTCAACAGTTCGTAGGATCTCTGCTCCCCTTGTTCGTCCACGATAGGAAATATCACACTGGAACTCTTGCCCGTTTCGAGCGTTAAATTGGAAGTTTCGACACCTTCAGTCCCGAGAGAAGCTCGAACGTATTCCCCAAACCAGTCCGCACCGACCCTGCCAAAGATAGATACATCCACTCCCAGCCTGGCCAGACCCGTTGCCACGTTTGCGGCCGGACCACCTGGAGCCATCTTCAAATCCACTCCGGTTTTTAACTTTTCGCTGGCACCACCGAGTGGAAAACCGTAGGCAAGATCGATAAAAGGCGATCCAAAAACGGTAACGTCGGCCACTTTTCTACTCACCTCGTTTTAAGCGTAGCCTCACAAGTTTTTCGGCATAGTTTTCAATATTAAGGTCGTTAATCGCTTCCACTTTTTCAAGATACTTTTTCGGAAAGCCGGATAATCCCGCGTGGGCCCCGGCAATCCCGCCCGCTATAGCACCGAGCGTATCAGTATCTCCTCCGACATTTGCCGCTAACTTTACGACTTTAAGTGGGTCCCCCTCCGTCACGGCTAGAAGGGCAAACGCGGCCGGAACTGTTTCTATTGTCCTCACACCGGTGCCCACAAGGTCGTAAAGCCGACGGGCTACTTTCTCCGTCTTCGAGCCCCGGGCGACTTCCACCGCGAAGTCTATTCTTTCCTTTACTGAAGGGCTTACCCTGCCCGACATAACCTCAAGGGTCGTTTTCTTATCCAGCTCTTCCGGATCCGGTAATTCTTCTTCCACCTTTTCATAAGCTGTTTTACTCAGCTCCTTACCGGTTTGAATGATTTCTCCGACACCCGACGTACCCGAAACCCCTGCGGTTATTGCCCCGGCAACGGCGGCAGCTCCGGAAATAGCTACCGGTGTATTATGTGTCGCCCTGCAGGCCGCCTGAACTTCTTCCACCAGCTCATTCTGGGGACGATAGCCCGGCCAGGGACTTGCTATTCCAACCGGGCTGATTCGCATGGAAGCCCCGTTGGTCACTCCCTTAAAACCGGTCCGGTCTGGATCCATCCCGGAATCGATAAGTCTCAGGGCTTCCCCGGTGCTTGGTCCTATGTGATCGGTTTCCAGTAAACCCCGGTCCTTCGCCCAGCCGAGCAAGGCCGCCGCAGCTGCCTCCGGGGTCAGGTTGCCACCGCGCTTCAGCAATTCATCGGCCAGCGCCAGCGTCTGTTCCGTGTCGTCCGTAACGGATCCCGCCCGGCGGTTACCGTAAGGGTGCCAGGCCGGAGCCCTTTCAAAACCGTCTATCTCCCCAAATTCCGATTCAATATCCTTCGGCGTCATGAACTGCGTCGGCAAACCCATCGCGTCTCCGATTGCAACACCGGCAAGACAGCCCGCCGCCTTCTCCTCTAGTTCCGTTCTCTCCAAGCTTACCTCCTCAATCATAGAGATTTCGAAGTCTCTTCCTCCGTGAGCCCATAACGGGAACTCTTGCGAATCGAATAGATTAACAGCGCGAACAGCGTCAGCACGTAAGGGGTCATTTCAAGCAACTGTGAGGGCAGACCCAGTGTCTGAAAGTAGTTGGCAACTCCGCCGGCAAACCCAAAAAGCAAAGACGCGAGCGTGGCTCCAAGCGGGGTAAAACCGCCAAAGTAAACCGCCGCCAGGGCGATAAAACCTCGACCCGCCGACATTCCTCGCATGAAGAACTGGGTCAGGCCGAGAGAAAGGTAAGAACCTCCCAGCCCGGCAAGGAAGCCGCTGAGCAAAAAAGCCTGTAGCCTGAGCCTGTCCACGTTTATTCCCGTCGATAAAGCCGTTTCCTCGCTTTCCCCCGCTACCCTGAGGTGCAAACCCCATTTGGTGCGGTAGATAACGTACGATACCAGCCCTACGGATATCCAGCCCAGGTAAACCAGAATACTATGGTGGTTTAAGGCCTCGCCCAGCACCGGAACGCGATCAATGAGCGGTAAATCCACCGTTGGTATCACGGGCATGTCGGGTGAGCGAAATACCCCTGCTTCACCAAACCAGGTAGACATGAGGAAAACCGTACCTCCGGATGCCAGCAGGTTCGTGGCAAAGCCAGCAATCACTATGTTTGCTTTGAGTTTTAGGATAACGGTAGCAAGCAGCAACGAAATCATTACACCGGAAAAGGCTCCAGCCGCCAGGCCCAGCCAGGCGTTACCTGCCAGCGTGCTTACGACCGCGGCAAAGAACGCGCTGGTCAGCAGGGTACCCTCCAGCCCTATGTTTATATAACCCGCAAGTTCAGTCAATAAACCACCGAGTGCGGCAAAGAGTATGGGAGTTGCTGCATGAAACGCCGCGGGTATGAGGTACTTTAGTGCTTCCATTATACCAAACTCTCCAGCCTGTCTTCCGAAACAAGTTTTTCGACAAACCCGAAGAGGGCCTGAGCTGTAACCAGATAGAATATCCCGGCCTTTATGATGCTTACCAGGTGAGGAGAGACGTCGGTAAAGAGGCCTGCTACCTCGCCGCCAACCCCGAGGAACGCGAAGAATAACGCGGCCGGGATTATCCCGAGCGGGTTGTTGCGCGCGATCAGCGATATATTGATCGCGTCGTAACCGACCATCGGCAGGAAGCCTTCCGTCAGCTTGCCCTGAACGCCGATTATCCTGATCCCGCCACCGAGCCCGGCAAGCGCTCCGCTCAAAACCATTGCCGCTATGATTACAACTCCCCGGTCAATCCCGCCATATCGAGAAAAATCCGGGTTCAAACCCGATAACCTCAACTTGTAACCGAAGACGGATTTATCCAGGAAAACGAATACCAGCAGGACAAACAGGACCGCAATCAGGATTCCGGCGTGAAGCGGAGAAGGCGAAAGTATCTCCGGTAGAGTCGCGCTACTCCGGACCGAGGGCGACACGTTGTAATTCGCCATTGGGTCCTGGAATTGGTTTGCCAGCAAGTAGGAAATCAGATGGATGGCAATAAAATTAAACATCAGCGTCGTGACGATCTCGTTCGTCCCCCAGCGGGACTTGAAGACCCCCGGCAAAAAGGCGTAAGCCGCGCCAGCCAGCCCCGAAGCGGCCATGACGGTAACCACGTGAAGTATCGGCGGTAATCCGAGAAAGACGCCCGCCAGAGCACCAACAAGTGCCCCGATGTAAAACTGGCCCTGGGCGCCTATGTTGAAGACCCTGGCCTTAAAGGCAATGGTGATCCCGAGACCGACGAATATCAGGGGTATCGCCCGGTTGAGGGTCGTACCAATCCAGTAGATGCTGGAAAAA
>Ga0207414_1000603_pt1 | contig 15577 bp, 18 predicted proteins | sample PonA231FremontCA_2_FD_187269 | JGI IMG/M metagenome (GOLD analysis project Ga0207414, IMG submission 187269) | Marine sediment microbial community from Fremont, CA, USA - Pond A23 Sediment 1 (SPAdes) | ecosystem: Environmental > Aquatic > Marine > Unclassified | place: USA: Fremont, California... | reverse complement strand
CAGATATAATTGAATTAATTTTAAAAGGTAATGAAATAGGGAAGACATATAAATTAGATGATACTGATTTAAGTGCAGGTATTTATGGAGATACAGGTGTTAACTTTTCCTATCCAGTAAAAAAAGCAGCTGAAGAGATGGAAATTAATAAATTTAAAATTGGTGGTAGTTTTCATTATCTTTATGGCGCTATTTTTAAAGTGGAAGGTGAAGGAGAAACAACTTTAGATTATAATGAAACTTCTTCTGAAGGAAATATTAGAATGGAATATGCTGAAGAAGCCTCAGGTATTGCTTTTGATATAGGAGCTTCATTTGAAATTGATGATAAATTAACAGTAGGAACAAGTATTATGAATATAGGTTCTTTAAAAGGAAAAGATCCTAGATATAGTGAAATGAAATTAATCCAGGAAGGTACAGAAGTTACTACTGAAGAATCAGAAGATAAACCAATGGAAAAAGATTTAATATATAAACTTCCTAGAAAGTTTAAAATTGGTGGAAAATATGATTTTAGAGAAAACATTGATCTTTTTGCTGATTATACACTTACCAGTTATGATATTGGAACAACAGATCATACTCTAGCAGGTGCTGTAGAGTATAAACCTGTAAAAATGCTTCCCTTAAGACTGGGAGCCAATTATTCAACATTACAGAATAGCTTAGCTTTATCAGGTGGAATGGGATTACATCTTGGTCCTGTTCATCTAGACTTAGGTTTTTCAGATCTTAAATCATTTTTCCAGAATGCAAAAGGAGTGGAAGCCGGTCTATCAGTCAGTTTAGCATTTTAACATTTACCTCCAGTATGATATAATAAATTAAGAAACTTAAATCCGAGGAGGCTGATAAGATGAAATTGAAGTGGTGGGGACATTCCTGCTTTTTAATCGAAGAAGATGGTAAAAAAATAATTACAGATCCATATGATGATAGTTTACCTTATTCAAAAGTAGATGACCGGCCCGATATTGTCACAGTCAGTCACGATCATTTTGACCACAATGCAGTTGAACGTTTGGAAGGTGATTTTGAAGTAGTAAAAACTAAAGAAGGTTATCAGGATGATAATATCGAGATAAAAGGAGTTCAAACTTTCCATGATAAAGATGAAGGTGAGGATAGAGGAGAAAATTTAATCTTTACCATGCAGTTTTCTGATAAAAAACTCTGTCATATAGGTGACCTTGGTCATCCTCTTACAGAAGATGAGTTTTCTCAATTAGAAGATATAGATATTTTATTAATCCCGGTTGGAGGATATTATACAATAAATGCCGATGAAGCTTTTGAAATAGCCCAAAAAATAGATCCTAAATATATAGTACCTATGCATTATAAAACAGATATTTTAGATTTCCCAATAACCGGTGTTGAAGATTTTATTCATAAATTTGATCATGATGCTATTGAAATAAAAGATGGAGCTGAAGTTGATTTAGATAATGTTCCAGAAGGTAAAAAAGTAATAGTTGTAAATTATGTTCATAAATAAAATAACAGATGTAATTTTGACCTGCCTGAGAGGGCAGGTTTTTCTATATAATGATAATTATAAAAAAGGATTTTAGGTATTGATAACGAATATTAATACAGGAGGTTTATTATGGGACTTTTTAATAATATATTTTCTAAAAACAAAAAGAAAATGGTTGTTTTAGGCCTTGATGGTGTTCCTTTTACTTTTATGAAGAGAATGATAAAAGAAGGTAAGATGCCTGTATTTAAATCTCTTTTAAATAAAGGTAGTTTCAAAAGAATGAATTCAGTCTTACCTACTATTTCTTCAGTAGCCTGGTCAACATTTATGACTGGAGAGGATGCCTCAGGTCATAATATTTTTGGATTTATAGATAGAAAAGCTGATCCTTTTAAATTATATATACCAACAGCAAAACACCTTAAAGCTCCAACTATCTGGGATAGATTGGGAGAGGAAAACATGAGGAGTGTAGTTCTCAATGTCCCGGTCACTTATCCCCCCAGGAAAATAAAGGGAACTTTAGTTTCGGGTTTTTTAGCTACTGATCTTTCTAAAGCAACTTTTCCTGAAGAAACAGCTCAGGAGCTGGAAGATATGGATTATGTAATAGATGCAGATACCTGGGTGGCCCGGGATTCAAAAAAGAAATTTATTGGAGATTTAAATTATGCCCTGGATCGCAGGTTTAAAACTATGTTTAAATTTTTGGAAGAAAAGAAATGGAATTATTTTCAGTGTCATATAATGGAAACTGATCGTATAAACCATTTTTACTGGGCGGATATGGTTGATGAAAACCCTGATTTTGTTAATGAATTTTACGAATTTTATAAAAAGATTGATGATTATATAGGAAAACTGCTTAAAAAACTGGATGATGATACTCAACTGATTATTCTTTCTGATCATGGTTTTTCTAAAATAAAAAAAGAGGTACAATTAAATTATTGGCTTGAAGAAAAGGGATATTTGAAATATAATAAAGCTAAGGATAATGTAGAAAACTTAGAAAACATGTCTTCTGAATCTAAAGCTTATAGTTTATTACCAGGACGAATTTATATAAACCGAAAGGGTAGAGAAGAGATGGGTACTGTTGCAGCCAGTGAATATTTTAAACTTAGAGAAAAGATTAAAGAAGAATTATTAGAATTAAAAGACAATGAAACTAATAAAAAGATAATTAAAGATGTGTTTTTTAGAGAAGAAATATATAATGGACCCTATCTGGAACAGGCGGCTGATTTAATAGCTGTTCCCCATAGAGGATATGACCTTAAAGGTAAAGCAGCTCCTGCTAATTTTATAGAAGAAGGTTTTATCCAGGGGATGCACACCTTTGATGATGCTTTTATTTATCTAAAAAATAATGATTATGGTTTGGATATAACAGATATAGAGGAAATAAGAGATGTAAACCCACTTATTTTAAAATATTTTCTTGAAAATTAATATTAATTTCTCAACAATTATTAACCTAAATATTAAATAGTGGTGGTGGGAAAATGGAGATAATCTTAATTGTGGCCAGCTATATTTTTGGATCAATCTCCCCGGCAAGGATACTAGGGAGTGTTAAAAATGTTGATCTAACTGCTAAAGGAACCCAGAATCCAGGTGCAACTAATGTCTACAAACTTATTGGAAAAAAATGGGGAGTAGCAGTAGCTTTTATGGATTTGTTTAAAGGAATGATACCGACTATTGTTGCCAGATTATATTTTTATGATGAACCTTTAATTTTCCTTTTGACCGGGATTTCAGTAGTTGTTGGTCACGATTGGCCAATCTTTTATAATTTTAAAGGAGGAAGAGGATTGGCAGCTTCTATTGGCGTATTTTGTGTTCTCCATTTTAGTTTAATCTTTTTTACCCTTGTAGTTTCAGTATCAATGTCTCTCTATTTAAAAAGAAACTATGGAGAAAGGATTAGAATTCCTTTTTCACTTTATCCTTTATTGATTTTTTCCAATTTATTTTTTATAAGAAATTGGTTTCTTTTACTATATACAGTAATTTTAATGGGTCTGGCTTTTTATAGAGCCTGGCAGGTTAGACACAAATTGCAGGACCCAGTAGTTGAAGATGAATTTAGTGAATTTAACGAATTTTAACTAAGAAAGGAGATGTAGAAATTGTCAGGAAGAACATTTGTAATTGGCATAGATGGTGGAGACTTTTCACTGGTAAATAAATGGATTAAAGAAGGTAAACTTCCTAATTTAGAAAAAATAAAAAAAGCTGGTAGTTCTGGTAAATTAAGGAGTACTATTCCTCCAATCACTGGAGCAGCCTGGTCAACTTTTCAGACAGGTACTAATCCAGGTAAACATGGAGCATTTAACTGGTTCAAAAGAAAAGAAGGTGAGTACAGAGCTTCACCGGTAACCTATAATGATATTGCTGAACCTACATTATGGCAGATATTAAGTAAACAGGATAAAAAGGTAGGAATAATAGGAGTTCCAGTTACCTATCCTCCAGAAAAAATAAATGGATTTTTAGTTCCTGGTCTTTTGACTCCTAAAGAAGCTAAAAATCAGAGTTATCCTAAAGATATAATTGATGAAGTAAGGGAGATTGCTCCTGATTATAAGTTTTCCCCAAAAGAGTGGACAAGAGGTTATGACCCTAAAGAATGGGTGGAGGAAATGCATGATGATATTGATGATAAAGTAAATGTTGCCACTCATTTTATGGATACTAAAGAATGGGATATGATGATGGTTCATTTTATGGAAACTGATCAGGTCCAGCATTTTATGTGGAATTATCATGAAGATGAAAATCATGAATGGGATCCAGTTTTTGATATCTACAAAAAAGCAGATGAAGCTATTGGTAAAATTAGCGAAAAACTAAATGAAGATGATACCCTGCTTATTATGTCAGATCATGGATTTGGACCACTACGATATGATTTCCATATAGATACCTGGCTTTTAAGAGAAGGTTATATCAAATTTAGAGATAACCCTGCTACAAAGTTTAAAAAGTTTTTCTTTAATAGAGGCGTAAATAAGGAATCGCTTTATCCTATCGGTGAATATCTCTATCCAGTGGCAAATAAGATTAATTTTATAAATAATGTACTTGATGTAGCCAGCAATCCTTTATTTGAATGGCTCTTTCTTTCCAGTCAAAATGTAGACTGGGAAAATACAGTGGCCTATTCTCACAGTGAAATTGGGCATATTTATTTAAATGTTAAGGGAAGAGAGCCCAGAGGATGTGTTGAGCCTGAGGATGTACCTCAGGTAAGACAGGAAATTATAGAAAAATTAAGGAATTTAGAAAATCCTTTTACAGGTAAGAAAATTACATCTCAGGTTTATGAAGGAGATAAATATTATCATGGAGATAAGGCTCATCTTGCTCCTGATATAATCTTTTTACCTGATGACATGGAAATTATAGGTAAAGGTGCCTATGAGTTTTTGACTCACAAAACTGTAAATAAATCACGTTTTCAGACCGGACACCACCGGATGGATGGACTTTTCTTTGCAGCTGGACCTCATGTTCAGGAAAATAATGATGTTGATGCTGGAATTATTGACCTGGCCCCAACCATTCTTTATGACTTAGGTTTACCGGTCCTTGATAGTATGGATGGAGATGTTATAGCTACTGCCTTTAAACATGAATATAAAATGGAACAGAAACTTGAAATGACATCTAAAGATGAACTTGATTTAAATATCAAAAAAGATGGTAATGATGACGATGATGAAGAAATGAGAGAAAGACTAAAAGGTCTAGGTTATGTTTCTTAAGCTAAAACAAATATAATAACTACTAAAAGGGATCTCTTTTTATGGAGTATCCCTTTTTCTTTAGAATAGATACTGAGGAGTGAAAATATATGAAAATACTTTTTGATTTTGAGATAAGTGAAGAATATGTTAATCGACTTAAGCAGCTGGCACCTGAAGCAGAATTTGTAGTAAGTGATAGTGAAGATAAGACTAAAAAGGAAATAGTGGATAGTGACCTTTTGTTTGATTTTCGCGGTATAGAAAGGGAAGATATTGAAAGAGCTGAAAACCTAAAATGGATACAGACCTGGACAGCCGGTGTTGATAAATTTATGGAAGATGATTTTAAAAAAGTTTTAAAAGAAAAAGATATTATTTTAACTAATATGAGTGGAGTTCACAGTAATGTTATTGCAGAACACAGTCTTGGTTTTATGATCAATTTTAGCCGGAGATTTTGTGATTTTCATGAACAGAAAAACAATAAGGACTGGAATAGATTAAAAGTTGATCAGTTGGCAGGTAAAACTCTGGCAGTTGTAGGATTAGGCAGTATAGGCAGTGAAATAGCGAGAAAGGCAAAAGTTTTTGAGATGAATGTTTTAGGAGTTAACCGGAGTGGAGAAGGTGATTTTGACCATGTTGATCAGCTTTATGGTCAGGATGAGTTAAATAAAGCTCTGGAGTTGGCTGATTATGTGGTCGTGATTGTACCTTTGACTCCTGAAACTACTGAGATGATTGGTGAAAAAGAGTTTGCAGCTATGAAAGAAAGTGCTTATTTTATAAATATGGCCCGGGGGGAAGTTGTGGATGAACCGGCTATGATTGCAGCTTTAAGAGAGGAAAAAATTGCAGGAGCAGGACTTGATGTTTTTGCTAAAGAACCTTTACCTGAAGACTCACCTTTATATGAGCTGGATAATGTATTGATTACACCTCATGTTGGTGGTGCTTTTCCTGGCTATAATAAAAAAGCTATAAAGATAGTGGAAGAGAATTTAGAGAAGTTTGTAAAAGGTAAAAAAGAAGAAATGATAAATATAATTGATTATAATTTAGGTTATTAAAAAGGGGGGTTATCTGATGAGAGCATTATTAGTTGTTGATGTTCAGAATGATTTCTGTCCAGGTGGTGCTTTAGCTGTTCCCAAAGGAGATCGGGTTGTTCCTGTAATTAATGGTTTGATGGCTGATTTTGATACTGTACTTGCTTCAAAAGACTGGCATCCAGAGGATAGTGTTCATTTTGATAATTGGCCTAAACACTGCCTAAAAGATAGTGAAGGTGCTGAATTTCATCCTGATTTAAATATAGAGAAAATAGATAGAGTTTTTCTAAAAGGTACTAAAGATAAAGATGATGGTTATTCTGCCTTTGAAGCTACTAACCGTGATTTAGCTGATTATCTTAATGAAAAAGATGTGACTGAAATATATATCAGTGGATTGGCTATAGAGTATTGTGTAAAAGAAACTGCTTTAGATGCTGTTAAAAAAGGTTTTGATGTTTATGTTATAAAAGAGGCTGTGGCCGGAATTGATGAAAATGATGTAGAAGCTGCTTTTGAGGAGATGAAAGAGGCAGGAGTTGAGTTTGTTTCTGCTGAAGAGGTGTGATTAATCTTTTAAGAAAGGAAGATTGAGATGGTAGAGAAAATGTTAGTCCGCCGAAAGTTAAATAAGATGATTGAATATATTGAACAGTTAAAAGAAGTAAATAAATATACCCTTGATGATTATCTTGACAACTTTTTTATAAAAAGAACTTCTGAAAGATTGGTACAACTCATTGTAGAAGTAGCAATAGATATTAATGGTCATATAATAGTAGATGAAGGATATTCACCTCCAGAAGATTATTATAATTCATTTTTGAAATTAAGTGAAACAGGTGTAATTAGTGGTAAATTTGCAAAAGAGCTGGCCCCTTCTGCTGGTCTAAGGAAGCGATTGTTATATGAATATGAAGAAATTGATGATGAAATAGTATATAAAAGTATAAAAAAAGCTATAGAAAATTATAGTAAATATATAAAAGAAATAGAAGAATACTTAGAGGAATAGTAAAAAGCCGCCTGAGAGGGCGGCTTTAAGTGTTTATGATAAGAAAAACTGTTGATAAGCTGAAATACTGCCTAAAATTATAAAAACAACTCCAATAGCTTTGGAAAGTTTCTTTTCTGAGATTTCATTGGCATAATGAGCTGCCAGATAAGCTCCCATAAAAGCTCCGGAACTACTTATGGCTAACTCCCAGTAGGGGATTGACTGTTCAAAGAAAAAGTGACCACCTGCTCCAGAAAGAGCAGTAAAAGTCATGATTAAAACTGAAGTCCCAATAGCCATGTGCAGTTTGTATTCTAAAACAAAGGTGAGGATGACCAGAATCATTATTCCACCACCTGCACCTAAAAATCCGGAAAAAAGGCCTATATATGTTCCGGCTAAAATTGAAGATAAAACTTTGTGATTTCTAAAAAAGCTTAAATTTAATTTATCCTTAAAATTTTCTATCTGTTCATTTAGTGTATTTTTTGTAAATGAAATTCCCATAAAGATGATCATTATACCTGAAAGACCACCTAGGGCATTTGGATTTACACCTTCAGAAAAATAACTGCCAATTATAGCAGCAGTAACAGTTGTTAAGGCGATACCCATTCCATTTTTGAGGTCAATATTACCATGTTTTTTATAAGTTATTGCCGAAATAGAAGAAGCAATAACATCTGTTGCAAGACTAATTCCAATTGCTGTATAAGGACTATACCCTAAAAATGTGATCAAAAGTGGGGTAACAATAACTACAGCAGAAGCTCCAACAAGTCCGGTAATTATGCCGGCTCCCCAGCCAGCAATTAAGATAATTAAAAACTCCATTTATTTCTCCTTTCAAAGTTAAATCATAGTTCTTTTATAGAATAAAGGGTTTTAGTAAAAAATGCAAGTTATTGAGTTGATTTTTCTTTATTACTGACAAAAAATGTGCTAAAATAGCTTTAGATAGCTAAATTGAAGGTGGTGATTGAAATTAAAAAAATTAAGTTTAAACCATTACTGATCTGGATAGTAAGGATTTTGCTTATTGGTGGGATTATAGCCAATATAATAACTTTACACTGGCTTAGTTTGTTTACTTCCAGTTTAGCCTTGCTTTCTACCTATTTACCAAAGATGTTATCTAAGAGAAATATAATTTATATACCTACAGATATTCAACTTATTATTACAATTTTTGTTTTTGCCACTCTTTATTTAGGTGAAATGCGTAATTATTACTATCGTTTCTGGTGGTGGGATACCATGTTACATACCTTTTCTGGAGTTATTTTAGGATTTTTTGGATTTATATTAATTTATGTGCTTAATAGAGAAGAAGATATAGATGTAATTTTGAGTCCGATTTTTGTGGCTGTTTTTACCTTTACTTTTGCTGTTTCAATTGGAGTTTTTTGGGAGATTTTTGAATTTGGAATGGATACAATCTTTGGATTTAATATGCAAAAAAATGGTTTACAGGATACAATGTGGGACTTTATTGCTGACTGTATAGGTGGTGGAGTTGCCGGTTTTTATGGTTATATGTATTTAAAAAATGGAATGAAATCTTATTTTGAAAAAGGAGTTAAGAAGTTTCTGTCTGATAATAGTCAGCTTTTTGAATGATTTTATAAAAAATTCTAGTTATGTTATAATAATAGCATAGAAATAAGTAGGGAGTGATTTTATGAGAAATAAGGCAAAATATTTTTATAGTATTATCCTTGCTCTTATCTTTGCATTACTAATAATTGGAGTTTATGAATCAATAAATAAAAATATTGATGCTAATTTTTTATTAACAGTTGTCGCAACAGTTGGAGCTTTAGGTGGGATTGCTTTTGCTTTATATGGTTGGTATAGTTCTCGTGAAATTCCAAAGATAGTTGAAGATAAAGTAAATGAAAGAATTGATAAAATAAAAGAAGAATTTGAAATGAAAGTACATGAACAGCAAGAAGTAATGCAAAAAATGAACGCTGTATATCAAATAAAAGATCCTGATCAAAAAATAGAATTATTAGAAGAAATATTAGAAATTGATCCTGATACTTATAATGCAAATATAACTATGGCTTATACATATTGGTATGAAAAAAATGATATAGATAAGGCAGAAGACTATTTATTAAATGAATTAAATAATCATGAAGATAATTATCAAGCTGCCTGTGATCTTGTAGCCCTATATACGGATATAGAAGATTATAGAAGGGCTCTAAAGTTTCTTAAAAAATCTTTGGATATCAATAATAAATCATGGAAATATATTGAAAATGATAAAAGATTAGAAAAATTACGCGAAAATAAAAAAGGAAAATATAAAAAAATAATTAATAAATATAAAGAATAAAATTTAAAAAACCGCCATATGGCGGTTTTTAGTATTTAATTATATAACCAGCTTAGGTCTAAATCATTGTAGTTTAGTTTATTTTCAATAATCATCTTTAGTTCCTCTAAAGAGTCAGGATTTTCGAGAAAGATCTGATTTGATCTTTTTTTACCAATGCCGGGGATATTTCTTAACTGATCTGGTGTTAAATTTCTAAAATCAAGAGGCCAGGGTAAGGCAGTAATAGAGCGATAACCATGATCTATCACTTTTACATCCATCATAACTCCTTCCGGAAGATCACCAGGGATTCCAACCAGTATGGGGTAGGTGCCAAGCTGGCGACCATAGGTGATTTTTCCTTTTTTCTTTTCAGTTAAAACATTTCTTAATACAGTTCCCTGAGGATAGACTCTCTGTAACATAGGTTTATTTATCTCTTCATTAATCTTTTCCTTATATTCTTTAAATTTCTTTTTATCAATTTCAATTTCTGGGTAACTTCCAAGAGTTACTACCTGTCTGATATTTATTCTACGTAACATTAAACCTTCATCATAAACTTTTTTTAAAAAATTATAATTATATTCCATAGTTTCTTCTCTTTCGCCGATTAAACCATGGAGGAAATTGAGTCCAGGTAAAAGTTTGGGAATTCCATTTTCTCTTATCCCACCAATTTCATTCATGATCTTAATTGCTTTAAAAGCTATTTCTGGAGTTGAGGCAATATTATTTTTTTCTATAACCTGAGGATCAGCTGATTCCAGACCAAAAGCAGCAATATCACCAGGACTATTGTAATTAACGATAGTATTTAGTATTTCCCTGCTTTCTTTTTCATATTTTACAATATCAGCAGGATTCATATTATCCAGATGTAAAACATTAATTTTGGGATCTGCCATAGTTATTCCTTCATATAGTTCTTTTATAGCAGCAGGATTTGGTTTAAGTTTTCCATTCTCATTTTTATATTGATATAAAAGCATATCAGTCTGACAGCCGAGTCTGTAGTTATGATTACCTAGAGAAGCTAGTTTTTCTACTTCATTTATAATATCTTCCGGTGGCCGCTGATAGGTGCGGTTTTTAAGTCGTTCACTACAAAAGGAGCAGTGACCGCTGGCCCTGGGGCAGCCCCGAAAAGTCTCGAGCTCAATCATCAGGTGGGGGAAGTTTGGATGTTCTTTTGTAACCTCAGCTCCTTTAAGTGACCATTTGCTGATCAGACTTGTTATTTTAGCTGGCTTAATGTCATTTATTTTTTCAGTTAAAGTTTGATAAATATCAAGGGCAGCGATTTCCTGACAGATATGGTCAAATTTTTTAAAATCATCTCTAACTAAAGTTATTGGGCCTCCCAGTATTTTGCTGGGATAATATACTTTTTCACTTAGTTCTTTTATTTCGGTGATAGAGATAGGACGTCCTCCAAGATAATGGCCGGGAACAGTTGTTCCAGCAATCAGAATCAGGAGATCATAATCTTCCATTTTTTCTAAGTTTTCCACCCAGTTTTCTCTAAGACTATCTATAGTTTTATAATCCAGGTTTTTTCTTTTTATACCTGCATCTAAAAGAGCACCATAGGTGTAGCGGATATGTGGTGATATATAAGGTGGTACTCCCAGACAGGAAGGTTCATCAAGATAACCATCTATTAATAAAGTTTTTATAGTTGAGTTTTTCATAATTTAGGCCTCACTTTTTAAGTTTTTTATATTATAACATAGTTGGAGTTATAATTATAATAATAGAATTTAATTTTCAAGTCTATATCTTTCTTTAAATAGACAAACGATTCATCTACCACTTATTTGATACATCTATAATTTACTTCTATCAATAACATTATTACAGCTATAAATTCTATTATTCTATCTTTTAACAAATTTAATAATTTATTTAGATAAATTAAAGATATCAATTAATAAATTTAATAATATGATTAATTATTGTGGTCATATAGTTAAAATAATTAATAAATATTGGTAATTATCCTATATTTAGGCCTAAAGTTGATAAAATTTAATAAAAAAGTGAAAAAAATTAATAAATTGATTAAAAAAATTAATATTTTCCTTGACAAAATTAATAAATAGGTTTATAATATATTTAACAAGTTAAGAGAGGGGTGAAAAAATGAGAGATACATTAAAAGATTTCTTTTCAATAGAAGACACAAATTTTAGAAAAGCTGAAAAAGAACATTTAAGAGAACAACTTAGAATTGAAGAGTACAAAACTGGAACTTTAATTTAGATAAACTAAAATTTTTAAGGAGGTGACAAAATGAGAAAGCTAAAAGAATTTTTATCAATAGATAACCAAAGTCTTAGAAGAGAATGTAAAGAAGATCTAATAAGAGAAAGAAAAATGAGCGAATATCAAAATATGTACTAAAAAATGACTGGAAAGGAGGGATAGAAATGGTAAAGCAATATTTTAATAAATTTGATGATGTGAAAGAAAAAGTAGGAGATAATCGGGATTTGGCGATAGAGTTGTTTAAGGGAAAAGATGTGATGGACAAATGAAAATAAAATACCTTAATAAAGATGACCTTTTTTAACCTCTACCTGGAATTAATAGTAGAGGTTTTCTTTTGTTTAAATTAAAGGATTTTCAAAACCATTTAAAGAATATATAAAATAGAAGGAATAATCTAAGATAAAAAATGGTAAACATCACTGATTTTTGTCATTTTATATTTTAGATTAAATATGAGAGGAGGATTAGAAAATGAAAAAATTATTTATATTAACCTTAGTTTTACTGGTTGTTTTTTCATTAACTTTAAAGTCTGAGGCAACTGGAGTTGGAAATTCAATGAAAAATAATAGTGTGTTGGCAATTAGTGTCAAAGAAATTGAAGGAAATAAAGTTGTGGAATTAAGAGATTTAGGAGCAAAATATAATTGGGATTTAGATTATAATTCCAGAACAAAACATGTGACTATTTCAGGTGAAAATGGAGAATTTAAATTTGATATAACTAAAGGGATTATTATTAATCCAGATGCAAGGTCTATTCTGAAAAACGGTAAAAATTATCTTGATTTAGATTTAATCAACCCACTTTTGAGCAGACTAAATGAAAAAGAGTTAGAGATCATAGGCAGTCTGCGAGTGGAAAATGAAGTTGTCAAAATGGGAGAAAGTTTTAAAAGCTGGCTAGAAGTATATAATATATCGGAAAATGATATTAATCTTAGCTTTTCCTCAGGTCAATTATATGACCTTTATCTCAAAAAAGGTGATAAGGAGGTCTGGCGCTGGTCTAAGGGTAAAGCTTTTACAATGGCCATGCAAAATAAAAAGTTAGCTGCTGGTGATAAACTTGGTTATGAAGTGAAAGTGGATGGGATAGATGGCCCTGGGGAATACATGCTTAGTGGTGAGATTACAAGTCAACCTCCTATAAAATTACCAGAAATTAAAATAACTGTTGAAGAATAAATTTGTTCTTTAGATGGATTTTTTGTAGATATATTGATATTTGCGATAATTCTTGCTATACTATTATTAGTAATTTTTCCGAATATGCTAATAAATTTAATTTTTGATAAGAGGAGGCAGATTTAGGTTATGAAGTTAAAAAACTGTGTCAAATGTGGTAAACTTTTTTCTCCTCAAACAGGTGAAAAGGTCTGCCCAGTATGCAAAAAAGAAGAAGAAAATGATTTTGAAAAGGTAAAAGAATACCTCTGGGATAATCCAAATGCTAAAATTCAAGAAGTTCATGAAGAAACAGGTGTAGAAAAAGATACGATCATGAAATTTGTAAAAGATGATAGATTGGTTGCTGAAGGTATAAATGTAGACTGGAAACATGAATGTGAGCGTTGTGGTAAGCCAATATCTCATGGCCGTTTTTGTGCCAGCTGTCAAAATGAACTTGTAGATGGTTTTAGTGGTGATTCTAAAAAGAAAGAGAAGAAAAAGAAAAAACATAATAAAAGTGAAAGAATGTATACTTCTGATTTTAGAGATAAAAATAAAAATAATAATTAATTATAAAGCGCTCAGTTATGGGCGTTTTCTTTTTGTATAAAAAAAGGTGTATAGACTAGAATAAGGCACTTAATTATCTCTGATGAGTTTTAAGGCCATTTTAGAGCTATTCTTTAAGTTTAAAGATTTGTCCCTTTCTACGATATATATAATAGATTGATTTTCTAAGGAGGGAGAACCTATGAAGATAGATAATATTCAGCTTAATAAAATTGCCGAGCTTTATAATAAGCAAAAGCAGGATCAAAAGGCTGAAAAAGGGGAAAAAGGAGATAAACTAAACATCTCCAATAAAGCTGTACAATTTAAAGGAATAAAAGAAGAATTAAAAGCCAGTTCTGATATCCGTAAGGAAAAGGTGGCTGACTTAAAAAAAGCTGTAACTAAAGGTAATTATGAGATTGATAGTGAAAAGGTTGCAGAAAAAATATTAGATAGATTGGGTTAGGTGAAATATGATGGGAGAAAATATTGAAGAACTTTATAATATATTGGATGAAGAATATGAATTATATGAAAAGTTAAATAAAACTGCTTCTGAGAAAAATGAAGCTATTGTCGAAAATGAAATAGATGAATTAGCTGAAGTAGTAGAAAATGAAGATAAACTACTAAAAAACATAGAAGAACTTGAGGAAAAAAGAACTAAAATAATTGCTGAATTAGCTAAAAAATATGATTTAAAAGATGATTTTCAATATAGCAATTTGATCAATAATTTTTCAGAAGAATGGCAGGATAAATTTAGTGCTGTTAGGGAAAATTTACTGGAAGTTATTGATGAAATTCATGAAAAAAATGAAGAAAATACCATGCTTTTAGATGAAGCTATTAAGTTGAATAATTTTTCTTTGAATATGTTAAGTAAAGCTGTTTCACCAGATGATGGAACTTATGATAAAAAACAGACAAGTAAAAAAGGAAAACAAAACTATAATATCATAGATCGTCAGGCTTAATGGAGGTGTAAATTTTGTCTAATTTATTTAATACTATAAATATAGGATTAAAAGGCTTACAGGCCCAAAAGAAGTCACTTGATACGACTTCTCATAATATATCAAATGCTAATACTGAAGGATACAGTAGACAGAGAGCTGTCCATTCTACTACTGATCCTTATACTGTTCCTGGGGTAGGAATGCCAGAAGGAGCAGGCCAGGTAGGTACTGGTGTAGAAATTGAAGAAATTAATCGAATTAAAGATCAATTTTTAGAAGGACAGATCTGGGAGAAAAAACAGAGTCAGAGCTACTGGAATAAAAGAAGTGATGGAATAAGTAGAATAGAAAATATATTAAATGAACCTTCTGATAATAATCTTAGTGCTGGTTTTGATAGATTCTGGCAGTCTTTACAGGATTTAAGTAATAATCCAGAGGATTCTGCAGTTAGATCAACTGTTAAAGAAAGAGCTAATACTTTAGTAGATGCTTTTCATTCTATAGAGGATCAGCTTAGTGCTTATAAGAGGTCTCTAAATGGTGATGTAAATACTACTGTTAATGAGATAAATTCTTTAGGTAAAAGAATAGCAGACCTTAATGAACAGATAGCCCATATTAAGGGAGCCGGTAAAAACCCTAATGATTTGATGGATACCAGGGATAAATTGATTGAAGAGCTTAATCAAAAGGTAAATGTTAGAACAAGAGAAGATGATAGAGGTAATATAAATATTTCTATTGGTGGAATGGGTTTTGTTACAGGTGATAAGTCTAATGATTTGACTGTGGAAGATAATCCTGATTCAGATCATAAAAATGAAGATATAATTAAATTTGAAGAATTAGATGAAAAAGCTGATATAAAAAGTGGAGAACTTGCTGCTTTAATGGACTTAAGAGGAAGAGATGGTAAGGGTATTATAGCTGATAAAAAAGCTGAGCTTGATAGTATAGCTAAGACTTTTGCTAATGAGTTTAATAAAGTGCA
>Ga0207414_1000602_pt1 | contig 15579 bp, 12 predicted proteins | sample PonA231FremontCA_2_FD_187269 | JGI IMG/M metagenome (GOLD analysis project Ga0207414, IMG submission 187269) | Marine sediment microbial community from Fremont, CA, USA - Pond A23 Sediment 1 (SPAdes) | ecosystem: Environmental > Aquatic > Marine > Unclassified | place: USA: Fremont, California... | reverse complement strand
GATTTTCACTCTTCGGAAGACAAAATATTTGCCCGTTGGCCATCGCCTCTTTAACCTCTTTACTCCCCTCGGCCTCGACTTCCATATCAAGGCCTTGCAGTGGTCTTGTTCTGGTGTTGTTTACTGATAAATTTAACGCAGGGGCAACTCCCTGTGTTTGCCCCGAAATCCCCTATGGTTGCTTGGCTTTTAACCGGATGGATCGGCGGTGATTAATATCGGGATTGTTTTTCATAATCCGGCATCCTAATGCAATTCTCCGGTGTTGTTGGAGAAGCTCACCCGGTATTCCCGGGGCCCCAGGTTGGAAAACACCCAGGTGTCCAGGCCCAAGCTGGAACGCTTGTCTGTTCCCAGCCGGGTGGTACCCGGGCTTTCATGCTTGTCCAGTATCAGCTCCAGCTCGTATTTAAGCGGTTGGGAGAGGTACAATCCGGTAAATAGAGCCAGCTTTTTTTGCCTGCTTCCTCCGGGGAGGAACGTGCGGTAAACACTCTCCGACACTGGACCCACTTCTATCTTGAAGGCCCCGGAACTGTTCAAAGTCTCCTTACCCAGCAGCGAATTAACTCCCAGGCTGATATTGCATCCCAGGTAAGGCCGCTGGTCCTCCGGGATAATTCCTTTTTGCGGTATGCACTGTCTGATACGTATCTTTATCCCGTCCAGGGCGTCCTTGAGCATGGTTTCCAGACCGGATGCGGACCTGGGTCCCAGGGAAAACAGCCCGGTATACCTGAGTAGCTCATAGGGGTTTTCCATCTCCTGCCTCAGCTCTTCCTCCCCCATGCCGACAAGGGAGAAAAGCCTCTGCTCATCCACTTTGCTATTTTCCTCCAGGATCTTCTGCATGGTCCTGTACTTGCCCCAACCCTGGAACAGGAGCTCGTAGAGACGCTGATTGATCACGTCCAGCAAGTCCTTGGTGGTGTTGGTCCCCCTGTAGACATCCTCGAAAAGCTCTTCGGTGTAGAATGTGGGCAAAGGGGAGCAGGTGCCGTACAGTCCCAGGATATTGGCGGTCAGGCTGTAGCCGTTTTCCCGCTCGTACTTTTCCACCTTTTGCACGTTGGTGACCGGGAAATCCAGGGACAGGTGGGGCTGGATCCTGATTTTGTCAAAAACTTGCCCGGTCCCGGAACCCTTGCCGCCGTTTCTGGACAGGAGATTTTTCAGGAGGCGGATAGCCTGGAAAAAGGAGAAGGAATGACCGTTCTCCAGAAGTTCTTTTTCTATATGATCTGCATGTTGCCGATTCTCTCCGGCCATACAAAGGTCTCCCCGGTTTCGGTTTCCTTTATCAGGAGTTTGGTGAAATTGTTCATGCTGGCAAACCTGCCCAGGAAGTGGTCTATAATCATGCCGAACAGGTACAAATCACCTGGACCTGCAAAATGATTCAGGCTGACCCCCATGTTGATTTCCAGTCCCCACATCATGGATCCCTTGACCAGTCTTTGCACGTTCCTGCTCTCCAACTCCCGGATACCTTCCACCCGGTTCTCGTTCGCCAGCACCCGTTTCTTGTCCCGGTTGCCCTCGCGCATCAGGTGCAACTTTAGCAGGGATTTCAGATTTTCCGGCCTGGAAAGGGAAGAGGTGTTTACAGTGAGCAGGGAGACCAGCCGCCAGAGCATATTGCTGCCCAGAGGGGGCAAAACCGCGGTTGTGGGCTTGATCAGGTTTTCTGGCCTTACAAAGTCCGGAGTGGAGTAGGTGGGGATTGTTATTTCCCCCGGTCCCAGGGATTCCGGTAGATTGCCGTTTGTACACAAAATATCCGCTGACAGTGTCTTCAGGTCAGTGGTGTTGAATCCTGGCGGATACGCCAAGCTTATGCTGAAGTCCACCCGGTCGTGGACCGGTGATTTCCGGATCTTTTCATTGTATACGAAATTGGATTCCGAGATGTTGAAACCGTGAAAGGGCTGGAAATACTGCGTCTCCCCCAGGCCTTTGACCACCCCGGAGACCTCCTCTATGGAATAAATCTGGTGGTTAGCCGCGTTTTTACCTCCCGGTCTGACGGGATACTCGGTCTGTTTGTGCTCCACGCTTATGGGAGCGGCGGGGTGGGGGAAGATATTCACCGCCGGGGTTGCGGAGAGGACGAAACTGTCCGAGTCCACTTTGAAATAGCCTATATCCGGATCCGAGGTTAGTTCCAGCTTGACCTCGAACTGTGTGGTGCCGCTTCTGTCGGTCCATTTTTCCCAACCTGACAAGTCCCAAAAGAGGAACTTCTCCGGCATATGGAAATATTCCTGTATAAGCCTGTAACCGATAAAGGAATTTGAGGGGTAGGGCAAAAGCGCCTCTTCCTCGGAAAAACCCACGGGCTGAAGGTGAAACTTGTCCAGCACGCAGGCCTCCTGGTTTTCCGGGGTGCTTATCAGGATGCGGTGCAGGTAATTGGAGAGCACATAGTTCATGTCCGAACCCCTTTTAAACCCCCCGCCCAGATATAGTCGGAGTCTTTCCACACCCCATTGCTCCGCAGTGATATTCTGCATTTGGAATTTTATGCTGATTACCGGCCTTTGACCAGTGGATTCGTGGTATTGTACCCCCGTGATCTCCACCGGATGTACATCCACGTCATAGCAGGTCTTGAACTTGCAGCGCGTACCGTCTACAGGGATGGACTCCACATACCCCTCGGCGGGAATGCTCCCTGTTTCACCCTGTTTTCCGATGGAAAACGCGATTATGGTCGCCGATGGTACGGGCCTCAAGTAATGCGGCCAGACCTGCCTGATGAAATTATGGATGATTTCCGGGAATTCGTCGTCAATCCTTTCCCGGACTGAGCCGGTGAGAAAGGCCACGCTCTCCAAAAGGCGCTCCACATCCGGGTCGGTGGAATGTTCCCCCAGCATGGGTGCAATCGCCGGGTTCTCCTTGGCGAATTCGGTTGCTATTTCCTTTAACCTGGACAGTTCCTGTTGGTAATAATTGTTTAACATCTTTCTCGCAATCTATCCTGTTCGAGGTCCTAAGTTCGATGTTGTTAAGAAAAAAAATTTTACCCTCATGCCCTGCCAGGACACAATGAGTCCTGCAATATCCCTTGATTGATGGAAAAACAGATTCTTAACTCTTGTTCTTACGTAACCACGTAATCACATTTAACTTGCATTTTCAGGTTTGAGCTGGTATTTAATTTGAAAAGCAAACTTGGCCTGGTTTACAGGCTAAGCCTTGATCACTGTTTTACCGCTAGCGTCGATGGAACTTTCGAACTGTATAGCGATATCCTCGTGTTCCAGGGCCATCACTGCCTGGATGTGAAAACAAAGCACCAGGCTCTGGTGGTCCTGGAAAACGAAATGCACCTTCACTTGGGAGAGCCGGGGCTCGTATCTCTCGATGGTATCGGATATGGTCTTTTCCACATCTCGAATTGAATCAGGAAACAGGGCGGCAAGTTCCGTGAAATCCGGCATTCCGTAATGTTTGTCCATCAAGGTTGTTCCTTGCTTGGTATTGAGCATTTTATGTAAATGCTCAATAATGGAGTCAACCTGCCGGGCATTGGATTGCCTGCGAAAATTGCCGGAACTTCCGTCCCTTTTCCTGATTCGATCAAAAAGCCTATGGTTTTGCATAGGAAGACTCATTACGTAGCTGGTACTTTCCAGGAATCTTCGGATTCGATACCATCGATCTCATGCTTCCACTTGATCTTGGAATAGGTGAAGGAAACCTTTTCCATATGCCTGTAAGGTTCGTTCTCCGACAAGAATGCCAGGGGCATATAGGGCTCGATTCCCACAATGATGGCATCCTCCAGGGTGATGGTGTAGTAGTGCTCTTCAGCCCCCGTGGGGCCGATGAAATATTTTTTTATGGTAACCTCACTTAGCTGTTCCCCGGTGCACAGAGCTTGATTCAGCATCGGGGAAGACCTGTCTATCTCTTTTTCCACAGTGAGGGCCCCGTGTATCCTTTTGCCGCTGGGAAGCCCGGATTGCGGATCTTTGGGGATACTGATGTCGTGATTCATTCCATAAACCAAAATGGTCTTTTCTCTGCCCTCCATTTCGCAAGAACCGTCAATTTTTCCCTGATTCTTGCCTTTAACTTCCATGTGTGATGTCATTGGCATAACCTTCACCTCCGTTTGGTTTTTAATGTTTAGTCCATATCAAGTTTGCCTACCAGTGAGAGAGTAAAAGAGGCTCCCATATATTTAAAATGAGGCCGAACGCTCAGTCCCACCTTATAAAATCCCGGTTCACCAGGAACATCCTCCACCGTGACTTGAGCTTCTTTCAGGGGCCGGCGGCTACGGACACCGGGCAAGGGATTGTCCATATTGACAATGTATTGCCTGATCCATTGGTTGAGTTCCCGCTCCAGGTCCACTCTTTCTTTCCACAACCCGATATTTTCCCGCTGAATAACCTTCAAGTAATGGGCCAGCCTGTTAATAATAAACATATAGGGCAGTTGGGTACCCAACCTATGGTTTAATTCCGCTTCTTTTCCCTCTTTGGTGTTTGCAAAGGTCTTGGGTTTCTGGATGGAGTTGGCAGAGAAAAAGGCGGCATTGTCGCTGCCCTTCCTCATGGTCAGGCCAATGAAGCCTTCTTCAGCGAGTTCGTATTCCCTTCTCTCGGACAGCAGCACTTCCGTGGGGATCTTCTGCTGGACTTCACCCATGTCCTCAAAACAGTGTACCGGCAGATCTTCCACTGCACCTCCGCCTTGAGGCCCGATAATATTCGAACACCATCTGTAATTTGCGAAACTGTCCGTGAACCTGGATGCCAGGGCGAATGCCACATTTCCCCAAAGGTAGTGTTCATGGTTCTGGGATACGTCTTCGCGGTAGTCAAAGGACTTCACCGGTTCCGTGTCCGGGCCGTAGGGGAGCCTGAGCAGAAAACGCGGCAAGGTTAGCCCGATATACCTGGCATCCTCGTTTTCCCGCAGGGCTTTCCACTTGGCGTATTGAGGCCCTTCAAAAGTCGAACTCAGGTCTTTTAGCTGAGGCAGGCCTTCAAAGGAGTCCAGTCCGAACATGGAGGGTGATACCGCTCCGATAAAGGGTGCATGGGCCATTGCCGCAACACTGGCAATATTGTTCAGGAGCTTGACATCACGGTTGCCGGCCCCGAATTCGTAGTTCCCGATCATGGCTCCGTAGGGCTCGCCCCCGAATTGTCCGTACTCCTTGGTGTAGACCAGCTTGTACAAACCGGATTTGGTAACTTCCGGGGTGTCTTCAAAGTCCTCCAGCAATTCATCCTTGCCCACGTTTAAGATCTCGATCTTGTTGTTCTCCCTGAAATCCGTCCTGTCCACCAGGAATTTCAGGGAACGCCACACTGACTCTTTTTTCTGGAATTCCGGATGATGCATGATTTCATCGAGCTGAGTACTGATTTTTTGGTCCAGTTCGGCAATCATGCTATCAACAGCAGATTTGCTGACTTTTTCCTCCGAGGACTGGGAAGAAGCGATCTGCGACACCAGTGCTTGCAATCCCCGCATTGTCAAGTCATAGGCTTCATCCTGTGGGGTTATCTGGGTAGACTCAATGATTTCTCCGAGTAGCGGTGATACCGCTCCCTCTTTTTGTCCTGTTTGTTTTTGTTCGTTGGAACTGGATTCGTTTTCCTGGGACATAATTTGCTCCTTTTATTCCTCTTCTAATCCTAGTTCAGCCAGAAGCTGCTTTCTTTGTTCGTCGTCCTCTACGATACTCTGGATTTTCTTCCGGAACTCTGGAATGTTGCTCAAGGGGCCCTTGAGTGCAAGCAGTGCTTCCCGAAGTTCATGCAACTTTTTGAGTTCCGGGACTTTTTGCACTACCGCTTCCGGCTCAAAATCCTTCATTGTATTGAAATCCAGTGAAACGTGCATTTCTGCTTCCGGATCGTCTTCCGCAAGCTTGTTGTCCACGTTGAATTCCGCACCCACCTCATAAGCGCTCAAGACATCGTTGAAGTTGTCCTTGTCAATACTTGCGGGTTTGCGGTTTTCAAGCCTCTGATCCTTGAATTTGTCTGTAAATTCAGCAAGCACAAGCTGCTTGAAGGGGAGTTCGACTTCTTCCTGGGCATCCCCGGTGCTGGATTTGTACACGATGTTCACCCTTTCCTTCGGGGCGACCGAAGTTTCATTAGCCATAATTACCCCCTTTTGCACTTAAAATGAGTTTTATTATTTTTGAATTTTATTTCCGAGTTCAAATTACAATCTTTTGTTACGGTTTGAGAGAACATAATAGCAGCCTGCTAACAATGTTACTCAATAAGATCGAAGAATTGACTTTTTGTTATGTATGAAAAAAATAAACATTGACCTTAGATCAATCTATTTTCCATAAAAAACGTCACAGAATAGACGTTAAAAATGAATCGTCGACTTGTCGGACGGTAAAAGCACCACCTTCTTAATAAAGCTTGACTACAAAAAGCAGTATTACTGAATTTTTAGCATCAATGGAATATTAAGCACAAAATTGCAAATAAAGAGTTTGTTGTCAATCAAAAAATCTGTTTTTAAAAATTTTAGTATTACTAATTGAAATCTATCTCGAGTTTTTCATTTAGTCGGTCTTACTTACAAATTCATCGCATCCACGGTACTGATACTTGCGATCATGTTGAATACAGCTTCTGCTTTTTGCTTGTACTTATCGTCAGACTGTTTTTTAAATACCTTGTAAATATTCTTTAAACCGTTCAGTGCAATTTCCGGCTCCCAGGCATCGATCCGGAATTTGGAAAAATCCTCCCAGATCATGTCCAGGTGGGGAATAGCGGTCTTTTCCTTTTTAGCCGAGACCAGTATTCTCACAAGTTCCAGACGCAAAAGGAATGCCGTTTTTCCGGAACCGGAAGTGCTGATTTGGTGTTGCAGAAAATTTACTGCTTTTGCGACTCCTTCTTCTTCGCTCAACATTTTCCTGGATTCAGTGATTGCCTCTGCAGTAGGGTCTTGTTCAGCGGAAGATGACAGACTGATCTCGTTGCTCTTGTCAGTATTGTTTTGCGGGTTCAGGTTTTGTAGCCATTGTTTGGTCTCTTCACTTGCAAAGGGAGTGCTGCCGTCGGAAAAGTAAAGCTCTATCAATCCCGGCAATCGCGTGGTAAACAGGTATGTTTCCAGACAGACTGCTTCGTGTGCAGCCCTGTATTTTTGACCCAAATTCAACAAGGCGTTTGCAGAAAACCAATTCAGGTCCAAAAGGAAAATGTGTTGCGGGTTGTTAAGGGCACTTTCCGCAGCAAAGAGCAGTTCTTCCCACTCTTCCTCGTTTTGCAAGCTTTCCAGCCTTGCAATGGTTTGCGGGGAGGGTGGAGGCAACCTGGTTACATTCTCCTTGGAGGCAGGTACCGCCTTTACCGGCTCCCAAAGGGCGAATCTCAGCCATCTGTAAGCTTGTGGTATATGGGACTTGTCTTCCCGGATTACTTTGGATGCCTGCCTGAATTTTTGAAAAACCGGGTTGAAGTGTTTGAGTGCATCTTCAAAACCGCTTAACTCCGCATCGCCGATTTCTACGGAAGCTCCGGGGGATTGGGTATGGCTCTGAGATGTTTCCTCTTTGTTGTCTCCTTCAGTATCTATCTTGGATTGCAGGTCCTTAACCTTCTTAATAACTCTTTCAGCAGATATATCCAGTTCACTGTCGTCTTTGAGGAATTCCTGGATCCGGTATATGCGTTGATGGGTTTCTTCAAGCTCTTGTAAGTCCACGTTTAGTTGAAGCCCGTTGTCAATAGCGGCTTCCGTCTTTTCCAACCACCATTCTATAGCAAATGCCCTGGCAGTGATCCTCCTTTTTGGCGGAAAAAGGCTTTCCCAGAAGTTTGCAATCAATTCGTCCAGGATAGTAACTGCCTGACTCAGACCATTAGCCCCGTTTGTATATATTAGCCCGGCGCATAGGTAGCTTGCGACAAGTATATCCTTGGAGCTCTGGTCCAAAATCCCGGAGGCAAGATTAACTACCGTGGACCAGCTGAATGTTTCCCGGGTTGTAGGGGATCCCAGCTTGTCAATTTCTGCCTGGAGTTGTTCGAATTCGTCTTCGTATCGAACATCCTCACCTGTAGGCAGTTCTTCTGAAATTGGTGTTTTGCCGAGTGAAGAATAATCCATAAATCTCTAAAAATTTTTTTACTGATGTCTATATTAGTCAAGTGTTCCATTTGTTGTTAATTTCAGGAAATCCTCAATTGCCAGTTGCCTTTTCAGGCATAAAAGACTTTTTGTATTCCCACCGCCCCCCCAGAAAACTGCCTGCGGTGCTACGCTGGATCGCTTTTTCAGGAGGAAAAACAATTTTGATACCGGAACCAGCGGTGCTTTTTCATCTCCTACGTCTATGTGCACAGAGAAAGATTCACGACGCGTTAGGGCTTCAATATTGTTCATCTTGTTCATGAAATCCGAGTGCCGGATTTTTGGATCTGATTTTAATACAACATTTCGGTATTTTTCATTCTTTTCAACTAGAAACTGTATATTGTTCTCCGGTGCAGCGGTTTTTTTCAAATATTTCTTGAGTTCCTTTATGTTTTGGAATTTTTTGTTTACAAGCTTCGCAAGCTGTTGCCAGGAGCCTTCGCAGGCGTAAGGGATCAGGTGCCAATTTTTAATCAGTTCCGGGTTCTTGCCGGAGCCAATCACAAGAAGGGGGTATTTCCTGGCGTATTTATCCTCACTGGACTGCAGTATACCGCAAATAAGTTCCTTGTTCGGTCCTTTTGCCCAGAATCTCCACCCCAAGACAGGATTGCTTTCCTTGTCTCCCCCTAACTGGCTATGTCCTTTGTCCATCCATTTGGCAAAACTGTTTAACACCGGAGTGGGGTGGCCAGCCTTTAAAAAATCTCCAGCTACAGGATGTTTTCCGAAAATAGCCCAGTTAAAGTCTTGTTTTGATTTTAATTCGAACACGGTACAATAACCTTCGGAGGATCACCGGGGGACATGTTCAATAGCCGGATTACCGGCCGTGCTCCGGAAATTTTGTACTTTACCCTGATATATTTAATACCCCTTCGCTTTAAAGCATTTGCTTGTTCTTCAAACTGGCTGATTGGATAGGTGTGTCTGCCTTTGGAAAAATCCTTCAGGAACTTGGCGAATGGCCTGAATCCGGTATATTCTTTTACCAGGGTCCGATCCGCAACCAGGATTTTCAGCGTTACATCGCCGCAGGATTCCGGAGACCAGGTAAAGGTTTTGCTCTCTGGATAATTGTAGTTTTTCAGTGCCTGAGTGCCTTCTGTACACTCCAGCTCCAGCCTGGTTGCATAGGGTGAGATTTTTGCGCCCGGGTTTGCCTCTGTGGGGGCTCCTTCCAATTCTACTTCGTATTCGGATTTTTTGGATTGGGCGGAAAAGGATCCTTTTGTAAGGTAAGTGAAAAATCTTGAGCTAAAAGGTATTTTGTTTCCTGCAACCTCTTTGGGGTAATAACCCTTTGAACTGCTTCTGGAGATAAACGGGTCGATATGGTCGGACTGGAACTTGTTTACATATCCCTGATCGCCAAAAAGCATGTCCAGTTTGACTTTTTGTTCATATACCCCTTCCACCTGGGACAAAACTTTTTCGTCCCACTTCTTTTGGATATAGCAACCCGTGTTTGAACACACGTAATCCCACAAGAAATTAAACGGTCCCTTTATCAGCTTGAAAAAGACCTCCTGCGGAGCTTCATGTTCCCATAATACGGAACGGATATCTTCTAGTCCCCGCTCGGCCTTGTAAACAGCAGCTTTACTGGTTGCCGGGTCCTGGTCAAATACGCTTGAAGCCAATTTATAGGAGGAGTGTGCAGAAGCGGTTGCGTTGGAAAGTTTTTTCAGGCTCTGAACATACTTGTTATATCCCTTGGCAGCAGACATGAGACTTTTGGAATCACCGTCCAGAGAAATGTTGTCGCCTGCCTTCCTGGCAGCCCTTCCCGTAGTTCCGCCGAAAATCCGGAGTCCTTTTCTTGCAAAGTCCTTGATCAGCCCCGTATTATCGCTACTGGAATCAGTAAGTGCGTATTTCTTTATCTTGTCATATACTTGAACAAGCTCTACACGTGACGGAGTTGCCTTGTTCCTGTCTGCAAAGGGTTGCAATTCCTGACTCATCTTTTTCAAAAAGCTAAAATAGGGACCGTTTTTTGCAGCAATCATCTTTGCAATCTTTTGCTTCATGTTTGGCCGTTCCAGCCTTTCCCTTCCGCGGTCAAATGCTTTTGCAAATTCGTACCATTGATTTATATAGGTTTTTTTATACCATTGTTTGAATCGATTCTTTTTTTTCTCTATTTTAAGCGGAGTCTGCAGGGCGTTTTCCATCCGGGAGAGCATTTCGTCTATATTTTTTAAACCTTTTGCGGTATATGCCGGTTCTATGATTTCGGCATCCTTGGGGGAGTCATTTGTCTGCCAGAAGTCTTCCAGGCGGAGCAAAGAAGCGTCCCTCTTCTCATTGTACCAAGCAATCAGCCACTGCATGGAGATGTTTTCCTTGGTTGCCAGGAATTCAAGCTTGGAGTGAAGCCTTTGCAATTCTTTTTTCTTCATCTTTTTATCAGCCCATAAAAGATAATACAGATATTGGTTTTTCATGAGCTCAAAATATTTGGAGATTATATCCTGCTTATCACGGGAAACCAGGTACTTGAACTCCGGAAAGGGCTTTTTTCTCAATTCAGCGGGTTTATTTATTTTTAGGCTTGCCTGTAGTAGGTTTATCCTTTTGATGTAATGCGGGAAGAATTTTGCCAGAACCGTGTTTGGGGTATCACTGGAATAATTTACGATTTCCTCGGTGCTCTTTTTGTCATAGGGCATCATGAAATCCTGTTTGAATAGTTTGCAGTATTTGTCTTTCAACTTCTTTTCAATGTTTTCGCAATGATTGAGTCCAAAATTGGGTAGCCAGATTTGTTCATTTTTGTGTTGAATATTTAAGGCGGTTTTCTTGAAGTCCTCCAGTGTATTTATGTCCTTCAAAAGTTCGCCGCTGAGGGTCGGGATGCCGGAATATTCCTTTTTGAATTGATTTATGGTGGAAAGATTAATAGCGAACGACCAGGTCAAGAATCCGCAAATAGTAAGAGTTAAGGTTCCCCAGGCAGCAATCTTTATTACCTTCAATCTGTTCTTCCATTGGCGTGCTCTCTGGGTCAGGGTATATATCTTTCTGTCTGAAGGAAGGATCTTCGAGAAGAAATCGTAAAGGAAGTAGCTTTTTTCCGTGGTCTGCCTCTTTGCATTGGCTCCGGAGTGGGGAGCGTGCTCTGTGAAATGTGAATAGGGCAGGCCTGCCTGGATTGCGCTGCTAAAATAGATACCCCTTAAATGCGGTTCCTCCTTGTACACGGTTTTGTCAAATGCGGTTTGGACAAACCTGGAAAGACCGCTTTTCAGTATGGAAAATTCTTCCGGGAACAGGAGTGCTTCCGGCGGAACCTCGCCACTTCCTGTCGTGCCGGAAAATCTTAGACGGTATTCCCCCATGCTCTCGTCAAGGATTTGAAATGTCTCATCCACTACTTGCAGGGCATCCCGGTTATCCTCCTTGTTCAGATATCCAAGAGCCTGGTTTTGAGCCCGCTGGGGCAGGAATTCACAAAACTCCCTCATGCCGTGGATCAAATCGCATTTGGTTACCATGACATAGACGGGAAACTTTGCTCCCAGGGACTGCATCAGCTCTTCAATGCGGATCCTGATCCTTTGTCCTTCGTCTTCGATTTTATCAGGAGTGGAACTTAGCAGATTTTCTGCTGATACCGATATGATCAAACCGTTCAAGGGTTCTTTCTTCCTGTATTTCGCAAGTTTTGAAAGAAAGAGCCTCCATTCGTCCCGATCCGTGGTTTCATCCGGATGGATGGCATATCTGCCAGCAGTATCGATAAAAATCGCATGTTCAAAAAACCACCAATCGCAGTTCCTGGTACCGGAAACCCCGGATACCTTCGGGGCGGGGCCGAACTTGGAACTCAACCCGGAATTGTGGATTGCGGTGGTTTTGCCGGAGCCGCTTTCGCCTATGATCATATACCATGGCAATACATACAAAGGATTCCCGTGGTATCTCAGGTTGGACTTTTTCAGGCTTGATACCGCTTCTTTCCAGCGTTGGGACAACTCTTCCGAGACCTGCTTGTCGTACTGGTCCGCATCCTCCCTGTCTTGTTCCAGTATTCCGTTGATGAACTTCTTTTCCCGCCGCCTTATCCAAATTGATCGAACAATCAGGAATAAAAGGACTATGCTCAGGCAGGCCAGTGAAAACAAAACTCCCGCCATGGGTGTGGCGCCAATTAATACAGCAATGATAACTGGAACAAAAAAAGCCACCACTAACAACAACGATATTCCCAGGATCTTGAAAAATTTTTTCATTACGGGCGGCTCCAATAGTTACAAGCGATTAAACTGTTGTTTTGTCAGGCACTGTTCAGGATATATCTGTAGAGCATGAACAAGCTACCGATTAAAATCAAAGGGCCGAAGGTTATTAATGCCGATGAAAAGGTCATTTCAAATCTTTTTGGTTTTGAATTCGCAGTGTTTAAGTTTGCATCCGGATAGGAGCCCCTGAAAAGTACTTGGTTCGTCTCGGATGACAAACTATCAGCCGTGCCGGTAAGTCTTTTTATGTTTTTGGCAATAATATGCTCGCGCGCACGTTGATCTTCTTCAGAGTCTCCGTATTTACCCCGGAAGCCGCAGAGAAGGCAAAGGCAATACACCTCGCGGACTTCGTTTTGTTCCGGTTCCAGTTGGTTCAGCCGTTCATAGAACTTCGTACCCCCGGCGCTGGTTTTGTAATACTGTTTTTGCAGCAGGTTCTTGCGCCATTTTTGTTTTCCCGACCAAGTGGATTGCATCATGGTTTCATCTATCCAGGCCAGTACGGCAAACTGTGCAAACTCGAACTCCTCGCGGGAAAATCCGTGCTCCTTGCACAAGGTTTGGTTTTTTTCAATCAGTCCCTCAATTTCTTGCCGCACCTTCTCTATTGAAAGGTCCTTATTGGCAAATTCCCTCTTGAGGTAGGAAATATATGCTATCAATTCCATGAAACAGTGACACAGGCGCATGCTATTTTCTCCTGACCACCATTATTTCCAGGCCCACGTCCTCCGGGGGTTCGCTCCAGTAAAGGCCGAGAGCTTTTTCTTTTTCTATGGCTGCCCATTGTTCGCCGTAACTATCGATATGGAAATAGTAGGAATCACTTCGCCTGGGCAACTCTTGGGGAGGATTAGGCTGATGGGAGAGTGTTACCCCGGGAAGTGCACGTTCTATAAGTGCTGGCAAAACTTTTGTTGCACCCAATACTATTTCGGTCTCCACGGCTTCGAGAATGTTTACGGGATTTTCTTCAGTCCGGATAACGAGGTAGTAGTAGTTGTTGCCGCTAAAGTGTTCCGGTTGTAACTTCGCGGTATAGTAGAGGTCTTCCAGTCCCATGGGAACAACATATTCAGGGCCGGCAGAGATTTCATCCAGCAGATCGGAAACAAGAATAGCAGCGCTGGAAAAGCATTCCCACAAATCGTAATGGTTGTATTCTGGGAGCAAATTGGTATCTTCCGCGTTGTTGCCGAATACATCGATACTTTCTGAAAAAGAGGACAATTCGCCGATAAATTGTCTCACCAAGGAATAGACCTCCCAAGGGGAGACGTTCTGACCCTCCAGCACATGAGATATTGCTGGTATGTAACGGTTGAAGGATCTAAGGGCCAAAAGAAAAACCATGTCCTTGGAACCGAATTCAGCGTTGTGTATTCCCCTTTTGTTTTTATGGGCTTCCAGTTCCCGTCCTTTGGCTAGTGCCTGGTTGTAAATATCCCTGACTTGATCCAGTAGTGGCTGCGAGGAATGGATAGATAGACAAGGAGGAATAAATTCTTTGGAAATCCGGATGTCTTCCCCGTGCCGCAATATCTCTGCCACTGGTATCAATTCATAGTTGCCTAGTTGCTCCTTTTCAGTGTGGAAAAAGATCCGCAATAGGTAATTCATCCTGTTTACATGCGCTGATGATTCGTTCTGATACAAATCGTTCACCTGATCTGGAGTTTCATTTGTGATCAGGCGTGTGTTTACATTTGAAAGATCTTTGCCGAAGTCGACCACCGATACATTCTCGCCATGATCGCTGAATTTCTTCAGGCCCACATATACGGTTACGTGGTCGCCTTCAGTGTCCAGTGCCTCTTTAAAGGAGCGGGGTTCAATCATCGCGTTTTTATTTAAAACAGCATAGCTCATATCATCGAACAAGAATTCCCCGGACACGATTTGCAAGGAATGGTTTGACAATGCGGACTCCCGGATCTCCAAGTTGCCAACCCCGTATAAATACGGTTTTGCGTATTTGTGATAGGGAGCAAAACTTGACTTGTGGTAAAGATCGTTCAATTGCAGGTGCTGTGGTTGCAGGAACAAGCCCTGGTGCCAAAAAACCGGTTTTTCCATTATTCTTTTACCTCTATTGCTTTTGAATCTTCTATTTGTCTGGGACCGAAGTTCAACTGGACGTTCAGTAAGCCAGACATCTTGTTTATTCTTTGAAAGAAAAAACCTTCTTCCTTTTTGTCTATCGGTATTTCGAACAGGCGCACGTTTTCCTCCTGGCTTATTGCCCTGTAACCGGCGACTATCCCAACCCATTTCGCCCCTTCGGCCCTGTCCAGCCTATGGGTTACATCTGAACCCGGATAAATAACCATATTTTTCACTGCGGTCACGCTGGAATCAAAGGAATCGCTTTCCAGTAGTTTTGACCGTCCTGACCTGTCCTTTGCCAGCTGATTAAAGGCATTGGGGTCTGCAAGTTGATATACCACTAAGTAGAGGGAGTAGGATTTCCCTTTTTCCACATTCAGCTTGTGGTCTGCCTTTAAATTCAAAATGATCGCATTTTCCTGAAATTTCCATTTAGGGGGGTCTGTGGGCAGTGTTGTACAGGAGTGCAGGCCTAGAAGCAAAGCAGTTAATAGTGTGATTGCAGTTCTATTTTTCACAAACTCCCTCCATTTCCGGTTTTTGTTTTCGTTTTTGCTTAATTGACTTGGTTGCACATTTTGTAGTCGTTTTTTTCCCTTTTGTCAAAAACATTTATCAAGTTGTTGTATATGAGCTTTTTCCGCACCAGCGCTATAGATGCTATTTAATGCATGACCGGGTGTACGCTCGGGAATCAATATTTGAGAGTCAGGGATCTGGGCAAGCATAAATGCATTTTTGTGCGGAATTAATCCGTTTTGTGGTAAAAAAACAATTTGTTGACAATAGTTAGAATCAAGTATAAGTTCCATTCCAAACATTATATTTATTAGGCGCTACTAATAATTAGTTCTTTGAGAGACTACTCAGGTGTGGGCAGGATGCCGTTAATCCGGCAACTCTGCTACGCTTAAAAGGGAACCCCGTGAAAATCGGGGACCGGCCCGCGGCTGTGAGCGGGGACGAAAGCCGCAGTAAAGCCACTGCCCTGCACCCACTTGGAAATCGAAGCAATAGGACTTGCTAGGGATTACTGATAGTTTCCCACTGTTCTAAAAAAGCTGAGTTTTTTCGATGG
>Ga0207414_1000600_pt1 | contig 15634 bp, 15 predicted proteins | sample PonA231FremontCA_2_FD_187269 | JGI IMG/M metagenome (GOLD analysis project Ga0207414, IMG submission 187269) | Marine sediment microbial community from Fremont, CA, USA - Pond A23 Sediment 1 (SPAdes) | ecosystem: Environmental > Aquatic > Marine > Unclassified | place: USA: Fremont, California... | reverse complement strand
GAATCCGGCTCCCGCAACCAATTAAATATATTATAAAATGTGGTGGGGTAGCTCAGGTGGTAGAGCAGTGGACTGAAAATCCTCGTGTCGCCAGTTCGACTCTGGCTCCCACCACCATTTTTTAAAATTCTGGAAGCTCATCAATGGCTTCCTTTTTTTGTTTTTGATCAGTATGTGTATAGATTTGAGTTGTAGATATATTTTCATGACCTAATAAATCTTGCAATACTTTAATATTTTTTGTTTTATTGTAAAGCATAGTAGCAAAGGTGTGCCTTAGTTTATGTGGTGTAACCTTACTAGCATTTTTAATACCTGCCATTTTAGCATATTTTTTCACAAATAATTGAATTGAACGCGGACTAATTCTGTTACCCCTCGTAGATAAAAACAAGGCTTTTTCTGCATCTTTATTGTTGGTCTCTATTTTGTTTCTTTCTGGTAGGTATTGTTTAATTGAATTTATTGTATCGGTATGTAATGGTACATAGCGTTCTTTATTACCTTTTCCAAAAAATTTTATTGATTTATCTTCGTAATCTATATCTTCAAGGTCAAGCTGCACAAGTTCTGATACTCTTAAACCAGCATATAAAAATAATTTAACAATAGCTAAATCTCTTTTCTTATTTAATAAATCTGCTTCTTTAATTATTTTAATATATTTTTTTGCTTCATCTAATTTTAGATATATAGGTTCAGCTGTAGTTCTCGTTTTTGATGATTCAATCGTCATAGCGGGATTTTTTTCTATATATTCTCTTTTTTGGAGAAATTTAAAAAATGAACGTATAGCATATAACTTCCGATTTCTAGTAACTGCACTGTTATCATAACTTAAAACAATGTCACTTAAAAATTCGGATATTTCATATTTAGATATTTCAGATATATTAAAATCCTCATCAAAATCATGTTCGTTTTTTAAATATTTATATAATAGTTTGAGATCATGATCATATTCCTTCACAGTTAATTTTGAGTAAGCCCTGTCAACTGTTAAGTATTTTTTGAAGTTTTCTACTGCCTCTAAATAATTTAAATCTCTAGCCATTTTAATCATACTCCTTCATTTAATTAACATATTACTATATATACATAAATTCAATAATATTATTGTTAATCCTGCTTTCAGAGTGGATATTTACTTTGTTTATAATTTATTATATAATTATAAAAAAGGAGAATGGGAGTGATTTAAAATCATTATTCCTAGAAAAATACAAACTATTTTTTATATAATGAGTCCATTATTTATTCTACTTGGAATTGGATTACTAATTCCAATTATCTTTTGTGTTTTATATAATGAAGCACAAATATATTATCAAGCTTTTTACATACCTGCCATATTATCGTTTATTTTAGGTTTTATATTTTCATTTTTTAAAAAAGATGATATTAATTTAACATTAACGAACAGTATGCTTATTGTAGGATTATCTTGGATATTCTTTTCTTTAATAGGTGGTATTCCTTTTATAATTGGTTTAGATAAAAGCTTTGTTGATGCTTTTTTTGAAGCGGTTAGTGGTTTTACAACCACTGGTATTACTGTATTTCAAAATCTGGACTCAATGGCCCATTCTGTATTATTATGGCGGGGTTTAATTCAGTGGTTCGGTGGTTTGGGAATTTTAACTTTCTTCTTATTTATTACTTTTAGAAGTGAAAGTGAATTATGGCAGTTGTTTACAGCTGAATCACATAAGATAGATACTTCACGTCCCGTGCCAAATATATTTAGATCAATAAAAATATTATGGTTGATTTATATTTTGTTTACAGCTGTTGAATTTATATTACTTATTGCTTTTCAAATGTTACCTTTTGATGCTCTGATACATTCTTTAACAACTCTTTCTACAGGTGGTTTTTCAAATTATGACGCTAGTATAGGATACTATGCATTAAGTGGACATCCTAATTATAAAGTGTTTGAATATATCTTAACATTTTTCATGCTGCTTGGAGGTATAAACTTTTTAATTCATTATAAGGTTTTAAAGGGTGAGGTTAAAGAAATATTTACTAATTTTGAAATGAAATATTTTTGGAGCATTATTGGATTGATAATGTTTTTGATTTTAAGCGGTAAAATTGTAGATCAATCTCTCAATCTTGGAAATATAGAGGTTGTTTTTAGAAAAACAATTTTTCAAGTTGTATCTGTAATGACAACAACAGGATATGGAACAGAATCTTTAACTTCTGGATTTTTCCCTGCTTTATCAAGACAGCTCTTTTTATTTCTAATGTTGGTTGGAGGTTGTGTTGGATCAACAGCAGGGGGGATCAAAGTTGTAAGGATTGCCATTTTGAACAAATTATTTGGTAGGGAAATCAAAAAGTTTTATTTACCCAAAAGAGCTATCATGCCTTTGAAGGTTGAGAAAAAGCTAATACCAAGAGATGAGATTTATAAAATTGCTGCACTCTTTTTCTTCTGGCTAGTCATTGTATTAGTTGGAGGTATAATTACTGCATTATTTTCAGACTTAAATGCTTTTCAATCTGTTTCTGGTATGTTTTCAGCAATGGGTAATATAGGTCCCTTTTACTTTTCAGTTGACAAGATGGCTTCTTTATCTCCCATTATTAAATTAACGTATATATTCGGAATGTTAGCCGGTAGGCTTGAAATCTTACCCGTATTTATTATCTTTACAAGAAAAGCCTGGAAATAGGGAGGAATAAATAAATGTATATAATTGTTGCTGGTGGTGGGGTCGTTGGTAGTGAAATCACATCAAAATTAATTAGAGATCATGATGTTGTGGTAATTGATGAAAAGCAAAGTGTAGCAGAAAAGATATATTCTAAATATGGAGCTGTTAGTGTAGTAGGTAATGCAACTAATATCGATGTTTTAAAAGACGCCGGTATTGAAAAAGCAGATGTCGCAATAGGGGTAATGGACACTGATTCAAATAATCTAACATTTACCTTATTAGCTAAAAACTTTGGAGTAGATAAAATACTTGTTAGAATGCGTCACCCTGAATATGAGGATGCTTATGCAATGGCCGGGGCTACCAACATAGGTGCCGTTAATGAGATGCTAGTAGATAATTTTGTAATAGATATAGAAGAACCTAATATTAGGAAAGTTGTATCTATTGGTGAAGGTAGTGCTGAGGTTTCTATTATTACTCTTCCCGATGATTTTAATAGAAATGGTAAGACAGTTTCTGAAATTGTTAACAATGAAGGTTTCCCAAATGAATGTGTAATTGCAGGTATTTTTGACCAGGATTCTCATAAGTTAAGAATTCCAAGAGGGGATACCAAACTATATAGGAATGACCAACTCTTTTTAGTAGCTACAAACGAAAACATGGAAAAAGCAGCAGATTTTTTACTAGAGTCATAAATTATTATAATACGAGGTGGTGTTTATTATGTATAAAATTAATTCTTTTACATTTGGAAAAATTGAAATAGATAATAAGACCTATCAAAATGATGTGATAATTTATCCTGACAGTTTAAATGATAATTGGTGGAGAGATGAAGGTCATAGACTTTTCAAAAAAGATATAGAGAAATTAAATGTATATGACCCGGATTTAGTTATTATTGGTACAGGTGCAAGTGGTCGAATGAAGGTAGATATTAAACTGAAGGAATATTTTGACCTAAATGGGATTGAATATTTTGTTTCTACCACAAAAGAGGCTGTAGAAAAACACAATGAGATGATTGAAGCTGGTAAAGATGTGTTAACTGCACTTCATTTAACTTGTTAGGAGGAAAATTTAAAAATGGATTTTAAAGTTACCTTAATCCAGAGTAATACAAATATAGGTGAAGAAAATTATAATTTAAGGAAAATGAAAAAATATCTTACTAAAGCTGTTGAAGCTAATACAGATCTTGTTGTATTACCTGAAACTTGGTTAACTGGTTTTGGGAAAAAGATATTTGAAAATATTAATACTTGTGCTAAAAAAGAAAATAATGAGATACTTCAGTATCTTAAAGATTTTGCATTTGATAAAGACCTCCATATTGTGGGAGGAACAATCCTAGAAAAGGAAAGAGACGGTAATATATATAATAATCTATATTATATAAATCGAAATGGAATTGTTGAGGGCAAATATAGTAAAATGCATCTATATTCTCCGGGTGGAGAGCACAAGGTAGTTACCCCTGGTCATGATATTAGTTTTGTTGAAACAGAGTTTGGAAAATTTGGTTTTATGATATGTTATGATATTCGTTTTCCTGAATTAGCCAGGCTTTATGCCCAAAAGGAAATTGATGTGTTATATGTAGTTGCTAACTTCAATGATCCGAAAAAAGATCAGTGGTTAAACTTATTGAAAACAAGAGCTTTAGAGAACCAGTGCTATGTTGTTGCATGTAATAGAAGTGGTGAAAAATATTTTGGTAATTCTGTGATTGTTAATCCAGAAGGAGATATACAGCTAAATGCTGGAAGGAGAGAGGGTATATATAGTGGTTATGTTGATCTCTCCTTAATAAAAGCTGTTAGAAAAGAATTTCCATATCTTGAGGATATTAGAAATGATATATATAATTTAAAGCTAAATAAATAGAAGTGGGTGGAAAGATGAAGTATGTAAGGGAAAATATAGAATTACAAAATAAAGTTTATCGTTTACACCGTTGGATGCCAGATGTTAATAATTTCAAAGGTATGATTCAAGTAATCCACGGGATGGCTGAACATGTAAATAGATATTCTGAGTTTGCAGAATATTTTACAGAACGAGGGTTTATAGTTTTTGGTATAGATCATTTAGGTCATGGAGAAACTGTAAAATTAAATAACGGTACTTTTGGATATTTTGCCAAAGAAGACGGTTGGGTTAAGGTAGTTAAAGCTAATAAATATATTTCAAAGTTAATGAGGGAAAGACATCCAGACCTTTCTCAAATCATTTATGGCCATAGCATGGGTTCAATTATAGCAAGATATTATTTAATTGGGGATAAAATTCCTGATGGTATAATACTTTCTGGAGTAATGACCGAGCGGGAAGTATTTAATGATATTATGAAAGTAATGGCTAAATTAGAAAAAGCATTAAAAGGCGATAAGAGTGATAACGTGATAGATAATTATTTAATGAACTTAACTTTCAACTGGAAGATTGATGGAGATGATGATAATAGTTGGATTAGTAGTCTAAAAGATGAAGTTGATAAGTATAACGAGGATGAGCTTTGTAATTTTGAAGTAACTAACCAGATGTTTATTGATATGTTTGGTGGTTTGAAAACAATAGATAAAATAGAAAAAAATAAAGAGATATCAAAAGATATCCCTTTATTTATAGTTAGTGGTAAAGATGATCCGGTAAGCCAATATGGTAAAGATGTAAAGAAATTATTTAAAAGATATAAGGCAAAAGAACTTAAGGATTTAAAATATAAGGTTTATTCTAATATTAGACATGAAGTTTTTAGAGATAGAAGAAAAGAAGAGGTATACTCTGATTTTGAAAAATGGATTACAGAGCATATTTAACTTTTGTTTTTAATAATATATTTATCAAGTTTTTTAGATAGGTTATTAGGAATATAGGCATCCATAAATATAAATTCATTTTTATATTTTTCTTTTTCAACAATACCTCTGTTATGAAGTGTTTCTATTATATTTGCATCATTATAAGGAATTTCTAAAGTATATCTACCCATATTTTCTTCTACAAAATCACATAATTTATTACGAAGACGTTTCGTATTCATATTTTTTTCAGCGGAGATGAAGATTGCTTCAGGATATTGGATTTCTAAATCCTTTTTAGTACTACTGTCAATAAGGTCAATTTTATTAAAGACTTTTTGAATTGGTTTATCCTGAATACCTAGTTCTATTAGCTCTTTTTCAACTACATTTATTTTTTGAATTACTTCCTCATCATTAGCGTCAATAATATGAAGTATTAAGTCTGCCTCAGTTATTTCTTCTAAAGTTGACCTAAAAGAAGCAATTAATTGGTGAGGAAGGTTTTTAATGAAACCAACAGTATCAGTTATAATTACGTTTTTGCCATTTGGTAGTTCATAACTGCGTGCTCTGGAATCTAAGGTAGCGAAAAGTTGATCTTCTACTAAGGAATCATCACCAGTAAGTGAATTTAAAATAGTAGTTTTTCCAGCATTAGTATAACCTACTAATGATATTATAGGATCTTTTCTACTTTTTCTTTGAACTTCACGGTCTCCCTTGATGTCTTTGAGTTTTTCTTTTAATCTATGAATTTTCTTCTCGATTCTACGGCGGTCTACCTCGAGTTTAGTTTCTCCAGGTCCCCTAGTACCAATTCCACCTGCTAACCTTGATAATTCTTCACCCCGCCCTACAAGCCGGGGTAAAAGATATTCTAGTTGTGCTAATTCTACTTGAATTTTACTTTCTTTACTTCGAGCATGGAGAGCAAAAATATCCATTATTAATTGATTGCGATCTAGAATTTTAACTTGTAGTTCTTCTTCGATATTTCTTAACTGAGCAGGGGATAGTTGATTATCAAAGATAACTAAGTTTATTCCGTAATTACTAATTATATCTTTAATTTTTTTTAAGTTACCTTTTCCAATATAATAAGCAGGGTTTATTTTTTTAAGTCGGTATGTAAAGTATTTTATAGAATGAACACCTGAGGTGTCAGCAAGTTGACCTAATTCTTTGATTGAGGTTTCATCATCACTAACTAGTAATGCATTTTCTTTTCTATTTTTAATCTTATATAAATTTTCATCATCTTTTTTAAAGTTTATAATAATAAGTCACCTCTTTTTTAGATTGTTTTCATTATATCAGATATTTTAGTTAAGATAAATGGGTATTTATGAAGGAATAGCTTTGTGATATATTGAATTATGGTTATAAGAGTATGTTTATTGCTTATTATTTTTTTAGAATATAATTAAATCAAAAAATTAATTAGGAAGTGGAAACATGAAGTATGGATTAGTTTTAGAAGGTGGAGGAGCCAAGGGCTCTTATCAAATTGGAGCAGTTCAAGCTCTTTATGAAATGAATATTGAGATTGATGGTGTTGCTGGAACATCTATAGGAGCTTTAAATGGGGCATTAATAGTTCAAGGTGATTTAGATAAGGCTTACAACCTTTGGTATGATATTAGTCCTGAAAAGGTGTTTAATATAAAGCAGGACGCCTTAGATAAGATAAAAAATTTAAATTTTGATAAAAAAGATTTAAGTTATCTCTGGACTCAGATAAAAAATATTGTTGATAATAAGGGATTAGATGTTTCTTTAATAGAAAATATAATGAAAGAAAATATTGATGAAAAAAAAGTTCGGGCTTCTGATAAGGATTTTGGAATGGTTACAGTTTCTTTATCAGATATGGAACCTGTAAAAATTTATCTTGATGAGATACCGGAAGGAAGATTAATAGATTATCTTTTAGCTAGTTCTAATTTGCCTACATTCAGGCAAGAAAAAAGAAACGGAAAATATTTTTTAGATGGTGGTTTTTATGACAATCTTCCGGTTGATATGCTTATAGATAAAGGGTATGAAAATATTATTGCGATTAGAACTCATGGTTTAGGTATAGTACATGATATAGAAAATGAAGAAGAATTAAATATAATATATATTGAGCCCGAAGTCGATTTAGGTAATACATTAAACTTTGAAACAGAATTGGCAAGAAAAAATTTGAAATTAGGTTATCTAGATGCCAAAAAAATATTTAATGAAAATATTAAAGGATTTAATTATTATATTCATATAGATAAGAGCCCGAAATATTTTTTACAACTACTTATGAATATACCTGAAGATAGTATTCAAAGGATTTCTAATTATTTAGGTTTTGAGGAGATGAATCCTAGAAGAGCTCTTTTTGAGTTAATACTACCTCGATTAGCAGATTTTTTAGATTTAGAGAAGAGTCATAGTTATTTAGATATCATGATAGCAATATTGGAAGTAATTGCAGATGATATCGGGATAGAAAAGTTAAAATTATATGAATTTGATAAATTTGTTAAAGAAATTTCCCAGAAATATGAACCGCAAGAGTTTAACGGTTTTAATGTCCCTAAATTTGTTAAAAAGAGTGAAATTCTTTCTAAAGCAATTAAGGATAGAATTATTGATCTAGTTATTGCGGAGTTAATTGATAATATCATAAATCAAAAAGGAGAGTAATAAAGATGGAAGATTATATGATTAGAGTTTTAACAGAAAACAAACAGATTAGAGCACTAGCAGTTAGATCAACTAATCTAGTTGAAAAGGCCCATCAGACACATAAAACTACACCTGTAGCAACCGCTGCACTAGGTAGAGCATTATCAGCAGTATCTATGATGATTGCCCTTGAAAAGTCAGGGGAAAAGATAGGATTAAGAATAATTGGGGATGGCCCTATCGATCGGATTATTGCAGAAGCAAATATGGACGGCGAAGTAAAAGGTTTTGTAGGCAAACCACAAATAGATCTTATGCTTAATGAAAATAATAATAAGAAAAAGTTAGATGTAAAAAAAGCTATAGGTAACGGTGAATTATATGTTAGAAAAATGATGGGCTTAAAAGAACCCTATGAAAGTAAAATAAGGTTAATAAGTGGTGAAATAGGAGAAGATTTAACTTACTATTATACAAAATCTGAACAGGTGCCTTCATCTGTAGGCTTAGGAGTACTAGTGGATAAGGATTCTTATGTTAAAGCAGCAGGTGGGTTTATTATTCAGTTATTACCGGAAACTCCGGAAGAAACAATATCAAAGCTAGAAAGTAATTTAAATTCCTTGGGATCTGTTAGTCGTCTAATAGAAGCAGGTAAAACTCCGGAAGAATTGCTAGAGATAGTTTTAAAAGGATTTTCTTATGATATCACTCAAGTTAATGAGGTAGAATATAAATGTAACTGTAGTAGAGAAAGGACTCTTGAAATTGTGAATACTTTAAATGCAGATGAAATTAAACAATCACTTGAAGAAGATGGGTATGTAGAAGTTACCTGTCATTACTGTAATGAGAGTTACCGTTATAACGAGGAGTATTTAAAGGAGCATCTTGAAAGGGAGTGGTAGCAATTTCTGAAATATTTAATAATAGATTTTTTAAAATTAGTTTTGGTATTATTTTAGTCTTAACCATTTTTATATTACTACAACAAGTTACCTTTTTTATAAGAGCTTTTAGAATTATCACTTCTCTTTTTATAATACCTATGTTATTAGGGGGATTTCTTTATTATCTTTTAAGACCAATGGTTAATTTTTTAACTAAATATTTAAAATTTAGAACCTTAGCTATATTAATCAGCTTTGCAGTTATTGTAACTATTATCTTTTTTGTTGTCTATTTTGGTGGTAATATAATAACTGAACAGTCTAGGAATTTGATCAATCAGTTTTCAGATTATTATTATTCTGAAGCATCAGTTCCTACTGAAGATAATTTATTCTTCGAAGTTGGTACACAAATCATGGAATATTTAGAAAAATACAATATACAGGAAAGGTTGTCTACTTTTCTTGAAAATTTGGTGGATGTAGTAAGAAATAATATATTTGGTATTTTTACTACTTTAACAAATATCGGAACTGTAATTATTTTAATACCTTTTGTAGTATACTATTTACTGAAAGATGATCATAGAATGAAAGCTGCCTTTTTATCTTATTTACCAACTGAAAAAAGACATCATATGAATAGAATTTTGAATAAAATTGATGATACTTTGTCTAAATATATAACAGGACAGACCATAGTTGCTTTCATGCTAGGTATTTTAACTTATATCGGGTTTATTATAATTGGTTTGCCCAATTCTTTAATTTTGTCAGTTATTGTTATGATTACATCTTTTATACCTTTTTTGGGACCTATTTTGGGAATTTTACCTGCTGTTTTCATTGGAATTTCTCAAAGTTTTGTTATGGTATTTCAAATAATATTAGTCTTGATTATTGTACAGCAGATCGAAGGTAATATTATTCAACCCAAAGTTCAGGGAGAAAGACTTAAAATTCATCCATTGATAGTTATATTTATGATTTTAATATTTATTACTTTATTTGGATTTATAGGGGCTCTTTATGCCGTTCCTGCATATGCAGTGGCAAGACTATTATTTTTGGAATATCATGGCCGATATATAATGGCTGAGAGAAAAAATGAATAGACGTGATATTTGGATTTTATTTATAATTTTTATACTGATTTTTGCGGGATATATTTATCCTCTCGTCTATAATTTTCAAGAACAGGAAACAGTTACTATATTTGTGATTGATACTTTTGGTGACGGGATGTTAAGTCACGGTGATATAGTGAGTTCAATTATAGAACAAGAGGTTCCTAATTATAATATAAAGAAGATGAATGTAAAAAAAGGGGATAGCTTTGGTGTTGAAAATTATTACCAGGCCCTAACTGAAATTTATAATTATAAAAGGAAAAATAACGATGAAAAAGTTGTTGTTAATATCAGCTTGGGGTTTTATGAAGCTGAAGGTTATCATGAAATACTTATTAACCAACTTTCTAATATTGGAGTAGGAATTGTAGCTGCTGCAGGTAATGATGATAGTCCCATTTCATTTTATCCAGCTGCTTTTGAAGATAAGGTAGTAGCAGTAGCTAGTATCAAAGGGAATTCTAAGACAGGTTATTCAAATTATGGTGAATATATAGACATTTGTGCCGAGGGTAGTTTTTTTACAGCGATTAGCCTACCACAATTTATGAGTTATAGAGCTAGTGGTACTTCTTTTGCAGCCCCGAGAGTTAGTTCGTTTATTGCAAAAATTATGGCTGCTGAAGATATAAATTTTAAAGAGGCATTGACTCGTTTAAAAAATTTAAGTATTCCACTTGATGATCAATTATTTGAAAAAGGATTACTAGGAGAAGGAAAAATAAGTAATTGGAAGTTTCTAGTTGAATATAATAGGTCAAAACTTGTATTTAACTATCTATTACCTATTCTGATTTTCATATTGATTTTTTATTTATTATTTAAAAAGATGGGCTTAATTGGTATTCCATATCTATTTCTAATCTCCGTAGTCTTAGGTCCGTTTTTTATAATATTACGGGATCATTTCTTGAGTTTAATAAATTCAGAAATATTTACAATATATAATCTAAAATTTTTTGTATTATTTATATTATCTTATCTTACAGCAAAGGTAGTTACTAAATTTGAAAAGTATTTCTTATTAGAAATATATTTTATAATCAATACAATTATTTCACTTGTATTACATTATCAAGAAATTTTAAGCTTAAGACTATTTACTTATTTAAATATATTCTTGATAATTACACTGTATTTATATGAATTTAGAATATACAGAAAAAAGAAAGAATCAACTAAAGTAAAAGATTTAAATAGTAATTCCTTTCAAGTTATAAATTCAGTTAAGGTAAACATCGCAAGCAAAGAAAAGTTCGATGAAATGACCTTATATAAGCTATTAAAACTATATAAAAATACAAATAAAAGGGCTGTCCAAAAAGCAATAATAGACCTTATATTTAAAAACGCAAACAAGGTTCCACTTTCCTATTTGGTAGGAAAATCAAACTCTTATATAATTCATCAATATATATTTGATAATATAGAAGATTACAAAGAAAAGATTACAATAGAAAACTTATTTACAATAATCAAATATTATCATGAATATATAGAAGTAATATTTTCAAATTATAATTTTGCTGAGATAAATAATCAGTTAAAAAAAGAATTTGAAAAGAAAGAGATATCAGTTAATAGATTGCTGAAAATAATTAATTATTATAGAGATGCTTCAATAATAGATTTTCTATTAACTATATATGATAACTATAGTCAATGCTGGAATCGTTACCTTATTGCAAGAACTGTTTTAGAATTAGCTAGTGAAAATGATAGAGAAGAAATGTTAGAGAAGTTTAAAAAGGATAAATGTGGAATAGTACAAGAAGAAGTGGCACACTTTTTAAAGAGGAGGGAAAATTAATGACAGATATTATAAAGAAGAGAAGAAGTATACGTTCTTATAAAAACAAAGAAGTGGCTGAAGAAAAAATCTATGATTTATTAGAGGCCGCCATGTTGGCCCCTTCAGCTGGGAATGAGCAACCATGGCATTTTATAATTTTAGATGATAAAGAAATTATTAATGAAATTCCTAAAATTCATCCTTATTCTCAAATGATCACCCAGGTAAATAAAGCAATCTTAGTATGTGCTGATGTTAATAATACTAAATATGAGGGCTTTTGGGTGCAAGACTGTGCAGCTGCTACAGAAAATATACTCTTAAAAGCAGTTGATCTTGGTTTAGGTGCTGTTTGGTTAGGGATATATCCTGATGAAGATAGAGTAGCTAAGTTCAAAAGTTTTTTTGAATTACCAGCAAATATTATTCCAGTTTCATTAATACCAGTTGGATATCCTGATGTAAATAAAGAGACACCTGATAGGTTAGATGAAAATAGAATCCATAGAAACAAATGGGAAAAATCATAATTGGGGGAGATATTAAATGGAAAGTATTAAATTTAATGAATATCAAAAGGATGTTATGGATGTAATTGGTGAAGGCGCGTTATTAACTGTTAAAGATGGAGATAAATTAAATACAATGACCATTGGTTGGGGCAGCGTTGGTGTTATATGGGGTAAGCCTATGTTTACAGTTTTAGTAAGACATTCTCGTTATACTCATAGATTAATTGAAAATACTGACCAATTTACTGTTTCTGTACCTTTAAATGGTCAATTAAAAGAAGAAATCGATTATTGTGGAACTAAATCGGGCCGAGATGTTAATAAATTTGAAGAGCTTGGACTAGAATTAGTTGAAGGTGAAGAACTAGAAACTCCCTTTATCAAAAATTTAGATATTCATTATGAATGCAAGATTGTTTATAAACAAGATATGAACCCTGATTTATTATTTGATGAAGATATTAGAAATAAATATTACCCTCAAGGAGACTATCACACTGTATATTATGGTAAAATCATTGGAACCTACAAGGAGTAATGTGAGGATATAAATATGAAAGAAATCAGAAGTATTGAAGAAATAGATTTACAAGCTATTAAAAATAATCGAGAATACTATAATTCACCAGAGGATTGAAAAGATCAAATAATATATTTTCTCATCGTAAATCGATTTTCAGATGGAAATGAAGATAAGCGTGAATTATTTAATGAAAATGAAGATTTTGATAATATTAAAAAAACTGATTCTGTTGAAGAAGGGCAAAACTGGGGTTCTAAATGGAACGGGGGTAGTCTAAAAGGAGTTATATAAATTAGATTACCTTAACAACCTTGGTATATCAGTCATCTTGTTAAGTCCTATATTCAAGCAAGTGGCTTTTCAGGAGAGCTATCATGGATATGGAATCCAAAATTTTCTGGCTGTTGACCCTCATTTAGGATCAACTGAAGATTTAAAAAAATATTAGTTGAAGAAGCCCATAAAAGGGATATCTATGTTATTTTAGATATTATATTAAACCATTCTGGTAATGTTTTTGCTTATCAAGGGGATAACCCAAACTGGTCCGGTGATACTTTTAATATTAGAGCTTTTAGAGATAATAATGGGGAACCTAATATTAATTTAGATGAGATAAATGAAGAAGAGATTTGGCCTGATGGAGCGGTTGGGCCTAAAGAAATGCAGGATAAAGATATATATGAGAGAAAAGGTACTATTCAAAATTGGGAGTATTACCCCGAATATGTACAAGGGGATTTTATGTCTTTAAAAACGCATTTTCTCGGCCATTATAGTGAAGAAGAAGGTTTTATACCCTCAAAAGCTTTAAATATTCTTACCAAAATTTATAAATACTGGATTGCTGAAACAGATATTGATGGATATAGATAAGATACTGTAAAACATCTTGATTGGGGAGCTACTAGGCATTTTGTAAGAGAAATACATGAGTTTACTAAAAGTATTGGCAAGAAAAACTTCTATTTAATCGGAGAAATTACAGGTGGTTTTGACTTTGCTTATAACACCTTAAATAAAACCGGTTTGGATGCTGCTTTAGGAATTAATGATATACCTCATAGACTTGAAGGGGTAGCCAAAGGATATATAGAACCAGAAAAGTATTTTAATATATTCACTAATTCTGATCTCCCAGAAGATGAAGATTATAAATGGTTTAAAGATAATGTTGTTACGATGTTTGATGATAACGATATGGTTAGTCTTGCTGATGATTATAAATATCGTTTTTCGGCAGATGAAGAGACCTCACCATTGCTTTTAAATTGTATCCTGTTAAATATGACTACTTTAGGTATTCCTTGCCTATATTATGGGACTGAACAGGGATTTGACGGTAGTGGAGATAGTGATCAATACATTCGGGAATGCATGTTTGGAGGCAAATTTGGAGCATTTAGATCTCAAAACAAACACTTTTTTAATAAAAATACATCTTTATATAAAGGTATTAAAAATATTATGAGTTTAAGAGATGAAAATGTTCCCTTAAAGCATGGCCGACAGTATTTAAGGCCTATTACTTATAACAATGAACAGGAATTTTTTATTCCTCAAAAAGAAGATGAAGAGAGAATTACTGATGTAATAGCGTGGTCTAGAGTATTAAGTGAAGAAGAATATATCTTAGCTGTAAATAATGATATTGAAAATAAAAAAGAGGTCTATATAAAAATAGACCCCTACTTAAATGATGAAAACCATGAATTTATCTGCATCTATTCATCTCATAAAAATCAAATTGGAAATAAAGCATCAACAAAAAATATTAATGGAAATATTTGTATAAAAACTGAAATAAATAAAAAAGGAAGAGTTGTATATAAAAAGATATAATTTAGAAACTAATTAAAATTGCATCTCGATCTGCATAAGTTGCAATTGTTGGCCCCATTTCTGTAATAATTATTTCTTTAAAATTATATCTTTTTTCAACTTCTTCCTTAAAATTTTTTGCTTTTTCATAACAATCGTAATGGGCAATACCTAAATATTTATTTTCAAGTTCTGACCCGTAGTCATCTATATAATCAATTAGTTTTTCAAAAGCTCTTTGAGATCCTCGTATTTTTTCATAGACTTTAATTTCTCCTTTATTACTTGCCCCCAATAATAACTTAATATTTAGCATACTTACAATCTTACCCATGATTTTATTCATCCGACCACTATTAATTAGATTATCCATATGTTCTAAGATAAAAAAGGTATTTAGACCCTCTATATAAGAGCCTAACTCATTTACAAGTGTATCATTGTCCATGCTTTTTTCTCTAAGCTCGAGTAGTTTTAAGATAACTAGACCTTCACCCACGGAAGCAGAAAGAGTATCAAAAACATGTACAAAACTATCATTAACTTTTTCTAAAAACATTTCTTTAGCAATAGTGGCATTATTGTAACTACTACTTAAAGCAGAAGAAATTGCTATAATAAAATTATCTTGGTTTTCTTTAAGATGATTTAAAAAATCTCCTGGAGAAGGAGCTGCAGAACCTGGACTATAGTTAATAGATTTTATTTTTTTATAAAATTCAGATGGAGATATATTTACACGGTCTTTAAAAACTTCATTTTTAAATTTTAAACTCATTGGTGCTAAATTTATTTTTTCCAAATATTTTTTAGGTAG
>Ga0207414_1000598_pt1 | contig 15689 bp, 10 predicted proteins | sample PonA231FremontCA_2_FD_187269 | JGI IMG/M metagenome (GOLD analysis project Ga0207414, IMG submission 187269) | Marine sediment microbial community from Fremont, CA, USA - Pond A23 Sediment 1 (SPAdes) | ecosystem: Environmental > Aquatic > Marine > Unclassified | place: USA: Fremont, California... | reverse complement strand
GCTCGTGGCAGCAGATGGGTGGCTCCCACGTAGACCAGAGCCCCCGCCGAGAGCCCCAGCAGCGCCCCCAGGGTCGAGGCGTCGATCTGGCTGACCAGCGGATAGGAGACCAGCATTCCCAGCGGCGTGGTCGCCGCCGCGGCCATGAAGGCCAGCCACATCGCCCGACGCTCCCTGATCCCGCCGCGCACCAGCAGCAGGTAGGTGATGATGCCCTCGGGAAACTCGTGAAGCACCATCCCGACGGTCGCCAGATAACCCGTGAGGACACTGACCGTGAAAGTGATGGAATAGATGAAACCGTCGATGAAGGAGTGGAAGCCGATGCCGAACATCGGCACCACACCGATGCTGACATCCCGACCGTCCGGCCGACGCTCGCAGACGAAGGCGGTGATAAAGCGGTTGAACAGGTGCAGTCCGAGGAACCCGACCAGCAGCCACGCCGAGGCATCGGGATTCATCGACAACGCGCGGGGAATGATGTGCAGGAAGGAAGCGGCCACCAGCACACCCGCGGCAAAGCACATGAAGTAGGTGGTATTGCGTTCCCCCCAGTCGGCGAAACGGCGGATGGTGTAGATGCCCAGCGAGGTCACCAGCGCCGCCAGCAGGCTGGTGACCAGGGCCGTCCAGAAGGTGTTCTCCATAGTGCCTTCCCTGCGAAACGCCCCACGGGATCGGGCCGACAACCGTCAGGATAGCAGTCGCGTGCTGCCCTTTTCCCGGTGAGGAATTTCGCGCAAGGTAGCATCGACAACCACAGTTAACGGCAAGAGGATTAGCGATGACCCAGGTCTTCAAGTTTGGTGGTGCCTCGATCCAGGATGCCGATGCCATCCGTCGACTGGGCGACCTGCTGGGCCGTTTCCGAGCGCGCCCGCTGATCGTGGTGGTCTCGGCCATGGGCAAGACCACCAACGCGCTGGAGGCACTGCTCGCGGCGGCGCGAGGGGGTGGCAGAGAGGACTATCGCGCCCGACTCGAGACTCTGCGCGAGGAGCACCTGGCCACGGTCGAGGCCCTGTTTGGCGATAGCGCCGGCCCTGTCGCCGCGCGGGTCGAGGCGCTGATCACCGAGCTGGACCGCCGCCATCGCCGCCTTGCGGACCGTGAGCGTCCCTACCATTACGACCAGACCGTCTGCTTCGGCGAGCTACTCTCCACCACCATCATCAGCGCCTGGCTCGACGCCGCCGGCATGGAAAGCGAGTGGCAGGATGCCCGTGAGCTGGTGATCACCGACGACTGCCATCAGTCGGCCAATGTCGACTGGGAGGCCACGGCCGAGCGGGTGAGGAACCTCGCCACGGACGATGGCAGAATACGCGTTACCCAGGGCTTCATCGGCGGCACCGCCGACGGCACCTCGACCACCCTGGGCCGTGAGGGCTCCGACTTCAGCGCGGCGATCTTCGCCCATTGCCTGGACGCAAAGGACGTCACCATCTGGAAGGACGTGCCGGGGCTCTTCAATGCCGACCCGCGGCGCTTCGACAATGCGCAACAGCTCGAACGGATCTCGTACGATGAGGCCATCGAGCTGGCCTGGCACGGCGCCAAGGTGATCCATCCCAAGACACTGGGGCCCCTTCAGCGCAAGTCGATCCCGCTGAAGGTACGCTCCTTCCAGGACCTCGAGGCAGCGCCGAGCATCATCGGCCGGGACACCCGTTTCGACACCCAGACGCCCTCATTCATCCTGAGCGAGGCACAGACACTGCTGGAGATTCGCCCCCGGGACTTCGCCTTCATGGACGAGGCTCGCCAGCACGACATCCTCGGCCGTCTGGTGGACGCCGGCCTGCATGCCGGCCTCATCGATGCCGGGGCCATGCGCCTCTCGCTGTGCCTGGAGGGTCATCCCGAGCGGCTGGAGCCGCTGGTGACCTCGCTGTGCGCCGACTACGCGGTAGAGCGTCGCGACAACCTGACCCTGCTCACCGTTCGCCATGGCGACGATGCCCTGCTGGCGGCACTGAGCGCCGGACGCGACAGCCTCGCCGAACGACGCAACGCCGATACGGCTCAGCGGCTCTTTCCCGACAGCCAATGCCAGGGGACCTGGCATATCCCGGCATGAAGGTCGGCACGGCCTTCGACGCTCGAACTCAGGCTGGAGGCGCAGGGGAACGATCCGCCGTGACGTCAGCCGGTGTCACAGTGCCTTTTTCCGCTCATCGCTCGGTGACCATCCCACCCTTCCGCGGTAGGCCCGTGAAAAGCTCGATACGCCCGAAAAGCCCAGATCGAAGGCGATTTCACTCACCGGGCGCTGCGTCTCGCGTAACCAGAAACGCGCCCAGCGTAGCCGACGATTCATGACATACTGCTGCGGCGTGACGCCGAAGTCGCGCAGACAACGCAGGTGGAGTTGGCTCTGGCTGAGGTGGCAGGCATCGGCCAGCAGCTTATTGTCGGGAGGTGCCGTCAGGTGTCCGTCGATCAGGCCATCGAGTAGCGTCGCGGAGAGCCGTTTTTGGCCACGGATATCCGTGTGACCCAGCACCTGCAGCTCACTCAGCTGGCTGACGAACAGGATAGCTAGTTGATGATTGAGAAGGGCAGACTGCGACAAGGACTTGTTCGCCTTCAACTGGTGCGTGGCCAGCTCCACCATGGGGATGAGGGTAGGCGGCAGGCTGAGGGTCCTGGGCGTCGCGAACAGGGACTCGCGCAGCGGCAGTGTGCAGCTCTGCTCCAGCGCCGCCAGGCACGGATCATCGGTGTCGAGATCGATGATCAGGATCTCGCAGTCATCGTCGCCGCCGCGAAAGAGATGGTGTTCATCGGGCGGCAGAATCGCCGCCAGACCCAGCACGAGTTGCTCGCCACCGGGGGCAAATTCAAGGTCGAGCACGCCTCGCCATCCCAGCAGAAGCTGGGCATGAGAATGGCAGTGCTCGATCGAGCGGCGTTCGAACCGATCGCAGCGAGCCAGGGTCTTGGACATCGGCCCTCCTAGGGTCGCCAGGGTGCGGAGTCTCGAGCTACGGCTCAGGAGTCTGAAACAAGAGTTCGTTCGGTACCCTACATAGACTGACATGGCGTATCGTTGAAACGAGGTTGACATGAAGCCCGAATTCGAACAAGTCAGCCTGACACTACACTGGAAAGGTGTGGGTGAGAGGTCTGACTGAAAACCGGACGCCACGCCATCGACGAGATACCCCCATTCCCACGGCATGGCCAGCGCCATCGAGGATCCATGAGCCACCATGCCGTCATCCTGTGGCTGGAGGCGTTGGCCGCCAGGCCAGCACGCACCAGCCTTGTATCGACATTCCGATAATAACGACGACATCCCCCTGGCGCAGCGACGCTATGTGTCGGGCAGTGAGGAGAGATCGACCATGAACGAAGCAAACCTTCATCTGCACAGTGACGTGAGAGACCTGCGCTATCGCATCCGCGACAACTACGATGCCGACGAGGCAGAGGTGCTGCGCGGGCTCATCGAACGACTCAAGCTGTCAGAGGACGACCGCCGCAAGATCGCCGACACCGGCGCCAACTATGTGGCGCGCGTGCGCAAGGAAAAGTCGCCCTCGATGATGGAGGCGTTCCTGGCCGAATACGGGCTCTCGACCGCCGAGGGTGTCGGTCTCATGTGCCTGGCAGAAGCATTGCTGCGCGTGCCCGATGCAGAAACCATCGACGATCTTATCCATGACAAGATCGAGCCCTCCGACTGGGGCGCCCATCTGGGCAAGTCCTCGTCATCGATGGTCAACGCCTCGACCTGGGCGCTGTTGCTGACCGGCAAGGTGCTGGACGACGACCCCAAGGGCCCCGCGCGGGCGCTGCGCGGCCTGGTGCGCCGAATGGGCGAGCCGGTGGTGCGCACCGCGGTGGGCCAGTCGATGAAGATCCTCGGGCGCCAGTTCGTGCTCGGCCAGACCATCGGGGAGGGCATGAAGAACGCCCGCGAGCTCGAGAAGCAGGGCTACACCTACTCCTACGACATGCTCGGCGAGGCGGCGCGCACCGATGAGGATGCCGTTCGCTATCACGAAGCCTATGCCAAGGCGATCACCGCCATTGCCAAGCAGGCCAAGGGCGATGTGCGCGGAAGTCCCGGCATCTCGGTGAAACTCTCGGCCTTGCACCCGCGTTATGAATACACTCACCGTGACACGGTGATGGCGGAACTCGTGCCGCGAGCCAAGGAGCTGGTGCAGCAGGCCGCCAGGGCCAATATCGGGTTCAACATCGATGCCGAGGAGCAGGACCGGCTGGATCTGTCGCTCGATGTGATCGAGGCGCTGATGTCAGACCCGAGCCTCGACGGGTGGGATGGTTTCGGGGTCGTGGTGCAGGCCTACGGGCGCCGCGCCGCACCGATGATCGAGACACTCCACGAACTCGCCGAGCGGTTCGATCGCAAGATCATGGTGCGGCTGGTGAAGGGCGCCTACTGGGACACCGAGATCAAGCTGTCCCAGGAGATGGGCGTCAAGACCTTCCCGGTCTTCACTCGCAAGGTCAACACCGACGTCAGCTACATGGCCTGCGCGCAGATGCTGCTCGACCGGCGCGATCGCATCTACCCGCAGTTCGCGACCCACAATGCCCATACCTGCGCCGCCGTGGTGGCCATGGCGGGCGATGACAAGGACAGCTACGAGTTCCAGCGCCTGCACGGCATGGGCGAATCGCTGCACCACATCGTGAAGGAGTCGGAGGGTACGCACTGCCGTCTCTACGCGCCGGTGGGTGCCCACCGTGACCTGCTGGCCTATCTGGTACGGCGCCTGCTGGAGAACGGTGCGAACTCCTCTTTCGTGAACCAGGTGGTGGACGACTCGATCTCCCCCAGCGAGGTCTCGAAGGACCCGGTGGCCGGATTTCAGGAACTCGGCGACGCCATCGCCAGCCCGTTGATCCGCCAGCCGGGTGAGCTGTTCGAACCCGATCGCAAGAACTCACGTGGCTACCGGATCAACGAGCCTGCGTCGATCCTGCCGCTGCTCGAGGCACGTGAGAGATTCGCCGACGCGACCTGGACGGCCGGCCCCATGCTGGCGGGACATCCTGCACCCCAGAGCCCGGCGCGCGATGCCGTGTCTCCCGCCGACGGCTCTCGTGTGGTCGGCAAGGTGCATGAAGCAACGCCTGATGAAGTGGCGACGGCCCTCGATGCCGCCGAAGAGGGCTTCAGCGACTGGTCGGCACGCCCCGCGGCGAAACGCGCCGAGGTGCTGCGCCGCACCGCCGACCTCTACGAGAAACACATCGCCGAGCTGACCGTGATCACCACGCGCGAGGCCGGCAAGATGATGTTCGATGGCATTGCCGAGGTACGCGAGGCGGTGGATTTCCTGCGCTACTACGCCAACGAGGGCGAACGTCTGGAGAAGGAAGAACCCGGCAATGCCCGCGGCATCTTCGTCTGCATCAGCCCGTGGAACTTCCCGCTTGCCATCTTTACCGGCCAGATCGCCGCGGCACTGGCAGCCGGCAATGCCGTGCTCGCCAAGCCCGCCGAACAGACGCCGCTGATCGCCGCTCGCGCCATCGAACTGATGCGCGAGGCCGGCCTGCCGGAAGCGGCACTGCAGCTCCTGCCCGGCGACGGGCCGACAGTCGGCGGGCCACTGACCAGTGATCCGCGGATCGCCGGCGTCTGCTTCACCGGTTCGACCCCGGTCGCACAGATCATCCACAAGGCCCTGGCCCAGAACGCAGGACCAGATGCCGTGCTGATCGCCGAGACCGGTGGATTGAACGCCATGATCGTGGATTCCACGGCACTGACCGAGCAGGCCGTGCGCGACATCCTGATCTCGTCCTTCCAGTCGGCCGGACAGCGGTGTTCGGCGCTCAGAATGCTGTACGTTCAGGAAGAGGCGCGCGACCGGCTGCTCCACATGCTCGACGGCGCGATGGACGCCCTGACCATCGGTGATCCCTGGAACACCGATACCGACGTCTCCCCGGTGATCGATGCCGACGCCCAGGACGACATCAGCGGCTATGTGGCGGAGAAGGAGAAGGCCGGCAAGGTACTGAAGAAACTGCCCGCGCCGGACGCCGGGACCTTCGTCACGCCCGCCGTGGTCGAGGTCGGAGGTATTGAGGATCTCGAGCGCGAGATCTTCGGCCCCGTCCTCCACGTGGCCACGTTCAAGGCCCGGGACATCGACAAGGTGGTCGATGACATCAATGACCGCGGGTACGGGCTGACCTTCGGCCTGCATACCCGCATCGACGACCGCGTTCAGCAGATCGTCGAGCGCATCCATGTCGGCAATATCTACGTCAACCGTAACCAGATCGGTGCCATCGTCGGCTCCCAACCGTTCGGGGGCGAGGGCCTGTCGGGTACCGGCCCCAAGGCAGGCGGGCCCCTCTATGTCACCCGCTTCCGCCGCACCGCGGCAGCGGAGCACCACGAGGCGCCGACGGGGGAAGCCGTGGCCCTCGATAAACTCCAGTCGACCCTCGATACGCTCGACGCACGCAACTGGGCGGCGCGGCCCGACCGGGTCGAGGTGCTGCGCAAGGCGCTGTCCGGCAAGGGTGGCCTGATTCGCAAGGCGCTCAACGAGACGGCGGCCATGGACATGACGCCGCAGACGCTGCCGGGGCCGACGGGGGAAAGTAACCGCCTGGCGCTGTATCCCAGGGGCACGGTTCTCTGCCTCGGTCCGACCCTGGACATCGCCATTGCGCAGGCAGCGCAGTCGCTGGGGGCGGGCTGTGCGGCGATCGTCGTCGCACCGGGCGCGGGTCAGGCCGTGATGCCGTTGATCGATGCCGGAGCGCCCGTGGCCGGGCTCGACGGCCGCATCGAGGCCGATACCCTGACGGAGATCGGCGGTATCGATACCGTGGCCGCGGCCGGCGCCAGCGACTGGACCCGCGAACTGCGTCTCGCGCTTGCCAAGCGCGAGGGTGCCATCGTGCCTCTCGAGACCCAGGCCATCTCCCCGGAACGCTACGTGGTGGAACGCCATCTGTGCATCGACACCACCGCCGCGGGGGGCAATGCCAGCCTGCTGGCAACGGCCGAATAGCGTCGTCGGCCATCGCCTCCTTGCCGAGGGGAACCATGACCACGCACCACGGCCAGAGCGGATCTGGCCGTGGTGCGTGACTCGCCTGAGAATAAGGGGGAATGCCGCTTGCTGATCGATACGCCGGGACCTCGTGCCCCGGCGTTTCTCGTCGTGCCTTCTTCGCAAAGGATCGCCGGGAACGGCCCGGCATCAGGCAGTGGCGTGCATGGCCAAGGCGGTATCCAGCATGCGATTCGAGAAGCCCCACTCGTTGTCATACCAGGCCATCACCTTGACCAGACGGCCATTCACCCGGGTGTGGTTGGCATCGAAGGTCGATGAGTGAGCATCATGGTTGAAGTCGATGGAAACCAGCGGCTGGGCATTGACCGCCAGCACCTCTGACACCTCGGCAGCGTCTGCAACGATCTGATTGATCTCTTCCCGGGTGGTCTCGCGGCTGGCAGTGAAGACCAGGTCGACCAGCGAGACGTTGATCACCGGTACGCGCACGGCCAGGCCGTCGAACTTGCCCTCGAGTTCCGGAAGCACCAGCCCCACCGCAGCGGCGGCGCCGGTCTTGGTAGGAATCATCGAGTGCGTCGCACTGCGGGCCCGGTAGGGATCCTTGTGGTAGACATCGGAGAGGTTCTGGTCATTGGTATAGGCATGGACCGTGGTCATCAGGCCATTCTCGATACCTACCGTCGCATGCAGCGCCTGAGCCACCGGCGCCAGACAGTTGGTGGTGCAGGAGGCGTTGGAGACCACCTTGTGCTCGGGCGTGAGCACGCTCTCGTTGACGCCATAGACCACGGTGGCGTCGGCATCGGGACTCGGCGCAGAGATCAGCACACGCTCGGCGCCGGCGGCGAGATGCTTGGCGGCGGCCTCGCGTCCGGTGAATAGACCGGTGCACTCCATCACCAGATCCACGCCCAGTGACATCCAGGGCAACGCGGCAGGGTCGCGCTCGGAGAGAATCGCGATGCGCTGGCCATCGACGGTCATGCTCTCCGCGTCATGCTCGACGGAGAAGGGAAAGTGGCCATGTACCGTATCGTGACGCAGCAGGTGCGCATTCAGGGACGGGTCGCCGAGATCATTGATGGCAACCACCTCCACACGATGGCGATAGCCGTTCTCGTAAAGGGCACGCAGCACGTTGCGGCCGATACGGCCGAAACCGTTGATGGCAATCTTGAGCGTCATGGCGTTGTTCTCCTCGGTCCAGTAGCGTTCCATGAGTCGTGGCAAAGCCGATGGTCGAGGGGGCACCTGGCGAGACCCGTTCGCCCCTCACCTGCGCGGTCGTCATCGATGCGCAGCCGGCCACGTATCATTTGCCCCATAATGTGGACCAGTCGTGCCTAGGGCTCAAGCATTTTTTAGTAACTTTACAACATATAGCAGCTACACTATGGTCTCGATGGCCCACAACTCCATGCCTTGCTGGCGAAAATGACGCCAATTTCTGCTAAACCAAGCAAGAGAGGAATCTGGATCCTGGCCACAATGTAGTAAACTTACCATGAAAACGGTATCCTGATCGCATAATGACCCGCGCCCATCGGAGGAGCTCGACATGACGACAACCCCACTGCACACCCCCATCCGTCGTACCAAGATCGTCGCCACCCTGGGGCCGGCCAGCGACCGGGAAGGCGTCCTCGAGGCGATGATCACCGCCGGCGTCGACGTGGTGCGCCTCAATTTTTCCCACGGCAGTCCCGATGACCATCGCCAGCGCCTGACGCGGGTCCGCGAGATCGCCGACCGCCTGGGCCGCAGCGTTGCCGCTCTGGGGGATCTCCAGGGCCCCAAGATCCGCATTGCCCGCTTCCAGGCCGGCTCCGTGGACCTCGAGGAGGGCCAGTCGTTCATCCTCGACATGGGCCTGGGCAGCGACCAGGGCGACGCCAGCCGCGTCGGCTGCGATTACAAGACCCTCGCCGATGATGTCGCACCGGGCGATCGCCTGCTGCTCGACGACGGCCGGGTGGTGCTCGACGTCAACCGCGTCGCCGACCACCTGATCCACACCAGCGTGGCGGTGGGCGGCAAGCTCTCCAACAACAAGGGGATAAACAAGCAGGGGGGCGGCCTCTCCGCTCCGGCGCTCACCGAAAAGGACAAGGCCGACCTGGAGACCGCCGTGGCGATCGGCGTCGACTACCTGGCGATCTCCTTTCCGCGCAGCGCCGCCGACATGCAGGAGGCTCGCGAGCGGCTCGGCGAGGCCGGCAAGGAAATCGGCCTGGTGGCCAAGCTCGAACGCGCCGAGGCGGTGGCCGATGACGACACGCTGGACGCCATCATCCGCGCCAGCGAAGCGGTGATGGTGGCGCGCGGTGACCTGGGCGTGGAGATCGGGGATGCGGCGTTGATCGGCACTCAGAAGCGCATCATCAAGCACGCCCGCACGCTCAACCGCGCGGTGATCACCGCCACCCAGATGATGGAATCGATGATCGAATCGCCGCTGCCCACCCGCGCCGAAGTGTTCGACGTGGCCAACGCCGTGCTCGACGGCACCGATGCGGTGATGCTTTCCGCCGAGACCGCTGCCGGCGATTTTCCAGTGGAGACGGTCGAGGCCATGGACCGGGTCTGCCTCGGCGCCGAGCGCGAGCGTCGCATCCAGGAGTCCGGCCACCGCATCCACGAGGGGTTCAGCCAGGTCGACGAGACCATTGCCCTCTCTGCCATGTACGCCGCCAATCATCTCGCCGGGGTAGCGGCCATCGCCTGCATGACCGCTTCCGGCTACACGCCATTGATCGCCTCGCGGATCAGCTCGGGTCTACCGATCGTCGGCCTGGCCCACAATCCGGTGGCCCAACGGCGGATGGCGCTCTATCGCGGCGTGGTCTCGCTGCCCTTCGACACCAGCGAGATGACCGCCCAGGAGCTCAACGACCAGGCGCTGCAGCGGCTGGTGGCACAAGGCATCGCCGCGCCCGGCGACCACGTGATTCTCACCCGAGGTGACCACATGAATGCCCACGGCGGCACCAACACGATGAAGATTCTCGCCGTGGAGACAGGCCATGAGTGACATCCGCCCGCCGCGCAACGTGACGCGGGTCCTGCCCTCATGCAAGCGTATCGCCCTGGTCGCCCACGACGGCAAGAAGGAGGAACTGCTGGCGTGGGCGGCGCGCTGGCGGGAGACCCTGGCCGCGCACCGTCTGCTCGGCAGCGGCACCACGGCCGGACGTATCTCGGGCGCGCTGGACCTCGAGGTGGAGAGCCTGATGAGTGGCCCGCTGGGGGGCGACCAGCAGATCGGCGCGCGTATTGCCGAGCAGCGTCTCGACCTGCTGATCTTCTTCTGGGATCCCTTTGCGCCCCAGCCCCACGACCCCGACGTCAAGGCCCTGCTGCGACTGGCGGCGCTGTGGAACATTCCGGTGGCCTGCAATACCGCCAGCGCCGATTTCCTGATCAGCTCACCCTGGCTCGACCGTGACTACACGATCACCATTCCCGATGCTGGCGCCTGGGTCTCTTCTCGTACCGGCTGATCACGCCTCGGCTTAGCCGTCGACAACAATAGCCATCCACAAGAGGTCGACCATGTTCCAGCTCACCCGCAGCGTCACCTGGCAGGCCCTCAAGCGTCTGCAGGAAGAGACGGCCAACGACCGCATCCGCGACTACTTCACCGCCGATCCCCGGCGCTTCGAGAAGATGAGCCTGCGCGTCGGTGGGCTCTTTCTCGACTACTCCAAGCAGCCAGTCTCCGAGGCGGTACTGGCCAAGCTGATCGAACTCGCCGAACACTCGGCGCTGGTGCAGCGTCGTGCCCAGATGTTTTCCGGCGACATCATCAACGTCACCGAGAACCGCCCGGTCCTGCACACCGCCCTGCGCAATCTCGGCAAGCGACCACTGATGGTAGACGGTCAGGATGTGATGCCGGAGATCCATCGCACCCGCGAGCAGATTCGCGCCTTCTCGGAGGCGGTGCGCAGCGGCGAGTGGACGGGCTACAGCGGCCAGCGCATCAAGGATGTGGTCAACATCGGCATCGGCGGGTCGGATCTCGGACCCAACATGGCCTGTCGAGCGCTGCTCAAGCACCGACATCCGCAGCTCAGCTTCCATTTCGTCTCCAACGTCGACGGCGCCCATATCCAGAAGGTGCTAAGCCGTCTCGACCCGGCCACCACGCTGTTCATCGTCTCCACCAAGACCTTCTCCACCCAGGAGACGCTGCTCAACGCCCATACCGCGCGCCGCTGGTTCCTCGAGACCGCGGGTCCGGACGCCGACGTGGGAGCGCACTTCATCGCCGCCTCCACCAACAAGGCAGCGGCCATGGCGTTCGGTATCCGCGAGGAGAATGTCTTCGAGTTCTGGGCATGGGTCGGCGGTCGCTACTCGATGTGGTCCTCCATCGGGCTGCCCATCGCACTCTCCATCGGCTTCGACGGCTTCATGGAGCTCCTCGAGGGCGCCTATGAGATGGATCAGCATTTCCTTGCCGCGCCCTTCGCCGAGAACATGCCGGTGCTGATGGCACTGATCGGCATCTGGCACATCAACTTTCAGGACGCCGAGACGCAGGCCATCGTGCCCTACGACCAGGCCCTGCATCAGCTGCCTGCCTTTCTGCAGCAGCTCGACATGGAATCCAACGGCAAGTCGGTGGACATCTTCGGCCACCCGGTCGACTACAAGACCGGGCCCATCGTCTGGGGCCAGACCGGCTCCAACGGTCAGCACGCCTTCTTTCAGCTGCTCCACCAGGGTACTCGCTACGTGCCCATCGACTTCATCGCCTCGCTCAAGCCGGAGCCCGGGGTGGAGGAGCACCACTTCGCGCTGCTCACCAACATGCTGGCCCAGGCCAACGCCTTCATGGAGGGCAGCCTCAAGGGGAATGAGGGAAACGGCAGCCGGCCCGATCCCTACAGCTGCCCGGGCAATCGCCCCTCAAGCGTGCTGCTGCTCGACGAGCTGACGCCACGCACCCTGGGCGCACTGATCGCGCTCTATGAGCACAAGGTGTTCGTCCAGGGGGTGATCTGGAACATCAACTCCTTCGACCAGTGGGGCGTGCAGCTGGGCAAGCGCATCGCCGGCGAGATCAGCGAGCGTATCGACGCCCACAGTCAGGATTTCGATGCCTCCACCCAGGGCCTGCTGGCGCTGGTGCGGGAAAACTTCCCGCGTGGCAATGGTGAAACGACCACCCGCAGCGACGGAGGCGGCAAACGCAAGGGCTGACGTGCCTCAATGATGCCGGGCGACGGCCAGCCGCTGTCCGCCATGATAGCCCGCCCAGGCGGCCCCCAGCCAAACCCCCAGACTCGCCACGACATACCCCAGGGCCGCGGCATGATGCCCCTGATGCACCAGTGCCAGGGTGTCCAGACCAAACAGCGAAAAGGTGGTGAAGCCGCCGCAGAAACCGCCGACCAGAAAGGGCTGCCAGCGCGCGATCCGCCCGCAGGGACGTCGCGCGGCGTAGGTGGCGAAACCGACGATCAACCAGGCGCCGAGCCCGTTCACCGCCAGGGTCGCCCAGGGGAAGCTCGGGCCCGCCAGCGCCAGCGAGACCAGGTAACGCAGCGTGGCGCCGAGGGCACTGCCCAGACCCACGGCACCATAGGCCCCCCAGAGGATCACGTCAGGTCTCCTCCCAGCCACGCACCCGCCATGAGTGCCATGAGCCCTGCCGCGAATGTCAGGACGACATAGCCCGATGCCGCTGCCGTGCGCCGTTGCTGCCAGAGGCTCAGTGTCTGAAGGCTGAAGGAAGAGACGGTGGTATAGCCGCCCAGCAAGCCGATGGCGAGCAGCGACCATGACCGCCCCGCCTCAGGGCCAGGCAGGCCGAGGACCCCCACCAGCATGCCCATCAGCAGAGCGCCACTCAGATTGACCGCCAACGTTCCCCAGGGAAAGCCGGTGCCCAGGCGACGGGCCACGAGATCACCCACGGCCAGCCGTGCGATACCGCCCACCCCTCCGCCGCCGGCTACCGCCAGCAGCGCCAACGGGTCGATGCTCATCCACGCCTCACTTGTCTCCAGAAAACGTCGCCGTGCGCTGGCGACATTGCGCAAAAAAAAAGCCACCCGGATAGGGTGGCCAAGAGTATCGCATGCTTGCCTTGCAGGGGCAGCGGCCATAAGGACGCTACATGCAAATAATGGCACAAGTATTTTCAGATGTACAATCTGTGTACATGTAAATGCCGTGACAATATCCGGGTCGTGGCTGTGGGCCAAAGTCCGTATCATGCAACTATTCAAGCGCGCCCTTGAGACGAGACCACATCGTCAACACGTCACGAAACGGAGGTCACAGCGTGAACCCATTGCGAGCCCTTTCTCTCTGCCTCGGCTGGCTGTTGATGGCCCTGGTGGCATTCGCCGCCCCGGTACAGGCCCAGCAGGGCGATACCGGCAGCGAGCCGCCGGCCTATTCCACCCTGGCCGACCTGCTCGAGAACGAGCAGTCACGCCAGCAGCTGATCGACCAGCTGCGAGGAATGGCCGGCGATCTCAGTGCCGTAGAATCGGCAGAGGCCGAGGCAAGCGCTACCGCGGAGCCTTCTCTGCCCAGGCAGCTGGCCGAGGCCACCAGCCGCATCGTCGGTGATGTCGGCAGCCAGCTCACCCGTCTCGTGGAAACGCTCACCGGACTGTTTACCGGCAGCGCCGACGCCACCAGCCGTTTCGACACGGCCGCCTTCACCAGCGCTGCCATCAACCTCGGCCTGGTGATACTGGGCACCTTCGTGCTGTTCACGGTCATCCGCCGGCTGGCCAGGCCGCTGTTCACCCGTATCAGCCAGTGGTCGCTCAATGGGCAGGGGCTGACACCGGTGCTACGCCTCGTCCTCTGCGTGGCCCTGGCGGCCGTGATCGATGTGGTGGTCGTGGCTCTGGCCTATGTGGGCGGCAACCTGGTCGCCACCTTCGCGGTGGGTGAGGCAGGCGAACTGTCCACTCGCGCGTCGCTGTTTCTCAACGCCTTCCTGGTGATCGAACTGCTCAAGGCGGCCGTGCGCATGCTCTTCGCCTCACGCTACGAGGGGCTACGCCTGCTGCCGGTGGGGGCCGAGGATGCTGCCTACTGGAACCGCTGGATCGCCCGGCTGATCGGCCTGGTGGGCTACGGCCTGATGGTGGTGGTGCCGCTGGTCAACGTCTACCTGTCGCCGACCCTGGGCCAGAGCATCGGCACCCTGATCATGGTCGGCGCCTTCATCTATGCGGTCGCCGTGGTGCTGCGCAATCGCGTTCGCCTACGCGACGCCCTCAACCACAAGGCCAAGACCGCGACCATGGCGGCCAGTCGCGTCTCGCTCCAGCTGTTTGCCCGCACCTGGCACCTGTTCGCCCTGGCCTACTTCGTGATGGTGCTGGTGCTGGTGCTGACGCGGCCGGCGGATGCTCTGCCCTTCGTGCTCTTCGCCACGCTCAAGACCCTCGCCGCGGTGGTGGTGGGCCTGCTGGTCTCGAACCTGCTGACCCAGACCATCGGCCGGCGGATTCGCCTCAGCGACGATCTGCGCCGCAAGCTGCCGCAGCTCGAACCACGGCTCAACAGCTATGTGCCCAATGCCCTGCGCGTCGTTCGCACCCTGATCGTGATCACCGTGATCCTGGTGATACTGAACGCCTGGGGGGCCTTCAACCTCGCAGCCTGGTATGCCTCTGACGCAGGCCGCGACCTGGTGGGCAATGTGATCAGCGTGTCGGTGATCCTGGTGTTCGCCGTGGCCGTCTGGCTGGGCCTGGCCAGCCTGATCGAACACAAGCTCAATCCGGAGACCGGCGGCGGCGTGCCATCGGCCCGGGCCCAGACCCTGCTGGCGCTGTTCCGCAACGCCCTGGCCATCGCCCTGATCACCATGACCGCCATGATCGTGCTGGCCGAGATCGGCATCAATATCGGTCCGCTGATCGCCGGTGCCGGGGTGCTGGGCCTGGCCATCGGCTTCGGTGCCCAGAAGCTGGTGCAGGACATCATCACCGGCATCTTCATCCAGGTGGAAAACGCCATGAACACGGGCGATGTGGTCACCGTCGGCGGCATCACTGGCACCGCGGAAAAGCTCAGCATCCGCTCGGTGGGCATCCGCGATCTGGCCGGCACCTTCCACATCATACCCTTCTCCAGCGTGGACACCGTCTCCAACTACATGCGCGAGTTCGGCAACCACGTGGGCGAGTACGGCATCGCCTATCGCGAGAGCATCGACGAAGCCATCGAGCAGCTCAACCGGGCGTTCGAGGACCTCCAGGCCAGCGAGGAACACGGCCACAAGCTGCTTGAGCCGCTCAGCGTGGCAGGCGTCGTGGCACTCGCCGACAGCTCGGTGAACATCCGTGTGATCATCAAGACCACCCCCGGCGACCAGTGGGCGGTGGGTCGCGCCTACAACCGCCTGGTCAAGCTGCGCTTCGACGAGGCCGGCATCGAGATTCCCTTCCCGCACACCACGCTCTACTTCGGCGAGGACAAGGAAGGGCATTCACCGGCGGCCAACGTCCGCGTGCTGGAAGGGTCCAAGGCACGGCACGGCAAGGAAGCAGCGCCTCACCACGAGGATGCCAGGGAAGGCATTCAGGAGATTGCCGACCCCGACCATCGTAACCCTACCGGAAGCGACGTCGACGAGCCCTGACGCGCTGTCTGTTCCCCTCCAAGCGACCCGCGGGGGCT
>Ga0207414_1000597_pt1 | contig 15715 bp, 11 predicted proteins | sample PonA231FremontCA_2_FD_187269 | JGI IMG/M metagenome (GOLD analysis project Ga0207414, IMG submission 187269) | Marine sediment microbial community from Fremont, CA, USA - Pond A23 Sediment 1 (SPAdes) | ecosystem: Environmental > Aquatic > Marine > Unclassified | place: USA: Fremont, California... | reverse complement strand
AACTGACCGAGGCGCCACGCGCATTGGTCGATCAGCAGATCTTCGACTGGCACAAGGAGGCGGCGGGCTACAAGATCCGGCATGTGCCGGCCGCCCTGCCCGACATGCTCAAGACGCAGACCATGCTGGAATGGGAATATTCCCCGCATCTCGGCCGCACCGCCAGCCAGGCCGTCGGCGCCAGTCAGGACCGGCTTGCGTGGATGCGCGGCTCATCCTCGGATTACGAAATCGCGTTGCCCCTGCACGAAATGGAGGGTTTCGTCAGCGCGACGGGCTATTATGCCGGCCTGTCACGAGAACTGCGGTTGGAGCAGATAGACCGCTTCATCGACCTGCACGTGCAATTCTACCCTCGGCTGCGGCTTTATCTGTATGATGCCCGGCGGGTCTTTTCCTCGCCTGTGACGATCTTCGGGCCACTGTTGGCGGTGCTCTATGTCGGGCGCAACTACGTCGCCTTCCGCGACAGCGAGCGGGTTCAGGCCTTCACCGCGCATTTCGACGGGCTGGTACGCGAGGCGTCGATCACGGCACGCGGGCTGAGCGATCACTTGCAGTCCCTGCGGGACACGATCGCCTGATTACCGCGACCGGCGTGCCAAGTGGTACTGTCGATACGAGGCAAAGGTGACTTTCCGCGGCGCTTGGTCAGTACGGCATCGGGTGCGCGCGGTGCAACTCGTCGATCTGTTCCAGCACCTCGGGTGACAACTCCAGGTCCGTTGCCCCGAGCGCGTGGTCGAGTTGCTCAAGCGTTGTCGCGCCGAAAATGACCGACGCCATGAAGGGCCGTCCGGCCGCCCATGCCAGCGCCATCTGCACCGGGTCCAGCCCATGATCGCGCGCAAGCGCCAAGTAAGCCGCGACCGCATCAAAAGCGCGCGCGGTGCGCCGGCCACCCAGGGTCTCGTTGAAGGTGATGCGCGACCCCTCCGGTACCGCGCCATCCTGATACTTGCCGCTCAGCAACCCCGACGCGAGTGGCGAAAAGGCGAGCAGACCGATATCCTCGTTGATCGCCACCTCGGCCAGATCGGTATCGAACATCCGGCACAGCAGCGAATATTCATTCTGGATCGACGCCACCCGGGGCCAATCGCGCGCATGGGCCGTCGCGGCCCACATCGTGGTGCCCCACGCGGTTTCGTTGGACAGGCCAAAATGGCGGATATTTCCCTTGTCCACCTGCCTTTGCAGACATTCCAGCGCATCCTCCATGTGGGCCTGGGTATCGGCGCGATCCTGTCCGGACGGGTCATAGCGCCAGTTCTTGCGGAACATGTAAGACCCACGATTAGGCCAATGGAACTGGTACAGGTCTATGCAATCGGTGTTGAGCCGCCTCAGCGACCCTTCGATCGCACCGGGGATCGTGGCAGAGGTGATCGGCGCCCCGTCGCGGGCATGTTTCATACCCTCGCCCGAATGCTTGGTGGCAAGCACGTACTGGTCCCGACGCCCGGGATTTGCGGCGTTCCAGGTGCCGATGATCTGTTCGGTCAGGCCAATGGTGTCCGCCGACACCGGGTTGACCGGATACATCTCGGCCGTATCCACGAAATCGATCCCCCGCTCCAGTGCCATGTCCATTTGCGCATGGGCCTCGGGCTCCGGGGTTTGCGTGCCCCATGTCATGGTGCCCAGGCACAATTCGCTGACCGAAAGGCCGGTGCGGCCAAGAGGATTGGATTTCATCGCATGTCTCCATGTTGTTCGCCCGCGCAAGATGAAAGGCCCCCTGCCGAATGGCAAGGGGCCTTGAGCGACGCGCCTGTGCCGCCGATCACGGGCGGATGTAGAGATACCCTTCGGATTGCAACTGCGCGATACGCACGACCCCGCCTTCGTCGCGGCGGACGAAATTCGACAGCAGATCGCTCAAGGACACCGCCTGCGCGTTCATGGTGTTGCCGCAAGCCTCGAAACGCACCCCGTCATCTTGCAATGTATCGACGCGCGACATGATCTGCGCGCTGGCCTGCATCTCGTGGAAGGCCTTGAGTGCGGGGCCATGTGCGACCAGAACGATCTCGACGTTGTCGGGGCCGCCAACCCCCTTGATGTGGTTGGCGATATTGCCCAGCGCAAACCCGACCTTGTCGATTTCCGAGACGTGATAGACCACCTTGTGCTTGTCGGCCGCCTGCGCGGGGCCGGACAGCCCACCCAGCGACATGATGACGGCCAGGATTGCTGCAAATCTGAACATAATTCTTTCTCCCTGATTGTTGGCGCGCTTGCGCCTGCCCCGACGGCTTGTGGCGAGGCTCTGCGACACCCTGCCACATCTTCACGGACATTAGAATCCGCAAATCCGTTTTCTTGTTTTTGAGTGCAGCAGCAGCGAACAACGACATCGCAACAGTCATATCGGGGCTGGCAATCGGCGAGGGTCATGCGATGCTGGCGACATGATACGCCTGATCATATCCTTCGCCGCCCTGTTTCTGTCCGTGATCCTGCTTCAGCTTTCCACCGGGGGCGTGGGACCGCTCGACGCGCTATCTGGCGTTGTGCTGAACTTCTCCACCGCTCAGATCGGCCTTCTGGGGTCGGCACATTATGTGGGATTCTTCATCGGCTGCTGGTGGGCGCCGCGCCTGATGGGCACGGTGGGGCATAGCCGCGCCTTTGCCGCGTTCACCGTGGCAGGTGCGATCGGGCTGATCTCTCATATGCTGGTGATTGACCCCTGGGCCTGGGCGGCAATGCGCGTCGCGTCGGGTTTGTGCGTGGCCGGATGCTACACGGTGATCGAGGCATGGCTGCAATCGCGCGTGACCAACGAGACGCGCGGACGCACGATGGGCAGCTACCGGGTGGTGGACATGGGGGCGTCATTGGTGGCGCAAATGCTGATTTCAGTACTCGAGCCGGCCTCTTATGTGTCCTACAACCTGCTGGCGCTGCTTTGTTGCGCGGCACTGTTGCCGATCACGCTGACACGCACCCGACAACCCGAGACCCCCGCGATGCCGCGCTTGCGCCCGATGCTGGCGATAACGCGCTCTCCGCTTGCCGGCGCAGCCGTGGTCGTCGCGGCGCTGTCCAGCGCATCGTTCCGCATGGTCGGACCACTCTATGGGCAAGAGGTCGGTCTGGCCGCCGACCAGATCGCCTGGTTCCTGGCCGCGTTCGTCGCCGGCGGGGCGCTGGCGCAAATCCCGGTGGGCTGGCTGGCGGATCGCTACGACCGCCGGCATGTGCTGATCTGGCTATCGGTGGCGGCCATCGGCAGTTGCACGCTGACCGCGCTGACCCATGACCTGAGCACAGCGGGAATCCTGATGACGGCGGGGCTGTTCGGGCTGACGACCTTTCCGATCTATTCGGTCGCGGCCGCGCATGCGCATGATTACGCCGATGCCTCGGAACGGGTCGAGCTGTCGGCGGCGCTCATGTTCTTCTTCGCGCTCGGGGCGATCGCCGCGCCGCTGATTGCCTCCTGGCTGATCGCCGGGTTCGGACCGCCCGCGATGTTCTTGATGATCGCGGTCGGGCATGCTGTGCTGATGGTGTTCGGAGTGGTCCGAATGAGCGCAAGGGGACCGGCGGAAAAACGGACGCGCTACATCTGGTCGCCGCGCACATCCTTCCTGATCGGCCGGCTGACGGGACAAACCCGCGACGACCGCTAGGCCCCGCGCCGCAGCAATTCCAACGTCGCGCGTTCTTACGCTGGAACCACCGTGCAGCATGGTCTAAAGGGGGCAAAACCGGTTCGAAGGGCAAGGGCAAATGGCACGGCATCTGATTACATCGGCGATACCCTACATCAACGGGATCAAGCATCTGGGCAACCTGGTCGGCAGCCAGCTGCCCGCCGACCTGTTCGCGCGCTACCTGCGTGGACGCGGACACGAAGTGCTTTTCCTGTGCGCCACCGACGAACACGGCACGCCCGCCGAGCTGGCAGCCGCCAAGGCGGGCAAGCCGGTTGCCGAATACTGCGCCGAAATGCATGCGGTGCAGACAGACATCGCCCACGGGTTCGGGTTGTCCTTCGATCATTTCGGCCGCTCGTCAAGCCCGCAGAACCACCGCCTGACACAGCATCTTGCACAGACGCTCTACCAGAACGGCCTGATCGAGGAAGTGACCGAACGGCAGGTCTATTCCAACGCCGATGGCCGCTTTCTGCCCGACCGCTATATCGAGGGCACCTGCCCCAACTGCGGTTACGACAAGGCCCGCGGCGACCAGTGCGAAAACTGCACCAAGCAGCTTGATCCGACCGACCTGATCGACCCGCGCAGCGCCATTTCCGGAAGCACCGATCTGGAAGTGCGCGAGACCAAGCACCTCTATCTGCGCCAAAGCCAGATGCGTCAGACGCTGGAGGACTGGATCGATTCCAAGACCGACTGGCCGATCCTGACCACCTCGATCGCCAAGAAATGGCTCAACGATGGCGATGGCCTGCGCGATCGCGGCATCACCCGCGACCTGGATTGGGGCATTCCCGTGCGCCGCGAAGATGGCAGCGACTGGCCGGGCATGGAAGGCAAGGTGTTCTACGTCTGGTTCGACGCGCCCATCGAATACATCGCCTGTGCCGCCGAGTGGGCCGAGGCCAATGACCTGGACGATGCCGCATGGCAGCGCTGGTGGCGTACCGACATGGGCGCCGACGACGTGCGCTACACGCAGTTCATGGGCAAGGACAACGTGCCGTTTCACACGCTGTCCTTCCCTGCCACGCTGAAGGGGTCCGGCGAGCCTTGGAAGCTGGTCGATTACATCAAGTCGTTCAACTATCTCAACTATGACGGCGGGCAGTTCTCTACCAGCCAGGGGCGCGGCGTGTTCATGGATCAGGCGCTGGAAATCCTGCCGGCAGACTACTGGCGCTGGTGGCTGCTCAGCCACGCGCCCGAAAGCTCTGACGCCGAATTCACGTGGGAAAACTTCCAGCAGTCGGTCAACAAGGATCTCGCCGACGTGCTCGGCAATTTCGTCAGCCGCGTGACCAAGTTCTGCCGTTCCAAGTTCGGCGAGACCGTGCCCGAGGGCGGCACGCACGGCCCGGATGAGACGGACCTGATCGATACGCTCGGCGGCCGCATCCGCGCCTACGAAGCGCATATGGAAGCCATGGATATTCGCAAGGCGGCCAACGAATTGCGCGCCATATGGGTGGCCGGAAACGAATACCTGCAAGAGGCCGCGCCTTGGGCCAGTTTCAAGGAAGACCCCGAACGCGCCGCGATGCAGATCCGCCTCGCGCTGAACCTCATCCGGCTCTATGCGGTTCTGTCGGCGCCGTTCATCCCCGGCACCTCGGACAGGATGCTGGCGGCGATGAAGGCCCCGGATGCAACCTGGCCCGATGACGTCGCCGAGGCGTTGGCGGCCCTGCCGGCGCGGCACGCCTTTGAAGTGCCTGATGTGTTGTTCGCCAAGATCACGGACGAGGCGCGCACCGATTGGCAAGAGCAGTTCGCAGGTCAGCGCGCCTCGTGAACAGCGAAGCTCAACCGTCACCCAGGGCGCGGGCGGCGGCGCTGGTGCCTGGCCCCACAACCCCGTCAAGCGCACCACGGTAAAGCCCGCGCTCGCGCAGGATCTTCTGGAACTCCACCGCGGTCTCCCGGTCCCAGCGTGGCGCACGGGCGCCGCCTGTCTCACGCAACTGGGCAAAGCGCAATTCGCCGGTTGCCAGGGCCTGAACATATAGCTGCGCCGCACGCGGCGGGTCTCGCTCTACCCCGCGCCCCTGCTCGTGAAGCAGGCCCAGCGCAGCCAGCGCCCGCGGCTCTCCGGTATCGGCGGCGCGCTTCACCCATTTCGCGTGGCGTTGCGGATCAGCAGGCACGTCCGCGCCGTCATCGGCATAAAGGCCCGCCAGCGTCAGCATCGCCGACAGATTTCCCTGAGCCGCCGCCCGCGCGTAAAGGTCGGCGGCTCTGCCCGGGTCGGGCAGACCCAGCGCCGCCGCGTCTTCGCGGCCGATTCCCTTTGGTTCGAGGTTCAACTCCGCCAAACGCACCTGAGCGAAGTGATAGCCACCTTCGGCGGCACGCTCCATCCACGCGATCATCTGCGCGTGGTCCTGCGTCACCCCCCGGCCCAGCCTATACATCAGTGCCAGCGTCGTCATCGCGGGCAGATCGCCCGCCTCGGCGGCGGAGCGGTAATATGCCACCGCGCGCTCGTGATCTTCCTGCACCGGGCCGATCCCGAAATTGTAATAATCCCCCAGCTTGCTGTGCGCGGCGGCCAGGCCTGCCTGCGCGGCACGCTCCAGGTTTGCAACGGCGGCTTTGTGATCTCCGGAGCGCTGCTGCGCGGCGGCGAGGTTGAACAACGCCGCTGCAGGCGGCGGCTCGGCCTGCGCCGCGCTTTCGCAATGGGGCCGCGCACGCGACAAGGCATCAAGGTAGCTGGCCATCGCCGCACGGCTGACCGGCACGCCGGCATCGGGCGCGCCCGCAATCTCGACGCACCGGTCCAAAGCCTGCGTGTCGTCGGCGGCCGGCGCCGAAACGGGCAACAGCATGAGCGCCAGCACCGAACTTGCGCTCACGACGGAAAAACCGGGAAATGACATATGGTGACAACCTTTTGTAAATCAGTTCGTTCAAAGGCTAGCAAAGCCCCCGTCAAGCGTCGATACCCTGCTCGCCGCTGCAACCGTGCCACCCTTCGGCAGCTGCGGGACTGGTCAAGACCGGCAGGCTGTGCAACCGTGACCGCAAATGGAAAAGCCCAGACCTGAAGGGGAGTCACCGGCGTGAACGCACCAACAGATCAACAGGTTGGCTCAGCCAGTAGCGTTTCGGATGTTTCGATGGCCCGCGACATTACCCTGGCCGTCGATCTTGACGGCACTCTGGTGCGCTCCGACATGCTCCTCGAAGGGTTCTGGGCCGCCGTCGCCCGCGACTGGACCGTGCCATTGCGCGCGGTGGGCTGGCTGATGCACGGGCGCGCGCATCTCAAGGAACGTGTCGCGGCCCTTGAGATGCACGCGGTCGATGCCCTTCCCTGGACCCGGGAAGTGCTTGATTATATCGCCGCGTGGCGCGCGGCAGGCGGGCGTGCGGCACTGGTCACGGCATCGGACCAGAGTATTGCGCAGGCAGTCGCGGATCACCATCCCGACCTGTTCGACGAAGTTCACGGTTCGGACGGTCACCGCAACCTGAAGGGCGCGGCCAAGGCTGCCTTTCTCGCCGAAAGGTTCGGACCCAACGGCTACGCCTATATCGGCGACAGTAGCGCCGATCTGCCAGTCTGGCAGGGGGCGGCCAAGGCGATCACCGTCAATGCCCCCGCCGCCCTGCGCCGCCGCGCCGAGCGTGAAGCTGCCGCCGATACACGAGCAGAACACCTCAACACCCCCGCCAACGAGATCATCCCGGCCTTGCGCGAAATGCGGCCTCATCAATGGCTCAAGAACCTGCTGATATTCGTGCCGATGATCGCCGCGCATCAATTCACTGCAACCGCGCTGTTGCAAAGCGTGCTGACCTTTATCGGCTTTGCGCTCGTGGCCTCGAGTGTCTATGTCCTCAATGATCTTCTGGATCTCGGCCCCGACCGCGCCCATCCGCGCAAGCGCAATCGGCCTCTGGCCTCGGGCGCGCTGTCGATCAAGCGCGCAACCATGATGGTGCCGGGGCTGTTGCTGGCGGGACTCGCGGTTTCGTCGCTGCTGGGGGTGGATTTCCTGCTGGTGATAATCGCGTATTTCGTGGCAACGACCAGCTATTCGCTCTGGCTCAAGCGCCGCATCGTGGCTGACATCGCAACCCTCGCGGGATTGTATACACTGCGTATCGTGGCAGGCGGCGTGGCCACCGGCATCCCCCTTTCGGTGTGGTTGCTGGCGTTTTCGATTTTCTTCTTCTTTGCCCTCGCGGCGGTCAAGCGACAGGCCGAACTGGTTGATGCGGCCGAGCGCGGGCTGACCAACACCACAGGGCGCGGCTACCGTGTCGACGACACGCCGCTGGTGGCGCAGATGGCAACGTCATCAGGGTTCGTATCGGTGCTGGTGCTCGCGCTCTATCTCAACACGCCGCAGGTGCAGGCCCAATATGAACAGCCCATGATCCTGTGGGGTGTGTGCCTGATCCTGCTCTACTGGATCAGCCGGATCGTCATGATCACGCATCGCGGTCGCATGCATGATGACCCGCTGATCTTTGCCATCACTGATCCGGTCAGTCGCACATGCGGGCTGCTCAGCGCGGCCCTGATTGCGAGCGCGATCCTGCTTTGAGCCGCAAAACAGCGCAATGAGAGGCTCAAACTGGCGGTTTCCCGCCAATTGGGCCGAATTACCCGCGTTGCGGATCGCTGCCTTATTGCGACGTTCACCTTTCCGGGGTACGCCGATTCCAATGCGTTTCAGACCCATCATACCGGCCACAGCCCTGCTGACAGGCACCGCCCGCACGCTTGTTGCAAAGCCCCGCTATGTCATGGCCGGGGGCGCGGTGCTGTCATTGACGGCCGTGGCCGTGGTTGCGCTTGCGGTCGGCACCACGCCGCCGACCATACCGCCCGACCCGGTGCAGGCGCGCGCGCCGTCTCTGCCGACCGCGGTCATGCCTATGTCGGTTGCGCCCGTGCTACGTCCGGATCAGGACGTTGCGCGCCCCGCACACCCGGCGAGTGTCGCAGCTCTGCGGCCCGATAGCCTGCCCAGGGTGAAGCAGCAAATCATGCCGCCCGAGAGCTCTCGGCAACGCCCCCGTGAAACCGCCACGGTATCGCCACACGCGCCCGGAGTGCAAACCGCCAAGGCCGAAACCGCGCCCAAGCCCACGGCAAACACGCGACCGGTTGCGCGTCCGGCAACGCGGATTGCACGGGCTCCTGACCTGGGCGAGGCTGCAATGGTAACCGCGTCGCTGCGTCCGCAGACGCGGCCGGCGCAGTTGGCCAGTCGCGTTGCGTCACGCAATGACGCCCCCCGCGACGTGGCCGCAAGCGCATCGGCGCGGGCACAACCGAAGCCACAAACGCAGCAGGCGCAACCACAACAGGTCGCCGCCAGTGCAGCACCCACGCTGCGCCTGGGCGCGCGGGGCGACGGCTGCGCCCGCAAGCTGTCGCGCGCGATGCCGCGCCGCGGCTTCGGCGCGAGCGACGGCAGCGCCGTCATGGCACGATTGACCGGGCTGGAAGGCGCCCGCCGCGACCAGGCCGTGATGAACGAGGTGCTTTCGGGTAACATGCCCGGGTTTCTACACGATCTGACGCCGGTCACGTTCAACGGACGGATGGCCGACGGCGTCGCTGCGCAGGTCACGATCTGCGTGACACCGGATTATCTTGCCCTCGGCAGCGACCGCGATTTTGTCCGCGTGCCGCTTGGCCTGCGCGCGGCCACCCGGATCGCCGAACGGTTCGACATGCTGCTGCCGACCGCGCGCATGGTGGACGCAATCTATAGCAACGCCCAGTTGCGCCTGCCGCCCCGTCCGATGGATCCGGGGCCGCAAATGACCTCGACCGATTATCTGTTGCGCCACAACGCTACGATCGAGTCACAGCGCGGCAGCGCTGGCGCCCCTGCGGGCACACTGATTTCGGGTCACAAGAAAGACCTCGTACTGACCAACCGCATCACACAGCGGCAGGGGCGCGTGGCGATTTATGGCTGGCATCGGCCCAGCGGCAACCCGATACAGCCGCTCAGCACCGTACACGGCGCCGAATACGCCGATTACAGTCATGGCATCCGGCTTGTCAGCAAGACCGCCTACGTCAATGGCCGCGCGGTTGATCTGCGCGAGATGCTCGCGGATCAGCGCTATGCCAACCTTGTCAGCAAGGAAGGCCCGATTGCCGGTCCGCACCTTCTGATGGCGTCGCTGGCCAGCAACTGATCTGTATCACCTGATGGGCGGATGCGCTGGACCCGGATGCCGGCACGGCGGGGCGTGACAGCCTATTTGACATCCTTGAAGCAGCGGAACCCGAGGTGGTAATTGCGGTGGCTGCCCGCCGACATCACCCGCGTGCCGTGCCAATACGGCGCGCGCCAGCGGCTCCAATGCTTGTGCGCGCGGACCTGGTCCCAGATGAACCAGCTTCCCTTCATCTCGGTCACGCCCAGCTTGCGGCTACCACGGCTGGCCATCTGATCTGGCGCCATCGGCAGGTTCATGTGTTCGGCGGCATTGCCGTCGAGATCGTAGGCCCCCAGGGGGCTTTTGCATTCCGGGAAACTGCCCGCCGGATATGTATTCGATCCACAGCCGCGGAAACTGCCACCATTGCAACCTCCACTCTTGAAGCTGCCGGTCGCGCAGACGCCACGCTGCCATTGCTGGCCGATACTGTAGCGTCTGGTCGGCGCGTATTTGCGGTTATGTGCGGCGCGTGCCCCCCCGTGGCCCATGCCGAAGAAATAGTCCGGCTCCAGAAGCCGTCCGGCCGACGCGCCCTCCCATTCATGCGCGTCTCCCATGCGCTTGCCCTCGGCTGCGCATAACTGCGCCGCTTCCGAGGCCTTCACCCAGGTCACCGGGTAGACCATCGGGATGTTGGGGTATTCGAACATGTCCACGCACACTTCGGCATCTTCCGGCCGCTCGGTTTGTGGATCATAGAGAGGCGCCATGTACTTGCCTGCGCAGATGCGCTCGAATTTGGCATTGCGATACAGCCGCTCAGGCGGTGCGGGCAAGCGCTTGCGTGCCTCCTGCGGGGTCATCGGGTGGCGTGTGACCGCGGGGTTGCCCTGCCCGATATATGACGAGCCGGCGAAAATCCCGCGCACGCGCTGCATGGTCGCGCTACTCAGGCCGCGCTCGTCCTGCATCTGGCGGAACATCCGCTCGTTGTTTTCCTGCAATGTCTGAGCCAACCCGGGCGTTGCCGCGCCAAGCAGCCAAAGCGCCACCGCCCCTTTCAATACCCGCATCATCACAATTCCTCCCTGCTATTCCTTGCGCACCAGATAAAAGAAATCGCGATTGTCCGAAAACCCGACGAAGCGCGGGATCGGCGTGCCGTCGCGGCGGCGGTGATCGATGCTCGACATGCGACTGACCAGATGATGTGGGACCAACCCGTCCTCGGATCTGGTGTAAAGGGCCATGTAGGTGTGCTCTTGCGAATTCATATCCAGCAACATTGCGTAATCGCACCCATACGCCTGGAATGTGCGCGCCATCGCCGAGGGTGTCGCCGTCGAGAAATAAGCGTAAATCAGGAATTGCCGTCCTTCCACCGTGCGCATGCAGGCCCCCGCGCGCAAAGTGCGCAGATCCGCGTTCGCCGACCCTGACCAGTTGCCGCCCCCCCAACTGCGCACGCGTGGCCCGGGCACGCCCGCGCCGGTTTCGGGGTCGGGCTGCACCAGTGCCACGCCATTTTGCCGAGCAAAGCGGATATTCGGCAGCAAACCTTGATCTTCTTCAGTCCAGGTCTTCATGCCGATCGTGCCGTCCTCGAGCACGTAGAGCGTGGACAGGTTGGGCTGCAATTTACTCAGAACCACGCCGTTGCTGACGAAACCGTAGTGGTGACCATGGTTGTAGGTCGCGTAAGCATCGTATTTGAATGCACCGTGGTCGCGCTTGAACCCTCCGGTAAAAGTCGCGGCGACCCGGTCGGTCAGTGACGGGATCAGCATGCCGGTTCGCACCAACGGATCGGCACGGTCGATTCCGTCAGGGCCCGGCGTATTCCAATTGCGCCCCCCGCCATGTGGACGCGAAGACCAGCCAAGGCGGGGATGATCCGTGCCGACCTCGTAGCCGATCTCGAACTTGCTGAGATCGAAGCCCACCATGTAGACATCGGCGCGCCGCTCCACATAGTCCAGATTGTTTGTCTCGCCGCGCCGGTTCAGGATATCGGGATGGATCATGCCGGGCTGTATCGCGCTGGCATAGATTCCCGGCGCGTCCTCGACGGCATACCAGCTACCCGCCTCCATGCGGCCATCCGACGTGCCGTTGAGATCGAAGCCCGAATAGATCTGCATAATCGGCGCGTTGGCCATGCGGGCCCGGCCCAGGCTATCGGCAATGCGCCCTGAATCGCCGCCTTCGACGGTCTCGCTCGATTGCATGAAGGCGTCCTCGTAGAATGCGCCCTTTATCATGCCCACGATGCTTTCGCCGAAGATCACGTTGTCGCGCAGAAACTCCGCCACGGCCTCGCGGTTGGTGCGAGACCCTGAAACGCGGTTGCGCAGATAGGCGCGCTGACCGCAAATAGGCGCATAGGGCAAGGCGCTGCGCTGCGCCTGCAACAACTCGGGCTGCGCCCCGGTCCAGGGCCGGCACAGGTGCTGCCCGCCCTCGCCCTCGAACACCAGCGCCGGATCATCCCCCCCCTTCAGCGAGATTTCCCAGGCCCCTGGATCCGAGTTCTCGATGTGGAAACTCTGCCCCCTCAGGGCCCCACCGCCCGGGGCAGAAACATTAAGCACGAACCATGCGTTCACCACCGGGTTCAACGAAATCAACTCCGCTGAAAGGCCATCGGGGCCACTTGCCCGCTGCGTGGTGCGAAACGGCTGCAACGCGATAACCGACTTGGCGGCATCCACCTGGTATTGATCCCATTGCCGCGCCAGTCGCGCCTCCCGGTCGGCGCTCGCATCGGTGGCCTGCGCCCCTGCCCCGCTCGCCAGTGCAATGGCGCCCGCGCCGCCCAGTCGGCGCAGTTGAACTGCAAAAGTCGTGAATACAAAAAACAACGTCTTCCTCCATGCGTCGGACAAAAATGCGCACGGCGCGACAGATGTGGCGCCTGTCCGTCCGCCCCGACATCGCGTGAAATACACGCACCCGACAGGAACACGCGGCAGCGTGCGCTCCCCAAATTGAGTATATCGCACAGGTAGCAAGCGATTCTCTATTGCTTTTCATCACTTGCCCCTGAGGCCCGCATCGAAATGCCTCTGCCCGATGGACTTGAGCCTTGGCAAAAACGGTGGCGATCTCGCTGGAAGCAAAGGAATTCAGGCAGCATTTCACGATATCCGGCTTTGCAAGAAGGCCCGAGCAAACGAGTGCCCAACAAAAAGGAAGGCGACACCGGGGTGCCGCCTTCTCTGAGCCATCAAGTCTGTGCCGGATCAATCCAGTGTTTCGGCCCATGCCGCTGCCAGGCCCGGCCGGTAAGTGGTCGTCAGGTTGTTGCGCTTGTAATTCGCACCAAAGGGAACCTTCACGCCGATTGAAATCAAGGTCTCGTCGCCCTTGTCTTCCGTATTCGCGGTGATATCCATCCGCGAAAGGCCGAACGTGCCGATCAGCCGGGGCTTGAACTGGTATTCGGCGTTGATGCCGAACGCCGTATACTCACCCCAGTCACCGTTATCCTCGAAGATGTTATCCGAACGGCCATATTCGAAATCGGTGGCAACCGTCAGTTTGCCTTGCGTGGCGGACAAGCCCGCACGCACGAACTGACCCTTGAACGCGGTGTCCCCTTGGTCGCCGACCATGTCGGCATCACCCAACTGCGCGAACAGGCGCACGTTCGAAGAGACCTCATACTCGGCTTCGATCCCGTAGAGTTCGCCGTCCTCGTATCCGTTGGCCGACGATGCATCATCGCCTTGGAACCAGTTTTTCCCGGCAAACGCACCTACGTAGACACTATCAAACTGATAGCCAAAGTGCAGCCCGAGGCTTTTTGCCCCTTCGGGAGCGAACTGGTCGAAGTTGTTTCCCTTGATATCACGATCGGAGATGTTGAAATCAGCAAACCCAACCCAACGGTCCATATCGACCCGCGCCGTGCCGGAGAGCGCGTATCCATTTAGCGTGGCATTTTCGCTGTCATCACTGTTGAAGATATCCGAGCTGGTAATGCTGACGCCGATATCGCCGCTATATGCAAGTTCAGCTTGAGCGGCCGCGCCCATGACCCCAAAGGAGCCAATGACCAGCGCCCCAACCTTAAGATGATGCTGTACCATGTTTCCTCCATTCGTACGCTTCTAATCACCATTTCTGCGCAATCAATCGCTCTTCACTCATTCACTGTCGAGGACAAAACATGCCTTTGTGCGAATGTATCGACGCTTGTGTCTTGCAAGCCACAAAGCCCTTGAGAAACTTCGCCGTCCGCCAACTTGGCAGCGAGTTTTCGTGATCTGGCGCAAATGCAGAACGGATCGAGGATCAAACTCCAACAATCCGGCAGGGCGACGGCAATTCGCGCTTCGCAAGGCTGTGGCTTGCATGGCGAATTCGGGTTTGCGGCGACTGATCGGGCCTTGTGACGGCTTGCGCCGACCGGGGACATGCTGAGCTCCCGCGCGCTGCCGTCCATCTTCTGGACACATGACGCGGCAGGAAAAAACTTGGGCACGGGACTGGATCAACCGTCCCACAAGGATGAGGTGCGGATCATCCCGATCAGCGGACTACAGCATCGTTATTATAGGTTAATGCAGTCCTTTCGACACTCGGGCACGCTTCAGGCTGATTGATACAGAAAGGAGTTTGCCATGAAAATTATGGAAATCATGTCCAAGAACATTGATCGGGTGGCGCCCGAAATGTCGATCGCAGACGCAGCCGGAAGGATGCGCGACGATGATGTTGGCTCACTGCTCGTTGCCGATGATGACAAGCTTCTCGGCATGCTCACCGACCGCGACATCGTGGTGCGGGTCGTCGGCAATGGTAGCAGCATCGAGAATACGTGCGTGCGTGACGCGATGACCGACAAGGTACTGTATGCCTACGACGACGAAGAGGCCACCAACGTCGCTCGCAACATGGCCGACGAGCAGGTCCGCCGGATGCCCGTCGTCAACCGCGACAAGATGTTGGTTGGCGTCGTGTCGCTTGGTGACATCGCAGGGGAAACCCCCGCAGTCACTGCCGGCGAAACCCTTGAGAAGATCACTCAAGATTGATGCAACCGCGCAACGCAGGTCCGGTGTCGCTTTCAGGTGGCACCGGATGCGCGTTGCTCGTTTTCGCCCCTGCAACAACCGCAAGAACGAAGCCGCTTTTCAAACCCTGATCTAAAACCCGATGGGACGATTCATTGGCAAAATTTTTCGATTTACGGCCCGATACTTAGACGATCAGGCAAAACGTCCGATGAAGTCGCCCCTGGCTGCCGCCAATGCCCATAGCCACGACCGACCAAAGGTGTAGATCAGTCAGGCAAGCTGGAGAAACATTCATGTCGTCCGATGACAACCGCCTTGTCCAACGTCTGCTCGCAAACAGCGGAACGCTTTTCTCGGACGAATTGGGCATCGATATCGAAACGAATACTCCGTCACCGTTGTTTCGCTGGCTCTGCGCTGCACTCTTGATGAGCGCGCCGATCTCCCACCGGGCGGCGCTTGAGGCGGCTGGTGCGCTATCCGAAGCGGGCTGGACCACCGCCGGACACATGGCCGAAAGCAGTTGGCAGGATCGTGTCGATGCGCTCAACCGCGCTGGCTACGGGCGTTTCGACGAAAGCACCGCCACGATGCTGGGGGATAATGCCGATCGGCTTCTGAAGGAGTATGACGGCGATCTACGCAATTTGCGTTCGGCGGCGAAGAAATCGCCAGAGACCGAGCGCACACGGCTCAAGAAATTCAAAGGGATCGGCGATGTCGGCGCCGATATCTTTTTCCGCGAGGTGCAGATCGTCTGGCCCGAACATTTCCCCCTGCTGGACGGCAAGACGTGCAAGGCGGCGCGGCGGCTGGGCCTTCCCGATACGCCCGAGGCTCTTGTCGACATGGTCGGGCGCGATGCATTTCCCCGCTTGGCCG
>Ga0207414_1000594_pt1 | contig 15747 bp, 14 predicted proteins | sample PonA231FremontCA_2_FD_187269 | JGI IMG/M metagenome (GOLD analysis project Ga0207414, IMG submission 187269) | Marine sediment microbial community from Fremont, CA, USA - Pond A23 Sediment 1 (SPAdes) | ecosystem: Environmental > Aquatic > Marine > Unclassified | place: USA: Fremont, California... | reverse complement strand
CGAACACGATGAAGCGCCAGGAGAGGCCTGCCAGCAGGATCACAAAGACGCCCGCCGAGGTCACCAGCAGCGATGTCCCCAGGTCGGGCTGCCTGGCGATCAGCACCACCGGCACGCCGATGATCGCCGCACACACCAGCAGGTCGCGCCAGCGGGGCGGCAGGGGCTGGCGACTCAGCCAGGCGGCGACCATCATCGGCATGGCCAGCTTCATCATCTCCGAGGGCTGGAAGCGTATCACACCGGGAATCACCAGCCAGCGCTGGGCGCCCATGCCCATATCGCCGATCAGCTCCACCGCGACCAGCATCGCCACCCCGGCCACATAGACCGGTGGCGTCCAGCGCAGCAGGGTTGTCGGCGACAGCTGCGCCAGCGCCACCATCCCCACCAGCCCCACGCCGAAGCGGATGGCCTGGGCGGTGACCACCGACAGGCGCTGGCCACTGGCGCTGTACAGCACCATCAGCCCGGCCAACATCAGCACCAGCAACATGCCGAGCAGCCACGGGTCCAGGTGAATGCGCTCCCAGAGACTGCGCCGCCGGGCAATGCCGCTGAGCGAGGACTTGACGGGATGCGGGCGCATGCTGCGCGTCATGGCGTGCCAGATCATCATCAATTCCCCGCCACCCGACCGTCCTCGCGCTCAAGCACCTCGCGCACCTGCTCGGTATCGGGCGCCTCATCCTCCAGCAGCCAGGCATCGGTCATGGCCTTGGCCAGGTGGGCCGCATGGGTACTGCCACCGCCGGCGTTCTCGACGATCACCGCCACGGCAATCTGGGGATCCTCGACCGGCGCGAAAGCCATGAACAGCGCATGGTCGCGCAGACGCTCCTTGAGTTCGTCGGCGTTGTATTTCTGATCCTGGCCCAGCGAGAACACCTGAGCGGTGCCGGACTTGCCGGCCATGCGGTACTCCAGGTCCTTACCGATGCGCCGCGCCGTCCCCTCCTCGCCGGAGACCACTTTTTCCATGCCGGAGAACACCCGCTCCCACCAGGCCGGATTGTCGAGGACGATATCCGGCGGGGTATCCGGCAGATCGACGGGCAGCGCCTCATCGCCGACCTGGCGGGCCAGGCGCGGCTTGACCCAGTCGCCCTTATTGGCCAGCACCGCCGTGGCGGTAGCCAACTGCAGCGGGGTCAGCTGCCAGTAGCCCTGACCGATGCCGACCGACAGCGTCTCTCCAGGATACCAAGGCTGGTTGAAGCGTCCTCGCTTCCAGTCGCGAGAGGGCATCAGCGCATCGCTCTGGCCCTGCACGTCGTGGGCGACGCGCTGGCCGAAACCGAAAGCGGACATGTTGTCGTGGATGCGATCGATGCCCAGGTCATGGGCCAGCGAGTAGAAATAGGTGTTGTTGGAGACCGCGATGGCGCGCTCCAGGTCGACCCGGCCATGTCCCCAGCGCAGCCAGTTGCGGTAGCGCCGCGAGTCGTTGGGGAGCTGGTAGTAGCCGGGATCGCGAATGACGGTATCGGGCGTGATCTTGTCCTCGGCCAGGCCCGCCAAGGCCAGAAAGGGCTTGATGGTGGAGCCGGGCGGGTAGTGACCGCGAATCGCGCGGTTGTACAGCGGCAGGTCCAGGTCCTGCTGCAAGCCGCGGTAGGAGGCGACGTCGATGCCGGTGACGAACTGGTTGCTGTCGAAGCCCGGCACCGAGGCCAGGGCGAGAATCTCTCCGCTATCCGGCGCAATGGCCACGATAGAACCGCGCCGACCATCGAGCAAGGTGACGGCAAGCTTCTGCAGCTCACTGTCCAGCGTCAGGGTCAGGTCCTTGCCCGGCACCGGGTCGGTATGGCCGAGTTCGCGCAACACGCGCCCGCGGGCATTGGTCTCCACCTTGCGCAACCCCGCCTGACCGTGCAGCGCATCCTCATAGAAGCGCTCGACGCCGGTCTTGCCGATAAAGTGGGTGCCGGCATAGTTGCCCGCATCCAGGCCCGCAAGCTCTTCGGCGTTGATCCGCCCCACATAGCCCAGCGCATGCACCATGGTCTCGGCATCGGGATAGTAGCGCAGCAGCTGCGCTTCCACCTCGACGCCGGGCAGCCGGTGGCGATTGACCGCCAGTCGAGCAATCTGATCCTCGTCAAGATCGCTCATCAGCAGGGCCGGCTGAAAGGGTCGCTGGCGCTGTCGAGAACGCACCCGGAAGGCATCGGCCTCCTCCTCGGGGATTGCCAGCAGCTCGACCAGCAGCGCCAGGGTGGCGTCGAGGTCATCGACCCGCTCGCGCACCAGAGTGAGGTTATAGGTGGGACGGTTCTCGGCCAGCAGCACGCCGTTGCGATCATAGATCAGCCCGCGCGTGGGGGGCAGCGGCTCAACGCGCACGCGATTTTTCTCGGAGCGCGTGCTGTAGACCTCGTGCTGCACTACCTGCAGATAGAACAGCCGCCCGCCCAGTAGTGCCGCCAGGCACAGCACCACCAGCACGGCCAGCAGCGAGCGCAGGCGAAAGACGCGCAGTTCCTGTTCCGGATTCTTCAGAGTGTCGCGACGCCGACGCATGCTCAATGATGACCTCGGAGTGGGGGCAAAAAACGTCTTCGGCGATCAGGCAATCACAACGGCCAGAGGCCCGCGCAACATCGCAAGGGGGCGGGCGCTGGCGTCTCGAAAGCGCGTTTCAGCGATGATAGGGGTGGCCGACCAGCAGGCTCCAGGCGCGATAAAGCTGTTCGGCCAGCAGGATGCGCACCAGCGGATGGGGCAACGTCAGCGGCGACAGCGACCAGCGCTGGTCGGCACTCGACGAGAGCGACGGCGCCAGCCCATCCGGCCCACCCACCAGCAGCACCACGTCGCGACCTTCAAGGCGCCAGCCATCGGCTTCGCGCGCCAGCTGCTCTGTGCTCCAGGCCTTGCCGCCCACTTCCAGGGCGACCAGATGCTCGCCGCCCTTGAGGCGACTGCGGATCCGCTCGGCCTCCTGCGCCATGGCGCGCGTCACATCGGCATTCTTGCCGCGCGGCCCCGGCGCGATCTCTTCAACCTCGAGTGCGAAGTCTCGCGGCAGACGCTTGCGATACTCTGCCACGCCCTGCGACACCCAGTCGGGCATCCGCGTGCCCACCGCCAGCAGGCGGATCCTCATGAACGCAGCGCTCCGTCCTCGAGCCGCGCTTCGGTATCGCTGGGCAGGTCGGCCCACAGGCGTTCCAGATCATACAGCTGGCGGGTCTCGGGCAGCATGACGTGGACCACCATGTAGCCCAGGTCGACCAGCACCCAGTCGGCGCCACTTTCGCCTTCGACGCCCAGCGGCATCACCCCCTGCTCCTTGGCAGCCTGCACCACATTGTCGGCCAGCGCCGCCACGTGGCGGCTGGATGTGCCGCTGGCAACGACCATCAGGTCAGTCACATTGGTAAGTCGTGAGACATCCAGGACGGCGATGTCCTGGGCCTTGAGATCCTCCAGTGCTTGGATCACCGGCGTCTTGAGTGCGTCGATATGCATAGCCCTTCGTATCAGCCCTTCATCAGCGAGAAATCATGCCACCATTGTACCGATTTGACGCCCGCGTGGGCAGCATTCAGGCCGGCCGATAGAGCCCGCGCGACAGGATATCCGCTTCTACTGCCTCCGGGAGCAGATAGCGCACGCTCGCCCCCGTCGCCAGGCGCCGGCGCACCTCGGTTGCCGAGATCGCCATGCGCGAAGGTAGCCTGAGCCGCAGCAGGCCACCGGCGGGGCGCGTCATCAGCGCCTCGCCCTCCTCGACCTCGCGCCCGGCCAGCAGCGCCACCAGGGCCTCGGGCAGCGCCGCCTGGTGGTTCGGCCGGTCGATCACCACCACATGGGCCAGCGCGAAAAGCCGCTCCGGCGAGTGCCAGTCGGCGAGCTTGAGAAAGGCGTCGTGACCCAGCGCCATGATCAGCCGTGCCTCGTTACCCACTTCCTCGCGCAGCGAGGCAAGCGTGTCAGCCGTGTAGGAGGGACCATCGCGCGCCAGTTCACGCGGGTCAGCCAACAGTCCGGGGGTATCGCCAATGCCCAGGCGCAACAGCGCCAGACGCTCGTCGGCCGAGACCTGCGGCGCGTCGCGCAGCGGTGGCGAGGCGGCGGGCACCAGGTGGACACGATCCAGCGCCAGCGCCTCGCGCAATTCCACGGCACTGCGTAGATGGCCCAGATGTACCGGGTCGAAGGTGCCCCCGAGCATGGCCAACCGCAGCGGCCCATGCGCGCCGCCGGAGGGCCCCGTGGGGCTCACTGGCGCACCTGGCCATCGCCGAGCACCACGTACTTGCGCGTGGTCAGGCCCTCGAGCCCCACCGGGCCCCGCGCGTGCAGGCGGTCGGTTGAGATGCCGATCTCGGCGCCCAGACCGTACTCGAAGCCATCGGCGAAACGGGTCGAGGCGTTGACCATCACCGAGCTGGAATCCACCTCGGCGAGAAACCGCCGCGCCAGGGCATAGTGCTCGGTCACGATGGCATCGGTATGTCGCGAGCCATAGCGTTCGATGTGCGCCATGGCTGCCTCGATGCCGTCGACCACGCGCACCGCCAGAATCGGCGCCAGGTACTCGCGCTCCCAGTCGCTCTCCTCGGCAGCCACGATATCGGCCAGGATGGCCCGCGCCCGCTCACAGCCGCGCAGCTCGACACCGTGCGCGGCGTAGTCGCGGGCCAGCATCGGCAGCAGGGCGTTGGCGACCGGCGCGTCGACCAGCAGGGTTTCCATGGTATTGCAGGTGCCGTAGCGATGGGTCTTGGCGTTGACCGCGATGGCCAGGGCCTTGTCGAGGTCGGCGCTGGCATCGACGTAGACATGGCACACGCCGTCAAGGTGCTTGATCACCGGCACGCGCGCCTCGCGCGTGATACGCTCGATCAGTGACTTGCCGCCGCGCGGAATGATCACGTCGACATATGCCGGCATGGCAATCAGCCGCCCCACGGCAGCCCGATCGGTGGTCGCCACCACCTGCACGGCTTCCTCCGGCAGCCCCGCCTGGACCAGCCCGGCACGAATGCAGGCCGCGATCGCGGCATTGGAATCGCGGGCCTCGGAGCCCCCCCGCAGAATGGCCGCGTTGCCGGACTTAAGGCACAGGCTTGCCGCCTCGAGGGTGACGTTGGGCCGCGACTCGTAGATGATCCCGATCACGCCGAGGGGCACACGCATCTGGCCGACCTGAATGCCGCTGGGACGAGCGCGCAGACCATCGATCTCGCCGACCGGGTCGGGCAGCGCCGCCACCTGGTTCAGCCCCTCCACCATGGCGTCGAGGCGCCCGTTGTCGAGCGCCAGACGATCCAGCAGGGCGGCCTCCAGGCCGCTTGCGCGCCCGCGCGCCAAATCGCGCGCATTGGCTGCCAGCACCTCACCGCGGGATTGCTGGAGCTGCTCGGCCATGGCCCGCAAGGCGGCATTCTTGGCGGCGGTATCGACCCGGCGCATGCGCGTGGCGGCCTGCCGGGCAGCCTGACCCAGACGTTCCATGTAAGCGTCGACGTCGCCGACGTCGGGGTCCGCGGGGGAGTGATCAGGGCGAGAGGCTTGAGCTGTCATGCCGATGCGTGTCTCCTGGGAGCGGCCGGCGCCGCGACAAGCGCCGCGCCGGCGTTATACTGGGCCGAAAATATCCGGGAATCATACTAAGCCACCATGCAGACCAAGTACAAAATCGGGCTGCTGCGCGGCAACCTGCTGATCGCAGCGCTGCTGCTGGCGCTGCTCGCGGTGTTCACTCATCACGCCAGCGAGGCGCTGCTGCTGTGGCTGGCCGCTGGCTGGCTGGCCGTGACGGCACTGCTACTCGGCTTTGATCATCGCCGACCCGCCACGGTGCCCTGGCAGCTGCTGCCCGCCCTGCTGCTCGCCGCCCTGCTGTGGGTGAACCCCGAACGACACGTGACCTGGCTATGGGCCTGGGCGGTGCTGCTGATGCTGCCACAGCCGCGCTGGATTCTGCTTCTCGAGGGGTTGCTGGCACTGGCTACCTGGGGGTCGCTGCACGCGCTGCTGGGCCTCGAGCAGTGGCTTCTCACGGGTCTGCTGCTCGCCGGCCTGATGCTGCTGGGGCTGTCGCGCGCCCTCGACCTTCACGCACGACGCGAGGTCACGCTGCGTCGCGCCCGCCTGGTGCCCGGCCTGGCACTGTGGCCGGGCCACCGACTGGCCCACGACCTGGCCCTGGAACGCAGCCGCAGCCAGCGTGAAGGCGTGCATGCCGAGCTGCTGCTGCTGCGCACGTCACGACACTTGTGCTGGCCACTGGCCTACCGGCTCTGTCAGCTGACCCGCAGCTTCGAACCCTGCTACCGCTTGGACCCCCGGAGCCTGGCGGTGATCCTGATCAGCGCCGACGCCGAGGAGGCCGCGACGCGCCGCGAGGCGCTATGGCACCGGCTCGATACGCGGGGACCGGCCCGGACGGTGACGCTGTCGGCACTGGCGTCCCTGGATCACGAGCGACGTGCGCTGGTCCGGCAGGCAGCGGAGCTGCAAGTGGACGGAGAGGCTGCCAATGGCTGAGCGACAGGGACGCCGGCGGCGGCTCTACACGGCCTGGTATGCCTGCGCCGCACTGCTGCTGCTGGGCATGGCCGCGTGGCTCTACCTGATGGGTGACTACTCGCGCATTCCGCTGCCGGCTGCCCTCTCTCTGGTGATGCTGGCGGCCACCCTGCTGAGCCTGACCCGCGAGGCCCCTCCCCGCGTGGCCGCCTACCTGGCACTGATCTGCGGCTACCTCTTGATTGCCATGGAACTGCCGCGCCAAGCCGCGCTGCCGTCGCTGTGGGTCGGCTTGCCACCGGTGCTTGCCCTGCTGCTGCTACCCCTGGGACCGGCCATGCTCCTCAACCTGCTGCTGACGCCGGCCTGGCTGGCGCTGCTGGGTAATGGAGAGCTCGACCAGGACCTGCTGTTGAGCTACCTGACCCTGGTCGTGATCGCCGCGCTGGTGCCTTGGGAGCAGGCCCGCCAGCATGCGCTGCTGCGCGCCACCGATCCGCTCGATCCCGAATGTTCAGCGGTCGGGCACGACAGCCTGCATGAGCGGTTGGCCAGCGAGGCGGAACGCGCCTCGCTGCTCGAGCAACCGCTGGCCGTGATCCTCATCCACCTGCCCCAGCTGGAAATGGCGGAAGAGCAGTTTGGCCCCCGCGCCCAGCAGGCCCTGCTGGATAGCCTTTGTCAGGCCGTTGCCAAGCGCTGTCGCGAGCACGACATCCTGGGCCGCGAAGGCGCGGCAGATTTCTGGCTGGTGCTCACCGACACCACCGAGAGTGGTGCCCTGCTCGTCGAGCAGCGCCTCCGCCAGGCGCTGGAGCGCACCACGCTGCTGGAGACCGGCCCCATAGAAGCACGCATGCGCCTGTGCCGGCCACGACGCGCCGAGTCATGGCCTCGCTTCGAGCAGCGTCTGCACGCCATTACCCAGTCGCTAGCCGATGACTGAGGCGCGCCACCATTAGCATCTCCCTTTCTTCCTGGAGTCGCCCTTGAGCCTTGCCGATAGCCTTTTCCAGCTCACGCCCGCACCCGGGCTGCTGCTGCTGATCATCGCGGCCATCGCCCTGGTGGAGTCCCTGGCGCTGGTGGGACTGCTGGTGCCGGGCGTGGTGCTGATGGCCGCGGCCAGCTCGCTGGCCGGGCATCAGGACCTGGCCATCGCCCCAGTGCTGGGTGCCGCTTTTCTGGGCGCGGTCGCCGGCGACGGCCTGAGCTTTCTGCTCGGCTATACCCAGCGCGAGCGCGTGACGGCCCTGTGGCCCCTGTCGCGCCACCCTGAATGGCTGGCGCGCGGCGCCCGCTTCTTCCAGCGCCACGGGACGCTATCGGTCTTTCTGGGACGTTTTGTGGGGCCGGTACGCCCCGTTGTGCCGCTGATCGCCGGGATGCTGCAGATGTCGCCACGCACCTTCACCTGGGCCAACCTGGGCTCGGCGCTGCTGTGGGCACCGGCCTATGTGTTGCCCGGCTACCTGCTGGGACGCACCTGGCAACAGCTGTTCACCCTTCCCGAGGGGCTCGAGCCGTGGCTAGGGGCGCTGGGCGGCCTGGTGGTCGTACTGGCGCTGGCGTTTTCGTGGTGTCGTCACCTGGTCACCCGCGACGGCATCGCCTACCGCGGCATCGACCGCGCCATGCGACAAAGCGCCGTTGGCAGGCGCCTATGGCAGCTGCTGGTGCCGACACACGAAACGGAGCCCCCGCTCGCCTCATGGCTGCTGCTTATCCTTTCGCTGGCGGCTTTCTCGGCCTGGACCCTGGTGGTGATCCATCACCAGGGCCCGCTGCCGCTGGATCAGCAGCTCGCCGCCGTGCTCCAGTCGCTCTCCATACCGGGGCTACACGTCTTCGGCGAGCTGATGGCCCGCGCCGGCGACCTGCTGGGGGTGCTGGCCCTGTGCCTGCCCTGGGCAGGTTGGCTGCTGTGGCGCCGCCAGCTGGCGGTGCTGTGGCATATCAGCGGCGGGCTAGCCGGCATCGCCTTGCTCAATACGCTGCTCAAGGAAACCATCGGGCGCACCCGACCCGAGGCGCCCGCCTACCTGGCCGATTCGCTTGCCTACCCCAGCGCTCACACCTCGACCGCGGTGGTGCTGTTCGGCATGGCCGCCGCCTTCGCCAGCCGTGCGTTACCCCACGGCCAACGCTTTCTGGCCTACTGGGCCGCCATTGCCGTGGTCCTGCCGATGGCCCTGTCGCGGCTGCTGATCGGAGTACACTGGCTCAGCGACCTGATCGGTGGCGCCCTGCTCGGCCTGGTGGTCTGCGCCCTGGTGCAGCTGAGCTGGCAGCGGCAGCCGCGGCCGCGCCTCGCTCCCTGTCCCTGGCACCTGCTGGGTGTCGCCTCGCTGCTGCTGCTGGCCGCCCGCATTGCCTGGCTGCCTCCGGTCTAGCCCAGCGCCAGCCATAGCCCCACGCCCACCATCAGGCTGCCGGCCAGACGATTGAGCAGCCGCACGTTGCCGCTCTGGCCCAGCACGCGACGCAGGGTGCGGCCGCCGGTCGCGTAGAGCAGCAGGCAGGCAAACTCGATGGCGAGAATCACCGCGATCAGCGTCAGCAGCTGGGCAAACAGCGACCGCGAGGCATCCAGGAAGGGCGGCAACAGCGCCATGAAGAACGCCCAGCCCTTGGGGTTGGCCACCGCCGTGACCAACCCCTGCAGCGCCAGCTGAGCGCGCCCCGCCGGCGGCGCGGCCTCGAGCTGCAGCGGGATCGCCATGCGCCCCTGCGAGCGCCACATCATGACCCCCAGATAGCCGAGGTAGGCCCCGCCCAGCCACTTGAACAGCGCAAACAGCTGCGGCTGACGCAGCATCAGCGCCGCCACGCCCGCCCCCGCGGCAAAGGCCACCAGGCCCACGCCCACTAGCTCACCGGCCATCATCCACAGCGTGCGCCTGACGCCCTGGGTCATGCCCAGCACCATGGCCAGGGTCATGCACATGCCGGGAGTGAGCGAGACCAGGAGAAAGGTGGGCATGAACACCGACAGCACCGCGAGGCTGATCACGCTTCGCCCCAGCGCGGCATCAGGCGATGCGCGACGCCCAGCTGGTTAAGGATGCGCGCCACGATGAAGTCGATCAGGTCGTCAATGGAACTCGGCTGATGGTAGAAGCCCGGCGCGGCCGGCAGGATCACCGCCCCCATGCGCGTCAGCGCTAGCATATGCTCGAGATGAATAGCCGAGAACGGCGCTTCACGGGGCACCAAGACCAGCTTGCGGCGCTCCTTCAGCGCCACGTCGGCGGCGCGCTCGATCAGGTTGTTGCTGGCGCCGGTGGCCACCGCCGAGAGGGTACCGGTGCTGCAGGGGCAGATGACCATCGCCGAGGGCGCCCCGGATCCCGACGCGACCGGCGCCATCCAGTCCTCGCGGCCGAAGCAGCGAATCTGGCCGGGGGCCGCGCCACTGCGCTGGCTAAGCGCCTCGGCAAGCCGCTCGGGCCGGGCCGGGAGCTCGTCGTCGGTCTCAGTGGCGATCACCAGGTGGGCCGCCTTGGAGATCATCACCCAGACCTCGTGGTCGGCCGCCACCAGCGCCTCGATCAGCCTCAGGCCGTACTGGGCCCCGGAAGCGCCGGTCAGCGCCACGGTCACCGGGGGATGGAAGTGCGTCGCCTGCTGAACCTCAGCCATGGGCCACCTCCAGGGCGGTAATCAGCTTGTCGTGGATACCACCAAAGCCGCCGTTTGACATCACTACGATACGATCCAGCGGGCGCGCTTCGCGCACCAGCGCCGCCACCAGATCCTCGAGGTCAGCGAATAGCCGAGCCGGCACCGGGCTTGCCGCAACAAGCGGCGACAGCGACCAGTCGAGGTCCGGGGGCTGGAACCAGAAGGCGGCATCGGCGGCGGCAACGCTCTCGGCCAGCCGGTCCCGCAGGCTACCCAGGCGCATGGTGTTGGAGCGCGGCTCGATCACCGCCAGCAGTCGCCCACGGGCGGTGGCGGCACGCAGCCCCTCCAGGGTGGCGGCAATCGCCGTGGGGTGATGGGCGAAGTCATCGACGACCTGAATGCCTGCCACCTCGCCGCGCAGCTCCTGCCGGCGGCGCGGGGTCTCGAAGCGGGCCAGGGCCGCCGCGCCGCGGGCCAGGTCGACCCCGCAGGCGTGGGCGGCGGCCAGCGCCGCCAGCGCATTGTGGGCGTTGTAGGCGCCGGTCAGCGACCAGTCGACCACGGCATCCTCGTCGCCGCGCCCTGGCCTCTCACCCTCCTGGTGGATCACCCGGAAGCGTGAGGCGTCCTGGCGCTCGAGCGCCAGCTGCCAGGCACTCGTCGGCTGCACACCAAAGCGCTCAAGGGGTGTCCAGCAGCCCCTCTCGAGCACGCGCTCCAGCGCCGGTGCGTCGTCGCCCACCAGCAGGCGGCCGCTACCCGGCACGGTACGCACCAGATGATGAAACTGGCGCTCGATGGCTGCAAGATCATCGTAGATATCGGCGTGGTCGAACTCCAGATTGCCCAGGATGGCGATGTGCGGGCGGTAGTGAACGAACTTGGCGCGCTTGTCGAAAAAAGCCGTGTCGTACTCGTCGGCTTCGACCACGAAGGGGGCGTCAGGGGCGCCGAGCCGCGCCGACACGCCGAAGTTGCGCGGCACGCCGCCGATCAGAAAGCCCGGCGCGAGTCCGGCCGACTCCAGCAGCCAGGCGGTCATGCTGGCCGTGGTGGTCTTGCCGTGCGTCCCCGCCACCGCGATCACGCGCCGCCCCGGCAGCACCCGCTCGGCCAGCCAGGCCGGACCGGAGCAGTACATAAGCCCCAGGTTCAGCACTGCCTCAACCTCGGGGTTGCCACGCGAGAGCGCGTTGCCGATGACCACCAGATCGGGGCGAGGGGACAGGTTCTGCGCCGCGTAACCCTCACACAGGACGATTCCCGCCTGTTCGAGCTGCGTGCTCATGGGCGGATAGACGTCGGCGTCCGACCCGCTGACGGTGATGCCCATCTCGCGGGCCAGCAGCGCCAAGCTGCCCATGAAGGTGCCACAGATACCGAGAATATGAAGGTGCATGCGTGCTCCGCGAACTCTCATGGCGCCGCCGGCCGCGGCGCAACCTGCGCGAGACTAGCATGCCCCGTTCGACGCGCTCCAGCGCCGCACCGCCGCCCCGGGCGCGCAGATGCAGGCAGCGCCGCTTTCGGCTAGAATCAGCCTCCTTTATTTCCCTCTTGCAGCGACAGGAACCGATAAGTCCCATGGCCCAGCATAACGCTTTCTATGCCCAGTCCGGCGGCGTCACCGCCGTGATCAATGCCAGCGCCTGCGGCGTGATCGAAGCCTGCCGCCGCCACTCGGATCATATCGGCAAGGTCTACGCCGGCCATAATGGCATCATCGGTGCGCTCACCGAGGACTTGATCGACGTCAACCAGGAGTCGGACGCGGCCATCGCCGCCCTGCGCCACACTCCGGGCGGCGCTTTCGGCTCATGCCGCTACAAGCTCAAGGACATGCAGACCCACCGCGCCCAGTACGAGCGCCTGATCGAGGTCTTCCGTGCCCACGACATCCGCTACTTCTTCTACAACGGCGGCGGTGACAGCGCCGACACCTGCCTGAAGGTCTCACAGCTGTCCGAGAAGCTCGGCTACCCGCTGACGGCGATTCACGTGCCCAAGACCGTCGACAACGACCTGCCAATCACCGACAACTCGCCGGGATTTGGCAGCGTGGCCAAGTACATCGCCACCTCCACCCTGGAAGCGTCGCTGGATATCGCCTCCATGTGCGCTACCTCCACCAAGGTATTCGTGCTCGAGGTCATGGGACGCCATGCCGGCTGGATCGCGGCGGCCGGTGCGCTGGCCGGACAGGGCGAGGGTGAACCGCCCCACCTGGTCATCTTCCCCGAAGTCGCCTTCAACCGCGAAGCGGTGATGGCGCGGGTCGACGAGGCGGTCAAGCGTTATGGCTACTGCGTGATCGTGGTCTCCGAGGGCGCCCGCTACGAAGACGGCACTTTCCTTGCCGACTCCGGCAACACCGACGCCTTCGGCCACCGACAGCTGGGCGGCGTGGCGCCAACGCTGGCCGGCATGGTCAAGCAGGACCTGGGCTACAAGTATCACTGGGCAGTGGCCGACTACCTGCAGCGCGCCGCCCGCCACCTGGCCTCGAAAACCGACGTCGAGCAGGCCTATGCGGTGGGTGAGGCAGCCGTGGAACTGGCCATCTCCGGCAAGAACGCGATGATGCCGGCGATCAAGCGAATCAGCCAGAGTCCTTACCAGTGGCGCATCGAGGCGGCTCCGCTGGCCGAGGTCGCCAATCGTGAGAAGTTCATGCCCACGGCATTCATCCGCGAGGACGGCTTTGGCATTACCGACGCCTGCCGTGAGTACCTCTCCCCACTGATCCAGGGCGAGGACTTTCCACCGTTTGACAACGGCCTGCCGCGGGTGGCGCACCTGACGCTGGCGCGGGTCGAGCGTCGCCTGCCCGAGTTCAAGATCTAGGCGCCGAGCGCCGAGCAGAACGGTGCTCGGGCCCCACTATGCCAAAACACGAAAACCTCCAGCCGCTATCTGCTGGAGGTTTTTCTTGGCGGCTTAGCGCCTTAGCGCATCAGCCAGGAAAGCACCAGCAGCAGCAGCAGAATGCCGGCCACCCCCTGCCAGAATCGAGCGGGCTCGCGGCGACGTTGAACACCCGTCTCGCCAACCTGCATGGCATCGCGCGCCGGGCGCAGCGCGCGACGAAACTCCGACATGCGTCGAAAGCGCAGCGCGCGCTGAGGATCGAGCGCGCGCCGCAGGGCGTCATCCAGTGCCGCCGGCACCTCCGGGTTGAGACGCCGCGCGCTGCGATAGGCGAGCTGTTCGAGGTCGGTGTGACTGCGCAGGCGGTTCGGCGCCAGGGCATAGGGAATCTCACCGGTGAGCAGCCAGTAGATGGTCGAGGCCAGCGAGTACTGGTCGCTGCGCCGCCCCACGTCGTCCTCCAGCGCATACTCCGGCGCGCTGTGTTCGGTCAGCCCCAGCTGGCGCACCAGCTCACGCGAGCGGCGATGCCCGTCCACGTCGCGCAGGTGGCAGGCGCTGAAATCGGCCAACACCACCTGTCCGTGCGCGTCGATCAGCACGTTGTCGGGATGAATGCGCTGATGCAGCAGGTCACGGTGATGCAGCGCCTGCACCGCCTTGCCCAGCTGATTGGCGATATCGAGGCGCTGGGCGAGACTGGCCTGGGGGTGGCGGCGCGCCCATTCGGTCAGCGTGTCGCCCTTGACGTAGGCCATCAGGTAATAAAGGAAACGTCTTGGCCGCGACGGCTCCATGATGCGCACCACAAAGGGTGACTTGACGCGCTCCACCACCCACTGCTGCAGCAGGAAGTGCTCCAGGTAGGCGTTGCGATTGGAGAGCTCAGGGCTTGGCGCCTTCATCACCATTTCGCGTCCGCTGTAGTGGTCGCGTACGCGGTAAACCCGCGACTGCGCCGTGCGCGACAGCACCGCGAGCACCTCGAGGCCGTCCAGGCGGTCGCCCAGCGAGAGCTCAGGAGGAATCGGCAGGTCGCCATAAACGCGACCCGGTTGATCTTCGCTCTCGGCCTCGGGCAGCGCATCAATGCGCACCAGCTGAAAGCAGAACTGGTCGCCGCCGTAACCGCGCGCCTGGGCCCGCTCGCGGGCGGCCTTGGCGAGTCGTTCGCAGGCCGCGTCCAGGTCGCTGGCATCCTGGCGAATCAGCTGCACGTAGTCCGAGGGCATCAGGGTGCCCTGCACCGCCTGGGTGGTGAACAGGAAAATGTCTCCCTGCTTGAGCGGTATACTGGCGTAATCAATTTCCAGGCCGCTGTCCATGCCCATGGCGCGCGAGGGGTAGCGGTATCCCCCCAGGTCGGTGACGTGATCCCGCGAGAGCTGTTCGAACTCAGCGCCGCGCAGGCGAAACACCAGCGTATCGCCCATGTGGAAAAGGTGCGCCTCGCGCCCGCGGTAAACCATGGCAGACAGCGAGGAGACGTAGCTGCCATCCGTCATCTGGCGACTCTGGCTGAAGCACCAGGCATTCAGCGAGCGCAGCACGCGGGTCGCCGAGGTCTTGACGTCCCAGTGGTCGGGGGTGGCGAAATAGTCGGCCAGAAAGCCCTTCACACTGAGATCGCCCGCTTTCTTGGCCAAGTCGTTGCGCAGCGTGGAGTCGCTGATCAGCGCACAAGCGCCCTTGGCGGCGAGCAGCGGCGGCTCGGGAAAGCGCACCGACATCGAGCTGCGATGCCGCCGCCGGTCGGGCGCCACGAAAGCCTGGCCGAAGCTCAATGACAGTTGCACGGATGACACAGTGTTCTCCTCGCGTTCGGCGCAAACCGCCGGCCGTCGCGCGACGACCTCCCTGGCGGCCCATCATACACCCTGCCCCGCCGGCTGGCCCGTCGACCAAAGGCCAGACATGCCACCTATGGCCCATTGGTAATCCCCGCCGCGGCTTCGTATAATTCGGCGGATTTTGCGCCTGCCGATTCGCCAAGCCGAATCATTGCCAACCCAAGGAAGCGACGATGAACTTCGACAATATCCCCGCCGGCAAGGATCTCCCCAACGACATCTATGTGGCGATCGAGATCCCGGCCAACCATGCCCCGATCAAGTACGAGATCGACAAGGACATGGGTGCCCTGCTGGTCGACCGTTTCATGGCCACTCCGATGTTCTATCCGGCCAACTACGGCTTCATTCCGCACACCCTGGCAGACGACGGCGACGCTCTGGACGCACTGGTCGTGACGCCCTACCCGGTGCAGCCAGGTGCGGTGATCCGTGCACGCCCCGTGGGCATTCTCAACATGACCGACGAAGCCGGCGAAGATGCCAAGCTGGTCTGTGTGCCGCACCCCAAGCTCTCCAGCCTGTACGACGACGTCCAGGAAGTGACCGACCTGCCCGAGCTGCTGCGTCAGCAGATCGCCCACTTCTTCGAGAACTACAAGGACCTCGAGAAGGGCAAGTGGGTCAAGGTAGAGTCATGGGAGGGTGCCGAGGCGGCCTGCAAGGCCATCGAGAAAGCCGTGGCGGCACACCAGAAAGCCTGAACACGGTAACGTCCCCCCGGATACGACGACGGGCCGCCCTTGGGCGGCCCGTCGTCGTTACCGCCCCGGCTAGGACGCGTCGTCGTCAGCGGCGGCGGCCTGGCCATCTTCGGAAACGGGCGCATCGGCCGCCGAGGCGTCGTCGTCAGCGGCGGCGGCCTGACCGTCTGCGGAAACGGGCGCATCGGCCGCCGAGGCGTCGTCGTCAGCGG
>Ga0207414_1000591_pt1 | contig 15761 bp, 30 predicted proteins | sample PonA231FremontCA_2_FD_187269 | JGI IMG/M metagenome (GOLD analysis project Ga0207414, IMG submission 187269) | Marine sediment microbial community from Fremont, CA, USA - Pond A23 Sediment 1 (SPAdes) | ecosystem: Environmental > Aquatic > Marine > Unclassified | place: USA: Fremont, California... | reverse complement strand
GCGAGAAAAGGTACTCAACTTGTTGAATAAACAGGCTATTGGTTCTTTTTCTTACTTAAAACCTTAACACTCTAAAACATAAAACTTTTTCATGTTAATATATCCGGACCGCGGTGTCCCTTGTTTCCACTACTTCACCAACATGTGCTGCCAAATCCCCTTCTTGCAAGAGCAACTCCCGGGTGTCTTCCATCTTGTCCTTGGGGACCGCCAAAAGCAACCCCCCGGATGTCTGAGCGTCGAACACTATATCCAGGATCAGTGAATTCACTCTTTCGTCCACATGGACAAGGGTTGAGCAATAGTGCTTATTAGCGTAACTGCCTTCCGGTATCAACCCCATAGCTGCCAGATCCGTGGCTTCTTCAATAATCGGTACGTGACCGGTCCATAAATCTATTGTCTTTTGCGCCGCCCTGGCCATTTCCAATACATGCCCAGCCAAGCCGAAACCAGTAATATCGGTAGCCCCTTTTAAACCCATTTCCCGGATTACTTTTGCACCGCTCAGATTTAACCTACCCGCCCAGGCAAACATCTTATTTTCCAGATCGGTAGCGTTTTCCCATTCCGCTTTTACTGCAGTAGCTAAAATCCCGGTACCCAAGGGCTTGGTCAAAATAAGCTGATCCCCGGCCTCAATACCGGCATTGGAAGCATAAAGGCCCGGATCAACCACACCGGAAACAGAGAGGCCGTATTTTATCTCATCGTCGTCTACACTGTGTCCCCCGCACATAATGGCACCAGCTTCCTTTATCTTGTCCAATCCGCCTTTCAGGATCTGCTTGAGTATATCAATGGACAACTTTTTACTGGGGAAACAGACTATATTCATAACGCAATACGGTTCTCCGCCCATGGCATAGATATCTGACATGGAATTCGCAGCAGCTATCTGACCAAACTTGTAGGGATTATTCACAATGGGTGTAAAATAATCCAGTGACTGAATAAGGGCTTTATCACCGGGAAATTCTATTACTGCGGCATCTTCATTTCCTTGCGTGGAAACAAGTGTTTTATCATCTGTTTCGTAAACCAATTCAGACAAGACTTCCTCCAGAACCCCTGGAGACAGCTTCGCGGCTCATCCAGAGGCCTTGACCTTGTCCACCAATTTTACGGATTCGTTCATGTCAACCACCTTTGAATTTATAAAACCGTTTCAATACTTAAATTATCACAATTCGCTTGTCCAGCTAATCAATAACTCCCAGAAACGTTTGGTAGCAGGAAAAAATTCCCTTTGTTTATGGTAAACTGCATAAAAGAAACGCTCCAGACTCATATCCCTTACCTGTGAAAAGGATATATCATCCCTAAAAAGCAAATCTCCGGCTGCCAACCTGGATGTAATGCTAACACCTAGTCCTGCCTGGATACATTTTAGTACAGATTCAGTGCTATTTACCACTGTTTGAATATTCAAGTCCTCAATATCCAAATTTAACTTAAGCAATCCTTTTTCCATAGCTTTCCGCGTACCGGAACCCTTCTCCCTTATCACCCAAGGAAATAGCAACAGGTCATCTTTTTCCAATTGGTCCTTGCGGTTCAAGAAAAAAGAGCTGCCCAAAACCACCAAGTCATCCTTCATAACCTTTTGGTAGAAAAGTTCGGAATGCCCTTGGCTCGCCCCGACAACACCCACATCCATTTGTCCGGCCAATATCTTGTTTTCTATATTCGCTGAATCTGCAATTTCCAGATTTAAATCCACTTGCTTGTAATATTTCCGGTATTCGGACAAGATACTGGGTAAAAAATAATGTCCCGGGATGGTACTTCCACCTATGTGTACACACCCAACAATATTGGCATACAGTTCATGCATCTCTGTATATGCCTTGTCTTTCAGGGATATCAATCTTTGCGCATAGTTGTACAAAATATCTGCAGCTTGAGTGGGCAGTATTTCTCTACCTATCCTATCAAACAAGGACACTGACAATTCTGCCTCAAGAAAAGATATATGAGTACTGATAGTGGGCTGGGAGAGGTGGAGCAACTGTGCAGCCTTGGATATACTTTTTAATTCGTAAACTTTGGAAAAACTCTCTATCCTCTTAATATCCATTCTTTATCTAAATACTAGCTATTATAAATAATAATATGAAACTACAAAAAATTGCAGGCAATCTGCCTGCAATTTTTTGTAAGATCTTGTTATTCTTGTTGTGAATTACGAGAAAATTCGACTATAGCCAGATAGGTGCCATCCCCCTTACGGGGATAAGGAGTTTTTACCACTCTAGTATAGCCACCTTGCACTTCCTGGAATCTGGGTGCAATTTCCTCAAAAAGCTTTTTTACAAGGGTTCTGTTTTCCAGTAGCTTATAGGCGTTTCGTCTGGCATGAACTGTATCCTGAAGTCCGTAATTAACAAGTCTGTCAGCCACACGTCTGAGTTCCTTGGCCTTGGCTTCGGTCGTCTTTATTCTTTCCTGCTCCACAAGGGATTTAGCCAAATTCCTGAGCAGTGCCTTGCGGTGCTCCCAAGTGCGTCCGAGTTTGCGTTCCCTTTTCTTATGTCTCATAATTATTCTCTTTCCTTTGCGACCACTTTTGATATTGCTGTTCAAAATTGTCTATTTTCATTCCCAATTCCAAACCCATTTCCCTTAGAACCTTCAATATATCATCCAAGGATTTTCTTCCGAAATTTTTGGCCTTTAACAATTCACTCTCCGATTTTTGGACCAATTCACCCACCAAATAAATATTGGCTTTTTTTAGGCAATTACTAGCCCTGACAGGCAACTCCAACTCGTCTATGCTCTTGAAGAGTCTGGGATCAATCTCTTCCTTTTGAGTCTCGGGTTCGGTTTCTTTAGTCTTTTCCTCGTCGAAATTAATAAACATGCTTAGCTGTTCTCTCAATATCTTGGCACTGTAGGCTAGGCTGTCTTCAGGTGATACTGAGCCGTCAGTCCAAACTTCCATAATCAACTTGTCGTAATTGGTCATTTGTCCAACCCGTGCTTGCTCAACAGTATAAGAAACTTTTCTTATAGGAGAAAAGCTCGCATCCATTACAATTACCCCGATCTGATCCTCAAACCCGGTTTGTTGCTCAGCAGGAACATAGGACTTGCCCATTCGAACCTCGATTTCCATGTGCAATGCCCGATCTTCCGATAATGTAGCAATCTTGTGTTCAGGATTCAAAACCTTTACGTGTTGGTTTTCCTGAATTGCTTCTGCAGTAACTGTTCCCTTCTTGTCAGCATACAAAGTGAGTTTTTGAGGTTCTTCAGTATCCATCAAAAGCCTCACTTGCTTCAAATTAAGAACTATATCCGTAACATCCTCTTTAACACCGGATATCGTACTGAATTCATGCTGTACATCGTCTATTTTGACTGCAACAATTGCTGCACCTTGAAGCGAAGATAATAATACACGTCGCAGGGCATTTCCTAAAGTGGTACCATATCCCCTTTCCAGAGGTTCGCAGGTAAATTTGCCATAGGTAGAAGTGGAATCAGAATCTTGTACCAATTGGTTGGGCTTGACAAGTTCCATCCAGTTTCTACAATTTATTAATCTATCTTCTTCCTTTAGGATCATAAACTACACCTGCTTAAATATATTTAAATTTCTGGGATTATTTTATAAATAATTGTATCTTTATAATTCGATCAATTATTTGGAATACAATTCCACGATCAAATGTTCATTTATGGGGAACGTGATATCTTCCCTTTGAGGTTCGGCCTTGATCGTTCCCTTGTAATTTTCGCTATCAATTTCCATCCAGTCCGGATATCCCCTCCGGTCCAAAACTTCCTGAGCTTCCTGTATGATAGGTATTTTTCGGCTTTTTTCCTTAACTTGGATCTCATCTCCCACCTTTACCTGCAAGGATGGGATGTCCACCTTTTTGCCGTTTTTCACGAAATGACCGTGCTTTACGAGCTGTCTTGCTTGATCGCGGGAATTTGCAAACCCTAATCTATATACAACATTATCAAGTCGCATTTCCAAAAATTTCAGGAGATTAGTCCCAGTCACACCTTTTCTGGCCTCAGCCTTCTGAAAATACTTATGAAATTGGGATTCCTGTAATCCATACATACGCCTTACTTTCTGTTTTTCACGCAACTGAACGGCATAGTCACTGGATTTCTTTCTGCGTCTTCCATGTTGTCCGGGTGGATAGGGTCTGCGCTCGAATGAACATTTATCAGTGTAGCACCTATCGCCTTTTAAAAATACTTTTGTGCCTTCCCTTCTACAAATTCTGCATTTGGATCCTGTATATCTTGACAATGCATTTCCTCCCGCTTGGATTTATACTCTTCTCTTTTTGGGTGGCCTGCATCCATTATGTGGTATAGGAGTTATATCCCTAATAAAGGATACTTTAAAACCAACATTATGAATAGCTCTCATAGCCGATTCCCTGCCTGAACCAGGTCCCTTGACCAAGATACCAACACTTCGCATCCCATGTTCCTGTGCCTTTTTGGCTGCATTCTGGGCGGCTACTTGAGCAGCATATGGAGTGCTCTTTTTGGAACCTTTAAATCCGGACATACCTGAAGTGGACCAACTTACAACGTTACCGCTGCTATCGGTAAATGTAATGATGGTATTGTTAAAGGTTGCCCTTATGTGAGCCAAACCCGATGGAATATTTTTCTTGGCCTTTTTCTTGGTGGATACTTTCCTTTTAGCTTTCGCCATATCTGTACTCCAATCTATTATCCATTTTTTTTATCTTTTCTTTTTGCCAATCAATGTACGCCTAGGACCTTTCCGTGTTCTGGAATTGGTTCTGGTTTTTTGACCCTGGGTTGGCAAATGTTTTTTATGCCTTTGCCCTCTGTAACATCCAATTTCCATTAAACGCTTTATATTAGCGTTTACTTCTCTTCTTAAATCGCCTTCAACCTTATAGTTTACTTCTATTTCTTTTCTGATCAAATTGATCTCTTCTGAACTGAGTTCATCAGACTTCTTGGTCCAGTCTACTCCTGCCGCTTCCAGAATTTTCAAGGCTGAGGTATGACCTATACCGTAAATATAGGTCAAGGCGATATCCATCCTCTTGTTTTTAGGTAAATCTACGCTTGCTATACGTGCCACTTTAAGCCTCCTCCACTATTTATCCCTGTCTTTGTTTATGTCTCGGGTTATCACAGATTACTCTTACAGAACCCTTTCTTTTTATAACTTTGCATTTTGGGCATATTCTTTTTACTGAAGGTCTGACTTTCATATTACAATCTCCCTTATATCTATTATATAATATATTTTTCCGTTTATTTCTGTGAAATTGTTTATTCTTTAATCATTTAAGAATGTTAAAATTTACCTTTGTATTTGCTCTTTTGCATTAATCCTTCATATTGATTTGTAATCAGATAGGATTGAATCTGAGACATAGTGTCAATAGAGACACCAACTACAATCAATAATGCCGTGCCCCCTAAATAAAAGGGCATGTTCATTTCTTGCATTATCAGCATGGGGACTGTACATACAGCAGCTACATACAATGCTCCCCAAAATGTGATCCTGGAAAGAACTTTATCAATGTAAGCCTTGGTATTTTTTCCAGGTCTTATACCAGGGATAAATCCCCCCTGCTTTTTCAAATTCTCTGCTATATCTTTGGGGTCAAAAATGATTGCAGTGTAAAAATAACAGAAAAATATGATTAACCCTACATAAACTATAGTATAGGCCAATCCTCCGGGCCTAAAATAGGCAGATATTTCCTGAAGCCAGGGCATATTGGAAAAATTGGCGATTGTTGCCGGAAACATCAAAATGGAAGATGCGAAAATAGGAGGTATAACACCTGCGGTATTAACTCTCAATGGCAAATGAGAGCTTTGACCACCGTACAATCTCTTTCCCATCATGCGTTTGGCATATTGAATTGGGATCCTTCTCTGGGAAGTCTCCATAAAGCATATAAAAGCCAACACTCCTATTATAACGGCCAAAGCTATAAGTATTAGGAATATTGTTATCTCGCCGGAAGTTAACAATCTATAGGTCTTACTCAAAGCACCAGGTATCCTGGCTACGATCCCGGCAAAAATAATCAGTGAAATCCCATTTCCGATTCCTTTTTCAGAAATTTGTTCCCCGAGCCACATAATAAATATGGTTCCTGTACTCAGGGTTATTACTGTGGTAAAGATAAATAGGGAACCCGGATTGGGAACTATTGGTGCACCAGATGGACTGGTCATGTTCTGTAAGCCAAAAGCTATTCCAGTACCTTGAACCAGAGTAATCAATACGGTTGCATACCTGGTATATTGTGTTATCTTCTTTCTTCCAGCTTCCCCTTCTTCCTTTTTCAAACGCTCCAATTCAGGACTTACAACCACCAAAAGTTCAAAAATAATTGCGGCGGAAATATAAGGCATTATTCCCAATGCAAATACTGATAGTCTACTTAGGCCCCCGCCGGAAAACATATCAAATAGGCCGAACAAAGTATTCTGTGCATTGTCGAAAAAATCTGATACAGCCTGTCCATCCACACCGGGTACTGGGATGTGAATCCCGAACCTATACACAATCAAAAGGGCCAATGTAAAAAGTATCTTGTTTCTCAGTTCCTTGGAGCCTGCTATATTTTCAACTTGTGGAAGCAATTACAAGTCCTCCATTACTTTTACTTCTCCGCCAGCTTCTTCTATCTTTGTTACCGCTTTTGAGCTGACTTTATGGGCTTCAATCTTTATTGGGCGGTTAATTTCACCTCTTGCCAAAATCTTAATAGGATATTTCTTGGAACATGACTTATACAAGTCTTCAAGGTTTATCTCATTTTTATCACTAAATTTTTGTTCTATAAAATCCAAATTGACTTCATTGAATTTTTTGGGAAAAGGATTTTTGAATCCCCTTTTGGGTAATCTTCTGATAAACGGTAGCTGTCCACCTTCAAATTCGGGTTTGACACCACCGCCTGCCCTTGCCTTCTGTCCCTTGTGTCCTTTTCCGGAGGTAGTTCCCAATCCACTTCCTCCTCCGCGGCCTCTTCTCTTGGTCTGCTTTTGCTCGTTCTTAAAAGCCTTTAGTTCGTGTAATTTCATTATTCCTTCACCTCTACTAAGTGCTTTACTTTTTTGATTTTGCCAATGATCGTGTTATCTTTGGAATGTTCCCTTTCCTGATTAATTTTGTGCAATCCTAGCGCTTTTAGATTCTTTTTCTGATTGGGTGAACATCCATTCGGACTTCTAACTAATTTTACTTTCATACCTATCTCCATATCACGACACTTTGCCTTGAAATTGCAATTTTCAGACTCTATTTTTGCTGAGTACACCAATTTTTTTCCAAAATCAAAAATATATCTCGGAAATAATAACTAAGCCTGTTTTATGAGTTCGACTTGCTTGCCACGCAACTTACTTACTTCCTCTCCTGTTCGCAGCGTACTAAGGCCTGTGAGGGTAGCTTTAAGTACATTCAAGGGGTTATTAGTTCCCAAAGCCTTGGTCAAAACATCTTGAACCCCAAGGGATTCCATAACGGCTCTAACCGGACCCCCTGCGATTATACCAGTACCCTTGACAGCAGGTTTCAACAAAACGCGACCAGCACCATAACGACCTACTATCTCGTAGGGAATAGTATCTTCGACCAAAGGAACTGTGATAAAATTTTTCTTGGCTTTGTCAGTAGCTTTCTGAATAGCATCAGGAACCTGATTTGCTTTTCCGTGTCCATACCCAACTTGACCGTTACCGTCACCAACAACCACCAAAGCAGTGAATTTGAAATTCCTTCCGCCTTTTACAACTTTGGCGACCCTGTTTAAATGAACAATTTTTTCGATTAAACCTAATTCATTAGTTTGCATTCTTGACCTCTATTTAGAAGTTTAGTCCTTTTTCTCTTGCCCCATCCGCCAGTGCCTTCACTCGGCCGTGATAGTCGTAACCGTTCCGATCGAATTTGACTTTATCGATATTATGTTGTTTGGCTTTTTCAGCTACCTCTTCTCCCACTTTCTTGGCAGTATCAGTATTCAGTTGCAGCTTTTGTCCCTGCAGAGATAATGTACTGGATGAAGCAAGTGTCTTTTGCTGCTCATCATCTATTACTTGTGCATAAATATATTTATTGGAACGGAATACTACGAGCCGTGGTCTTTCCTGACTACCAAAAATCGGATTCTTGACTCTCTGTTTTCTTTTCTTTCGTGCTTCATTTTTGGATATCTTCATAATTTACCCTTATTTTTTGGCAGATTTTCCTGCTTTTCTCAGCAGTTCTTCGTCAATATATTTAATGCCTTTTCCTTTATAGGGTTCGGGTTTCCGGATTTTTCTTATCTGTGCTGCAACTTCACCCACTTGTTGCTTATCCATACCAGATATAAAAAGCCTGTTACCTTCAACCCTGGCATCAATGCCTTCTGGCAAATTGTATTCCATGGGAAAGGAATAACCCACATTCAACACTACCTTTTTATCTTCCACTGTTACTTTATATCCAACTCCGACCAATTCCAGTCCTTTTTCAAATCCGTCCTTAACCCCGCGTACAGCGTTATTCAAGAGTGTTCTTCTGAGTCCGTATTGCCTTTTGGCTTCAGCCGAATTGTCCACTCTGGTCAAATAAATAGTATTATCCTGCTCTGTATAATTAATCTTTGCATGCTTATAAACTGTTTGAGTACCCTTGGGGCCTTTTACTTCAATTTTCGTATCATGAAAATTTACTTCTACCCCCTCTGGGATTGTTATCGGAAGCTTTCCAATTCTAGACATATCTTGAACCTCTTTTTACCAGATTTGACACAATAATTCGCCACCGATGTGATATTCCCTGGATTTACTTCCATCCATAACACCTTTGGAAGTAGAAAGGATATTTATCCCCAATCCGCTTTGTACATTAGGGATTTCCTTTACACCAACATATTGCCGACAACTAGGTTTACTTATCCGTTTCAAACCCTTGATCGCGGGGGTGCCTTGAACATATTTCAATTCTATGCGAATATCACGTTCCAATTCCTCGTAATTCTTAATATACCCTTCATTTAATAATATATCTGCAATAGCCAATTTAATTTGGGACTTTGGAACGTACAATTCCTTGTGCAAGGCTTTGAGAGAGTTCCTAATCCTCGTCAAGAAATCAGCTATCGGATCAATCACCGCCATATTCTTCTCCTTTTACCAACTGGATTTTCTTACGCCAGGCAGTTCACCTTTATGGGCCATTTGGCGAAAACATATTCTACAAATTCCGAATTTTCTTATAAATCCCCTTGCACGACCGCACAAAGGACATCTATTGTATTCTCTCACCCTAAATTTCTGTTTTTTCTGTGCCTTGGCCATCAATGCTTTTCTGGACAATTCCATCCTCCTTATTTAACAAAAGGCATACCTAATAATTGCAAGAGGTATTTCCCCTCTTTATCGGTTTCTGCAGTGGTTACTACAGTTACATTCAAACCCTTTATCCTGTCTATATCTTCCTGATTGATCTCAGGAAATATTATATTCTCTTTTATACCCAAGGTATAATTCCCCCTGCCATCAAAACCTCGGTCGTGGACACCTCGAAAATCCTTGACCCTGGGGAGTGCAAAATTGACCAATTTATCGAAAAAATCCCACATCCTCTGTCTTCTTAATGTTGTCCTGCAACCAACAGGCATACCCTGTCTTACCTTGAATGCTGCAATCGATTTCTTGGCCCGGGTTACTACCGCTTTTTGGCCAGCTATTATGGATAATTCCTTGGTTGCATCCTGAATCAATTTATTGTCCTGGCTAGCTTCACCCAACCCGACATTCAAGGAAACAAATTTTAGTGTCGGAACCTGCATTATGGTTTTATATCCAAATTCCTGCTGGAGTGAATTAACTACATTTTCTTTATATATTTCTTTCAGGCGACTCATGATCCTATCCTATTAATTGGCTTTGTTTAAATTTGATTTTGATTGGTGTACTATATACAGTTTTTTTAACTCAAAATTTCCTTGCATTTTTTGCAGTATCGATACTTTTTATTATCTTCGGTATATTTATATCCGATCCTAGTGGGGCTAGCACAAGCTTCGCACAACAATGATACATTGGAATAGCTTACAGGAGCCTCTTTGTCTTGAATCTCTCCGGATTGACCCGAATAAGGATTTCCCTTGGTATGTTTCTTTACCATATTGACATTTTCAACCACAATTTGATCGGACTTGGATAAAATCTTTTTTACTGTACCAATCTTGCCTTTATCTTTGCCGGTCATCACCATGACCTTGTCATTTACCCGTAATTTTCTATCTTTCATAACAGGAACCTCTATATTGGTATTTTGATCTAAAGTACTTCTGGTGCCAGGGAAATTATCTTCATAAATTTCTTTTGTCTGAGTTCCCTTGCAATCGGTCCAAAAATCCTGGTACCTATAGGATCATTATTCCTGTTTAGAAGTACTGCAGAATTCTTGTCAAAACTCAAATAACTCCCGTTAGGCCTTTTAATTTCCTTTTTGGTACGTACTACTACCGCTCTGTAAATTTCACCTTTTTTGACCTTGGTATGAGGCATTGCTTCCTTGACAGATACGACAATTATATCGCCAATACTAGCATATCTCCTTCTTGTACCACCGAGCACTTTAATACACTTGATTTGCTTTGCCCCGGAGTTATCGGCGACTCCCATCTTAGTTTCTACCTGAATCATCACTTCCCTCCTACACGGCTTTTTCCAAAACTTTCTTTAATCGCCATCTTTTCCTTTTGCTCAGTCGAGGATTTTCTATAATCTGAACCTTGTCGCCGGTGTTACATACATTGTACGGATCGTGAGCCATGAATTTCTTTCTGGACTTAACGTATTTCTTATAGAGAGGGTGCTGGATTATTCTTTCAGTATTTACCACAATGGTCTTGTCATTTTTATCACTGACAACATACCCACTCAACATTCTTTTTTTTCCTCTCTGATTTTGATTACTCATTTTTTACTCCGTTGTTTTCTCACGCATAATCGTTAAAATACGGGCTACATTCTTCTTAACTCTTTTTATTCTTTGGGTATTTTGCAATTGTCCCGTAGCGTGCTGAAATCGCAGATTGAATAATTCTTTCCTGTAGTCCGCCAACTTTTTTTGCATTTCCTTTTCCGGCAATTCTCTAATCTTATCAGCTTTCATCTGATTACTCCTTGACTACTATCTTAGTCTTCACAGGTAATTTCTGTGCAGCTCTTCTCATTGCTTCTCTGGCTTGAGGAATATTAATACCGGACAATTCGTACATGATTCTTCCCGGTTTCACCGGGGCAACCCATCCGGTATGGGATCCTTTACCCTTTCCTTGCCGGGTTTCAGCTGGTTTGGATGTATAGGGCTTATCCGGAAAAATCCGTATATATAATTTACCGCCCCTTCTTACATGTCTCATAACTGCTATTCTAGCAGCCTCAATCTGACGGTTGGTTAACCTGCCGTGTTCAACAGTTTTTAATGCGATCTCCCCAAAGGTGATTTCAGTTCCGCGACTTGCTTTGCCCTTGTTGAAACCTTTATGCTGTTTTCTGAATTTTACCTTCTTTGGACTAAGCATTTACATTCCCCTCGTCTAGAATTTCTCCCTTGAATATCCAAACTTTGACACCGATTATGCCATAGGTAGTCAGTGCCCGAGCATAACCGTAATCGATGTCGGCTCTCAAAGTATGCAATGGGACTCTTCCATCCTTGAACCATTCGGTCCTGGCTATATCGGCACCACCCAATCTTCCTGCACAGGAAATTTTTATTCCTTCTGCACCAAATTTTCTAGCCAGACTCATGGATCTCTTCATTGCCCTGCGGAAAGCAACCCTTCTTTCCAGTTGCATTGCCACGTTTTCTGCTACCAGTTGGGCTTCTATCTCGGGCCTGCGGATTTCGTTAACCTCTATAACAAATTCCCTGTTGAACCTTTTTTTAAGTTCAGTACGCAATTTTTCAATTTCTATTCCCTTCCTGCCGATAACAATTCCGGGTCTAGCGGTTTGAATTATTACACGTACCTTTTCTGCGGCCCTTTCGATTTCTATTCTGGCAACACCGGCATGATAGAGCGTGCTTTTCAAAAAATCCCTGATCTTGCTGTCTTCATAGACCAGTTGAGGTATTTCTTTTGCACTAAACCATCTGGAATTCCAATTCTTGTTATATCCTAATCGCAATCCGTAGGGATGAACTTTTTGACCCAAGATAGTCCTCCTATTTTTCGTCAACTATTATTTTTATATGACTTGTTCGTTTCAAAATCCTGGTAGCCCTGCCCATTGCTCGTGGGCGGATCCTTTTCCAAGTCGGTCCTTCATCTATCTGAACCCGCTTTACATATAGATTGTCAATGTCCAAATTAGTCTCGTTTTCTGCATTTGAGACAGCTGAATACAGCACTTTGTATAAATGCTTAGCAGGTTTTTTAGGGGAAAATTTGAGTTGATTCAAGGCCACATCAACAGGTTGACTTTTTATATTTTCAGCAACCAATCTCGTTTTCCTCGGTGCTACTCTTACTTCTTTTGCAGATGCTTTTACTTCCATGAGTTACCTCGATCTACTATTTTTTACGACCCTTGGCCTGACTTTTTCTATCTCCGGCATGCATGGTAAAAGTCCTGGTGAGAGAAAACTCACCCAACTTATGACCAACCATATTCTCTGTAATAAAAACCGGAATAAATTTTCTTCCATTGTGCACTGCCAGTGTCAAACCCACCATCTCGGGTATAACAGTTGATCTTCTGGACCAGGTTTTTATTACGCCACGATCGTTTGTTTCCTGGGCAGTATTAACCTTTTTCAATAGATGTTGATCAACAAAAGGGCCTTTTTTTAATGACCTGGGCATATAATTCTCCTCTTATTGCTTACGTCTTCTTATAATTAGACGATTTGAACTCTTCTTCTTATTCTTGGTTCTATAGCCTTTTGTTGGTTTGCCCCACGGTGTGACCGGATGTCTTCCACCGGCTGTTCTACCTTCACCTCCACCAAGAGGGTGATCCACCGGATTCATTGCTACGCCGCGAACCTTGGGCCTTTTGTTCAAATATCTCATCCTGCCAGCTTTTCCGATCTCGATATTTTCATGTTCCAAATTGCCTACTTGGCCAATAGTAGCTCGGCAATTTTGCAGTACCTTTCTTATCTCACCGGAAGGCAGCTTTATCAGTGCGTATTTACCCTCTTTATCAACCAATTGGGAATAAGTGCCTGCGGATCTGCACAATTGTCCACCCTTGCCGGGATGGAGTTCCAGATTGTGTATTATTGTACCCAATGGAATCTTGCGCATGGGCAGTGCATTGCCCTTCTTTATATCTGCCTTTTCGCCTGCCAATATCTTATCGTTCACTTTTATGCCCCTGGGTGCAAGTATGTACCTCTTCTCACCGTCAGCATAGTGCAACAGTGCTATACGCGCGCTCCTGTTGGGATCATATTCTACACTGGCTACTTTAGCCGGAACATCAACTTTGTTCCTTTTGAAATCTATTATGCGGTACTTCCTTTTATGTCCTCCGCCTCTTCTTCTTGCAGTAATCCTTCCATAGACATTGCGACCGCTTTTCCGGGGCAATCCTTTAACCAGGGATTTTTCCGGTTCCTTTTTAGTTATCTCGTCAAATGTATGTACACTTTTAAAACGGTTTCCTGGAGATGTTGGTTTCAGAAGTTTTGTTCCCATAATTATACACCCTCGAAATATTCTATTTTATCACCGGGCGAAAGCTTTATATAGGCTTTTTTATAGCCTGTTTCCTTGCCTATCTCTCTTCCCAGTCTTTTTTTCTTGCGCGTTCTTTTGTTTGCAACATTTACCTTTTCTACATTAACACCGAAAGCCTCTTCCACCGCCTTCTTGATTTCTATCTTATTCGCGTAGGGAGCAACTTTGAAGACCACTTGATTGTTCTCTTCCTTTAAAATCGTGGACTTTTCAGTTATTACCGGTTGTCTTAATATTTTCGTATAATCCATAACGCTTACAACCTGTTTGTTTATTCCTAATTTTTTTTTATTGCCTCAACTACCTGCTCTGATTTTACAGCAATTTCTCATGCAAGTTGCTAACAACTTCAGGAGTCAATATTAACTCTCGATGATTCAATATTTCATAGACATGCAATTCCTCTTCGGATATCACATCTACTTTGGGTACATTCCTTGAGGCGAGATCAAGATTTCTATCTTTTTTTGGCACAACAATCAAGGGGTTTTTTAAATTTAATTCATTTTGTATTTTAGTAAACTCTCTGGTCTTGGGTTGAGTCAGTTCGAACTTGTCCACAATCATGAGTTCACCCTCGGACAACTTGCTGGAAAGTGCCATTCTAAGAGCAAGTCGATTGACTTTCTTATTTACCTTCTTGGTGTAATCCCGAGGATGAGGTCCGTGGATTACTGATCCACCTGCCCAAAGCGGGGATCTATTACTCCCTGCCCTGGCCCTGCCAGTTCCTTTCTGTCTCCAAGGTTTACTCCCGCCCCCGCGGATCGTTGACCTGGTCTTTACGCTTTTTGTGCCTACCCGTTTTGCTGCCAAATGAGCTTTTACAACTTGATTCAAAATTTCGGATCGTACTTTTTCTTCAAAAACTTGCTCGGGCAAAGTTAACTCACCCACCACATTATTTCCCTGATCTACTATGTTTATTACCGACATGTTCTGCCCCTTAATCCTGCTTTCGTATATAGACTATGGAATTATTGGCACCCGGGACCTGACCTTTTATCAAAAGTAAATTATCCGAGCGGCGTACATCAATAATTTCAGAGTTTTTATAAGTAGTTTTCTTATTACCCATTCTACCAGGCATCTTCTTGCCCTTGAACACCCTCGCCGGATAAGACATTTGCCCGATAGATCCAGGGGTTCTGTGGACTTTATGATGGCCGTGAGTAGCAGGAGCACCACTAAAATTCCATTTCTTCATCACTCCGGCGAATCCTTTCCCCTTGGAGGTACCACTTATTTTAACCTTTTCTCCCAAGGCAAAGTTTTCCACTGTTACATCTTGTCCAAGCTCGTATTCATCAACATTCTGAATCTTGAATTCCCTAAGTGTCCTAAAATACCCTTTGCCCACCTTATCTTGATGCCCTTTCCCGGGTTTGTTCAACTTCCTTTCTTCGATAGAATCAAAGCCTAGCTGCAAAGCATTGTAACCATCTTTTTCACTGCTTTTTATCTGCATAATAGGGCAAGGACCAGCCTGAACAACTGTAACCGGTACAATAGAACCATCTTCTATAAAAATACTTGTCATTCCGATTTTTTTACCGATTATTCCTAAACTCATCTTATTATCCTCTTTTACAGCTTAATTTCAACATCCACACCTGCAGGTAAACTAAGCTTACCTAGTGCATCCACTGTTTGTTGTGTAGGTTCCAGTAAATCCAAAAGTCGCTTGTGGATGCGCATTTCAAATTGTTCTCTGGACTTTTTGTTCACGTGTACAGATCTATTGACAGTGAACTTGTGTATCTTTGTAGGAAGCGGTATGGGTCCAGCTATATTTGCTCCCGTGTTGTGAGCAGAGTCAACTATTTCAGTTACCGCTTTGTCCAAAATCCGATAATCGTAAGCCTTTAGCTTAATCCTTATTTTCTCGCTATTCATTGTTACCATGACTGTTTCCCCTACTCTATAATTTCGGCAACTACTCCGGCTCCGACTGTCCTGCCACCCTCGCGGACGGCAAATCGAAGCCCCTGCTCCATTGCTATCGAATCTATCAATTCT
>Ga0207414_1000590_pt1 | contig 15769 bp, 13 predicted proteins | sample PonA231FremontCA_2_FD_187269 | JGI IMG/M metagenome (GOLD analysis project Ga0207414, IMG submission 187269) | Marine sediment microbial community from Fremont, CA, USA - Pond A23 Sediment 1 (SPAdes) | ecosystem: Environmental > Aquatic > Marine > Unclassified | place: USA: Fremont, California... | reverse complement strand
CCGCCTCCATCGGGGCAAGGCCCCGCGCCATCAGGCCGGTGATCAGCCCGGCCAGCACGTCACCCGCGCCGGCCGTGGCCAGCCAGGGCGCCGCGCGGTCGTACCGGGCGGAATGGAGCGCACAGCGCCCTGCCGGGTCGGCAATCACGGTATCGGCGCCCTTGAACAACACCACGCAGCCCGCCCGCTTCGCCGCCGCGCGCGTGGCATCCACCTTGGAATAGGCCGGGCCTGCGGCAGGATCGGCGTTCAGCTTGGCGGCGATATCCGGAAACAGCCGCGCGAACTCGCCCGCGTGCGGTGTCAGTACGCATTTGTCATCCAGCAGGGCGAACAGGGCGGGCGCGTCGGCCTGGAACGCGGTCAGCGCATCGGCATCCAGAACAACCGCCTTGCCGGCGCGCAACGCCACCGGCACCAACACCTGCGCGCGGTCCATGCCCAGCCCCGGCCCCAGGCACAACGCATTGAGGCGATCATCCTCCAGGCCCTCGGCCAGTCCGGCACCGTCCTCGACCCGGCGCAGCATCAGGGCCGTTATCTGGCAGGCAACCTCCATCTGCGCCGATCCCGGCACCCCCAGGGTCACAAGACCCGCACCGCTCCTGAGTGCCGCGCGCGCGGCCAAACGGGCCGCGCCCGTCCTGCCCGCGCCGCCCGAAAGGATCAGGGCATGACCATGGGAAAACTTGTGGGCCTTGCCTGCCTTCGCCAGCCTCCCGGCATCAGGAGCGGCGACAAGCCTGACACGGTCCCGCGCCGTGCTGGCATCAAGGCCGATATCGGCGACCACGGTTCGGCCGCACTTGAATGGACCACAGTCCAGATAATGACCCGGCTTCGCCGCATGGAACGACACCGTCAGCGCCGCCAGAACGGTGCACGTATCCGCGGCCAATTCGCGGCCACTGTCACTGCACAACCCCGACGGCATGTCCACCGCCACCGTTCTGGCCTGCGCATCGGGGTCTGACAGGCGCTGCGCAGCCCAATCGCGCACGGGCCCCTCCAGTGGACGTTTCAGCCCCGTCCCGAACATGGCATCCACGAACAGATCGGCCTGGTGGGAAAACCTCGGCGCATCAACCAGCGCGCCCACCTCCCCCAGCGCGCGCCAGCGCTTGTAATTTTCCTTCGCGTCAGGCGGCAGCTTGTCGGGATCACCATAAAGGAACACGCCCACCTGCCAGCCCCACTGCTTCAGCAGTCGCGCCACCACGAACCCGTCGCCGCCATTGTTGCCCGGCCCGCACAGAACCACCGCCTCGTGGGGCGCCCGGGCCAGCGCGGGCCAGTGCGTGAATATCGCCTCGACCACCCCGCGCCCCGCGCGCTCCATCAGTTCGAGGCCCGTCACCTCACCCGAGTCGATGGCGGCGCGTTCAATGCCTTGCATCTGCGCAGCCGTCAGGAGTTCGCTCATTTTCTGGCCCCTTGATTCATTTTTGCCCGCATATTCATCATAACGCCCGTTTTTTGGGCACATCGGGCAAATCATGCCCATTCTGCCGGTCGATGAAACCCTAGCGAATTGTGACCACGTTTTGAAAGTGATCTGTGGGGGCAACCAACTGGCGAGGAGGCCCGCGACCATGAAGAAGATCGAAGCGATCATCAAACCTTTCAAGCTCGACGAGGTCAAAGAGGCCCTTCAGGACTCCGGCGTCCAGGGTCTGAGCGTGATAGAGGTCAAGGGCTTTGGCCGCCAGAAAGGTCACACCGAGCTGTATCGGGGTGCCGAGTATGTCGTGGATTTCCTGCCCAAGGTAAAGATCGAGGTCGTCATGGACGACGATCAGATCGACGCCGCGATCGAGGCCATCGTGGACGCCGCGAGAACCGACAAGATCGGGGATGGCAAGATTTTTGTCAGCCCGGTCGAACAAGCGATCCGCATCCGCACCGGCGAGTCCGGCTCGGACGCGCTGTGATCCATCGAACAAGATTGACCCCCACAACAGCAAGGGACCTTACCACATGAGCACCGAAACGTTTCTGGCCACGATCCGCGATGAGGATGTCGAATACGTCGATGTCCGTTTCACCGACCCGCGCGGCAAGCTGCAGCACGTCACCATAATCGCCGACGAGGTCGACGAGGACTTCCTTGAAGAGGGCTTCATGTTCGACGGCTCCTCGATCCAGGGGTGGAAGTCGATCGAGGCCAGCGACATGAAACTCCTGCCCGACACCGACAGCGCCTATATCGACCCGTTCTACGCGGAAAAGACGATCTGCGTGCATTGCACGGTGGTCGAACCCGACACCGGCGAACCCTACGAACGCGACCCGCGCGGCACCGCCGAAAAGGCAGAGGCCTACCTCAAGTCCACCGGTATCGGCGACACCGCCTTCATGGGGCCCGAGGCCGAATTCTTCCTGTTTGACGACGTGCGTTTTTCCAACTCGATCAACAAGGTCTCCTACGAGGTCGACGCGATCGATGGCTCATGGAACACGGACACCGAGTACGAGATGGGCAACACCGGCCATCGTCCGGGCGTCAAGGGCGGCTATTTCCCGGTCAACCCGATCGACGACGGCCAGGACATCCGTTCCGAAATGCTCTCGACGATGAAACGCCTGGGCATGAAGGTGGACAAGCACCACCACGAAGTGGCCTCCTGCCAGCACGAACTCGGCCTCATCTTCGGCACGGTCACCAAGCAGGCCGACGAACTGCAAAAGTACAAGTATGTCATCCACAACGTCGCACAGGCCTACGGCAAGACGGCAACCTTCATGCCCAAGCCGATCGCGGGCGACAACGGCACCGGCATGCATGTCAACATGTCCGTCTGGAAGGACGGCAAGCCGCTTTTCGCAGGGGACAAGTATGCCGACCTGAGCCAGGAAGCGCTGTATTTCATTGGCGGGATTCTTCAGCACGCCAAGGCGCTCAACGCCTTCACCAACCCCGCGACCAACAGCTACAAGCGCTTGATCCCCGGCTTCGAGGCGCCGGTTCTGCGCGCATACTCGGCCCGGAACCGGTCGGGTTGCGTCCGCATCCCGTGGGCCGAAAGCCCGAAGGCCAAGCGCGTCGAAGCCCGGTTCCCCGATCCGTCGGCCAACCCCTATCTGTGCTTCGCCGCACTTCTGATGGCGGGCATCGACGGGATCAAGAACAAGATCGATCCCGGCGAGGCCATGGACAAGAACCTCTATGACCTGCCCGCCGAAGAGCTGGCCGACATCCCGACGGTTTGCGGCTCGCTGCGCGAGGCCATGGACGAGCTCAACAAGGACATGGACTTCCTGCTTGCCGGTGACGTGTTCACCCGCGACCAGATCGAGGGCTATATCGGCCTGAAAATGGAAGAGATCGAGATGTACGAGCACACGCCGCACCCGGTTGAATTCCAAATGTACTACAGCTGCTGATACCTGCCGGCGGGGCAAAACTGCCCCCGGCAACAGCCAAACCCGGGGCGCCCCTGTCATGCAGGGGCGCCCTTTTCGCATGGGGGGACACCGGCGCCGAATGACCAGCGGTGCGGCTGCCTTATTGTTTGCGAATTTGCGACAAATTAACCGCGCTTTTGCGAGCTACGTTCGGCGATGACCGAAGCTGCAAACACCGGGGAGCACTGTCATGAGCACAGGCACACACCGCTACAAAACTGGTCTGGTCTTCGCCGAATCGCACGAAATCGACAGCGTTGCGGTAATCAACCGCATCGGCATGATCCTGGAAGCCCGCCAAACCCGCGTAACCGGCAAGCGCGTCCTTTCCGACACCCGCGCACAGATCGACGCCGGGAACATCGAGGTGACCCTCGATACCGATGCGGCCGACGCCAGTCAGGGTGATTCGCTTCGCATGGTCGTAAGCGTAACCGCGCAAGATTGCAGCTCTGCCGCTGATGACGACAAGGCGCTCAGACTGCTGGCTGCGGTGACACTGGACCTTGTGCAGCACATGATGCCCGAATCGCTGTGGTGGCTGACTCCCACTGCCGAACTCAGCCGCGAGCAATTCCTGAGCGCCGCAGGGCCGCGCCGCCCGCGCCGGGTGAGCCACAGCCGGACCCGCAGGGCGGCCGTGCGGCCAACGCACGCCAGCACCATGGCATATGCCGATCAGCACACCGCCCGCGTGGGCAACGCCCCCTTCCCCAGTGTCGAGGACAGCGTTGAACAGCTCGATGCGCGCATGGCACGGCATTTGTCACCGCAGGATGATGAACACTGCGCCTCCCACTCGGATGAAGTCCGGGAAGAGGCCCTGCGCGAGGTCTTCCTGAGTGACGCGGCCGATACCGAAACCCGGGACGAAGACCATGGCGAACAGCCAAATCAACTACAGCGCCTGACGACCTGGATGCTGGCCATAACCGTGGGAATGTTCTCACTGCCGGTTGCCGCGGCACTGGTTGTCATCAACCTGCTGCGCGGCGAAGACATGCGCCTTTCGGCCCAGGCGCTGTCGCTGACGGGCTTGTTCATCGCCTTGAACAGCAGCGGCATGCTGACCAACACCCTGGCGATGCTCCCGATCTGACCCCGGGCGCATCATCATGGGCCAGTCCCGGCAACTGCCCGAGTTTCGACACAATTCGTGCAAATTTGAACCAGAATGGGCAGGCAGATTAACCATAACCGAAGAAAGAGGCTTGCAATGTCACAAGATACCAAATGCATCGTAGCTTGCCTTGCATACGGGGTTGAACCCGACTTGTCGTTCCCCGAAATCGTCAGGACGTTTGGCGATGTGCTGGACTCGCATCGACTGCAACACCGCGCGATCAGCTTCGACGCGGACGATATCGCGCTGATCGATATCGACATGATGCGGATCGCCCTCGGGTGGTACCGGCCCGAGGCGTCGGATCAATCGTGGTATCTGGTTGTCGCGGTCGGCCCGTCTCCACACGCGCTGGGACAGACCATGCCGCGCCGTTTCAGCGAACGCCTGGCCCAGAGCATCATTGATCGCGTCAACGCCGTTCTGCCGTTCGACGCCGTCCTGTGGAGCGACACCACCCCGCCGCTGGACGTGGACAAGATGGACCAGGTGCTCGACGCGCTCAGCGGCTTGGCCTCGATGCCGCATGATGCGCGCAGTTCAGGCGCGGCAGACGTCAGATCCGTGATGGCCGGCGCCGAATCCAACGCCCGTGCTGCGGGCGGCCAACCGGCGGATCACCTGCACGTGGGTGATGTGCACGACACCACCCCACGGCATGACACCGGCGAGGCCGACAGGCCAGCAGGCACGCGCCGGCTCTTTGCCGAGGTCTACGTCCAAGAGCCCGAGGGATGCTCTCTGCAAATGTATCTGACGGTGTACACGCTCGGTACGACCCTGCTGTTGATGACGCCGCCCGTTGGCGCCGCGATGCTGGCATATACCGTTCTGCGTGATATTCAGATCGACGCCCCCGCCCCGCTGCGGTTCTGGCGCAAGGCCGCGTGACCCGCCCTGCACTGCTTTGATGCAGCGGCATCCGCGATGCGCACCGGATCATCACCGGGACACGCGTGACTGCCGGTGCAGGGCCTATATTTGCGAACGCGCCACCACGTATGTGTGGATCGAGAACGCCACCGCGCCGCTGCGCGGCAGCCGCACGAGGCATTGGCGCTCGGACCGCAGGTAACGCGCTTCGGCACGATCGCGCCGGGCGGGATCGGCGCTCGGTTCGCTACGCGGCTGGTACAAGGTCGGGTCGTCATAGCCCAACGCATTGAACCGCCACATCGGACGTCCCGGACGCACCCCATCAAGAAGCCGCTGCACCCGCCGCGCGAGATCGGCATCATATACATCCACCGGCGCGTGTATCGCCAGCATCGGGCGCATGAACTTCTCGGACAATCGCCAACTCGCCGGAAAACACAGAACGGCGCCCGTCAGAAGGTGCTCATCATGGCCGGGGCGCCGCTCCATCAGGCACAGGTCTTCCTGCACCAGCTGCCCCAGGCTCCACAGGGGCGCATCGCGGTCCACCTTGATGCAGGCACCGTCGGGGCAACGCACCGTTCCTGCCGACAGCTCGAAATCATCCCGTGCCTCCAGATGCTCCAGCACCAGGTCGAACAATTCTCGCGCAGCCGGCCATGCCTGCGCATCCAGGGCCAGCACGTCGGCGGGCCGCGCGGCCAACAGGCGTCTGCGTTCGGCCATCTGCGCCGCGTAAGCCTCGTCAACCCTGAGCCATTGCACCGGGTCCAGCGGCGCAATCCCCGGTAACGGTCGCTGCGTGGCATGGTCATGGGGAAGGTGTTGTTGCAGTATTTGCTTCATCGCCTCGACATCGCCCAAATCATCGGCGCAGGCAAGTGTCCGGGTCACCGTGGCATGCGCGCACAATGTCTCACCGTCGCGTGATGCAGGCCTCAAGACGCTTGCGGCCCGCGCCCGACAGCCCCATCCTTTCGGCAAGCCGCCCGACCCGCAAACTGCCGAAGGATAACCCATGGCGACCGAACGCGTCACATTTCCCGGACATGACGGACAGGCCCTCGCAGCCCGGCTCGATCTTCCCGACGGGCCGCTGCTGGGCACGGCATTGTTTGCGCATTGCTTCACCTGCTCCAAGGACATCCCCGCCGCGCGCCGGATCGCCGCGCGCCTTTCTGCCATGGGGCTGGCTGTTCTGCGCTTCGATTTCACCGGGCTGGGGCACTCGAAGGGCGAGTTTGCGAACACGACCTTTTCGTCAAATGTCGACGACCTCGCCTGTGCCGCGAAATACCTGGCCACGCGCGACATGGCGCCCGCCCTCTTGATCGGGCACAGCCTGGGAGGGGCGGCAGTCCTGCGCGCCGCTGCCCGGATCGACAGCACCCGGGCGGTCGTGACCATCGGCGCCCCTTTCGACCCGGGACACGTCACGCATAATTTCGGCGACGCGCTGGAAGACATAAACAGCAACGGAGAAGCCGAGGTTTGCCTCGGCGGCCGCAACTTCCGCATCACGCGGGACTTCGTCGAGGACGTATCCGCGGCCAGGCTGGCTCCGGCGATCAGGGATCTGGACGCCGCCCTCATGGTCATGCACGCACCGCGCGACGCCCAAGTCGGCATCGACAACGCCACCGAGATATTCAAGGCCGCGCGCCATCCCAAGAGTTTCGTCACGCTCGATGATGCCGATCACCTGATAAGCCGGACCCGCGATGCCGAATATTGCGCCGAGGTCATAGCGGCATGGTCCGCGCGCTATCTCGACCTGCGCCCGCCAGCACCACCGCCGGGCGCCCCCGAAGGCGTCGTGCGCGTGTCCGAAGCCGACCCCGACGGGTTCCTGCAAGATGTGAACGCTGGCCCTGACCTCCATGTTCTGGCCGACGAACCCGCAGCCTATGGCGGAACCAATCGCGGCATGTCGCCCTATGGCTTCCTGTCTGCCGGGCTTGGCGCCTGCACCTCGATGACGCTGCGCATGTATGCCCGGCGCAAGGGGTGGCCACTGAGGCATGTGCATGTGGACGTGTGCCACGACAAGATGCACGCGCAGGATGCCGCGGGCGGAGACAAGATCGACGGCTTCATTCGTGAAATCCACCTGGAAGGCAAACTCAGCGACGAGCAGCGACAGAAGCTTCTCGAAATCGCGGACAGATGCCCCGTGCACCGCACCCTGGAACGCGTATCACGGATCACCACGCGGCTCACCGCCGGGGAATGACACCCGCCTCTCCCGGCCTTGCGCGCCCCCGCGCAGGGCTGATCTTGCGCGCCCCCGCGCAGGGCCGGCCTTGCCCGCCCATCCGACCGTGCCGACCGTGCCGACCGTCACGAATCACCCTGTCCAGACCGCCATCCTGATCCAGAAATGACAAAAGGGCCGCCCGTGACGGACGACCCTTCGACTTTCGGCACCGGCGGCGTGAAAGCTCAACCGCGGATGCGGCTCACCAGCTTCCACAGCATCGGCAGCAGCGCGGCAGCCAGCGCCAGCTTCAGCACGTCACCGATCAGGAAGGGGGTCAGACCCCACTGCAGGATCGGATTGTCCCAGCCATAGAGCATCCCCAGCCAGATCAGGCCCGGCACGTAGATCAGCACATTGCCCGCCAGCATTGCCAGCGCCATGCGGCCCGCCGAGCGGTCCCAGCCCGCCTTGGCAAACCAGCCCAGCGCCAGCGTCGCCATTACGTAGCCCACAAGGTAGCCGCCTGTGCTGCCCATCATGTAGGTCATCCCTGCCGCTTCGGCACCCGATCCGGCGAACACGTCGAACCCAAGCGCGCCGATTATCATGTATCCCATGATCGTCACCAACCCGAGCCGCGGACCGTAGGCGGCACCCAGCGTCAGAACCGCGAAGGTTCCCATGGTGATCGGAACCGGCCACATCGGCACCTTGATCTTGGCCGCGACCGCCAGAACCGCAATCCCCAGGCAAACAAGCGCTGCCTGCTTTATCCATTGCTGCGCCCCCTCACGCGGCCCGATGGCGTCTGCCAGAACCCTGTGCGTCACTGCTGCTGTCATGTCTTTGTCTCCCGGTATGCGCGCCCTGGCGCGATGGACTGTATGCGTGGGGTTTTGCCCCAACCAGCGGTTTCATGCAAGCGTCATGCGCCCGCGCGGTCATCCCGGACATATGTCGAGAACATCGTGTAGCTCTTGCGCGGGCCGTCCACGCGCCAGCGCGAGGACCAGCGCGGCCAATGGGAAAAGTCATAGCGGACGGCGTAAAGGTCAGGGTCGCACCAATGTCTGTCACCGCACGCGTCGGCGTTGGGATCGAACTCGTGAAACGGGCGCCCATCGTCGAAAGACACCGCTATCGCGCCCTCCTCCGACGGCCCCCAGCGGTAGCAGCGATTCGCGGCAAAACCACCCTGCCCCGCCAGACGAAGCAGACCCTCTTCGCGCAGCAGCAGCGCCCCCGCCCCCGCACCCGCGTCCAGCGGCTCGAATGTCGCCACCCCGTCAAACCGGGCCTGTTGTCCGCCGTCATGGATGATCCGGCGCGTCAGCCGCCAGGCACCCTTGAAATCGCTCAGGGCAATCATGCATCCCTCCGCCTTGTCCGGTCCGGCACAATCCGGCCCGGCACAATCCGGTCCGGCATGATCCGGCCCGGCATGGTCCGCCCAGCATAGGTGCCTCGCGCCCTTGCCGCCACCTCGCCCGGGCGATAAGAAAGCGCAATTCCGCCAAAACAAGGTCCATTGTCATGATCCCGCGCTATTCCCGCCCCGAGATGGTCGCCATCTGGTCGCCCGAAACCAAGTTCCGAATCTGGTACGAGATCGAGGCGCATGCCTGCGACGCCCAGGCGGATCTGGGCGTGATCCCGCGGGAAAACGCGCAGGCGGTCTGGAAGGCGCGGGATGTCGAATTCGATGTCGCGCGCATCGACGAGATCGAGGCGGTGACCAAGCATGACGTTATCGCGTTCCTGACCCACCTGTCCGAACACGTCGGCAGCGACGAGGCGCGCTTCGTCCACCAGGGCATGACCAGTTCCGACGTGCTGGATACCTGCCTGAATGTTCAACTGGTGCGCGCCGCCGATATCCTGCTCGATGACATGGACGCGCTGCTTGCCGCGCTCAAGCGCCGCGCGCTCGAACACAAGAACACGGTCCGGATCGGTCGCAGTCATGGCATCCATGCCGAACCGACCACCATGGGCCTGACCTTCGCGCGCTTCTATGCCGAGATGGCACGCGGGCGCGACCGGCTGGAAAACGCGCGCGCCGAAATCGCGACCGGCGCCATATCGGGCGCCGTGGGCACCTTTGCCAACATAGACCCGCAGGTCGAAGAGCACGTCTGCGCGCAGATGGGCCTGAAACCGGAACCCATCAGCACCCAGGTTATCCCGCGCGACCGGCACGCCATGTTCTTTGCCACGCTGGGGGTCATCGCCTCGTCGATCGAGAATGTCGCCATCGAGATCCGGCACATGCAACGCACCGAGGTCCTGGAGGGCGAGGAATTCTTCTCCAAGGGGCAGAAGGGGTCTTCGGCGATGCCGCACAAACGCAACCCGGTGCTGTCGGAAAACCTGACCGGGCTGGCGCGGCTGGTGCGCATGTCGGTGACGCCGGCGCTGGAAAACGTGGCGCTCTGGCACGAGCGCGACATCTCGCACTCCTCGGTCGAACGGATGATCGGCCCCGACACGACAGTGACGCTCGATTTCGCGCTGGCGCGTCTGACCGGTCTGATCGACAAGCTGGTGATCTACCCCGATCACATGCTCGACAACCTGCACAAGTTCCGTGGCCTGGTCATGAGCCAGCGTGTATTGCTGGCGCTGACCCAGGTCGGCGTGAGCCGCGAGGATGCCTACCGCCTGGTGCAGCGCAACGCGATGAAGGTATGGGAAGAAGACAAGGATTTCAAAACCGAGCTTCTGGCCGACCCCGAGGTCACATCGGTCCTTGCGCCGCACGAAATCGAGGAAAAGTTCGACCTCGATTACCACACCAAACACGTGGACACGATCTTTCGGCGCGTGTTCGGAGACTGCTGATTTTGGCTTTTGCCGGTCCCGTGTTATCGTCTCCCCGCAAACAGGGGAGTTTTTCGAATGTTCAGGATCATGATGGTGGCCATGGCGCTGCTGCTCTCTCCGATCGCCGCAACGGCCATGTGTTCCGATCATCAGGCCATGTCCTGTGCCGAGGGCATGGTTTGGGACAGCGCCAGCCATAGCTGCGTGAAACAAGTGAGCAGCTAGGCACGCGAAAGGGAATCTTAATGCCTTTCCCGCTACCTTCGGTCCATCGAGTCCGGAGGGCGGCATGTCTCAACTCACGCGCTATACTCCCCCCGAGCATGGCACCGCCTCACCGCGGCACGCCCCCACGCGCCGCCAGAAGGCCGCGATCATGGTGCGCTACCTGCTCAACGAAGGGGCGGAGTTGTCGCTTGCCGATCTGCCCGATGACCTGCAGGCCGAACTGACGCGGCAGATCGGCGATATGCGTCACGTCGATCGAAACACGCTGGCGCAGGTTGTCGGGGAATTCGCGCAGGAACTGGAAGCGGTCGGTCTGTCATTTCCGCGTGGGATCGCCGCCGCGCTGAATGATCTGGATGGCCGGATCAGCCCCGAAGCCGCGGCCCGCTTGCGTCGTTCGGACGGCATGCAGCACGATGATCCGTGGACCCGGATCAAGGAGATCGACGGTGAAACGCTTCTGTCGCTGATAAATGCGGAGTCGACCGAGGTGGGCGCTGTCATCCTGTCAAAGCTGGATGTCAACCGCGCGGCGGGCCTGCTGGCCATGATGCCGGGGGCGCAGGCAAGACGCATCACCTGCGCCATGTCGCGCACAAGTGCCGTGACACCGGATGCCGTGCGCCGCATCGGTCAATCGCTGATCGCGCAGATCGACGACGTGCCGCCGAGGGCGTTCGAGTCCACGCCCGCCGATCGCGTTGGCGCCATCCTCAACATGTCGCCTTCGGCCACGCGGGATGAATTGCTGGCCGCACTTGAGGACGACGATGCTGATTTCGCAAAGAGCGTTCGCGCGGCGATCTTCACATTCGCCAATATCCCCGCCCGGATACGTGCGCGCGACGTCCCGCAGTTGGCCCGCACCGTGGATCAGGGGCGACTTGTCACCGCCTTGAGCTTTGCCAGCGTCAGTGGCGCCGAGGCCGCGGCCGAGTTCATTCTCGGCGCTCTTCCAAGCCGGATGGCGGACACGCTTCGTGAAGAAATGGCCGAATCCGGCACCATCCGCGCCCAGACCGGCGAAGAGGCCATGAACGCCATCGCGGCCGTCATCCGCGATCTCGCCTCCCGGGGCGAGATCGAATTGCTGAGCATCAGGGATGACACGACCTAAGGCAGACGCCTTGCCGCCAGGATCTGGCCCGGCCCCTTGCGCTGCACGATGACAGCCGCCCGCAGCGCGCCCTTGATTGGCGCCCTGGCCTCGAACGGTTGCCGCATGTCCCATTCGCCCAGCACGATCCAGTCTTTCACGATATTGGTATAGGTCACCGTGCGCCCGGCGTTCTCGCCCTTGGTGATCTTCACCTTCTGGCGCGGCTCGTAGCGCACCAGTTGCACGACGGCGGGGGCTTCGGCCACCCCCGGCATCCTGCGCGCGGACAGGTGCAACCGGCCGTCATCGGTGCGTTTCGCCGTCAGGGAAATCAGGGCGGGGTCATCCGCATGGCCCTTTATCAGGTCGCGCACATTGAGCGGCTGCGCGCCAAGGACGTGCTCCGCGCCCTGCACGATCATCTGCGGCGTATAGATCGATCGGCGTCCGCCCGCTCTGGCATAAGCCCTTTGCCGTTTCGTATGCGCCGGATCGCCGAAACTGTCCTTCCAGCCGATGTAGTCCCAGTAATCCACATGCAATGCCAGCGGCAGCACATCGTCCCGCTGCGCCAGCCGGGCCAGCAACGCGTCGGCCGGCGGGCAGGACGAGCACCCTTGCGAGGTGTATAACTCGACCACCACCGGCCCGGTCCCGGCATCGTCTTGCGCCCGGGACGTCCCGGCGCCAAGGCCCAGAACAACCGCGGCGGCAGCTACCCAGATTCTCAGGAATTGCATGTTCGTCCTTCTCCGTAGTCCGAGTTGCCCCGGCAATGTAGGCTCTCCATCATTCGAAGACCAATCAAGGTTTTGCGATCCGTGCGTGCTTGCCACTGCATGGACTTTTTGTGTGCAATGGTATACATTAGCGGCGGAAGACACTTGATCGCAACCCGCGCTTCGGGCAGAAGCACCCTCAGCGAACCCCTTTCATACCTGCCAGAGGGAGGCCACCAGATGCCTATCACAGTCGGAACAGATACCGCCGGAACACGCAAGACTCTCAAGGTCGGTGACCAGTCGGTTGCCTATTACTCGATCCCCGCCGCCCAGGCCGCGGGGCTGGGCGACTTCAACCGCCTTCCGGCCGCGCTCAAGGTTGTGCTGGAAAACATGCTGCGCTTCGAAGACGAGGGGCGCACCGTGTCGGTGGATGACATCAAGGCCTTCAGCAAATGGGCGACGGATGGCGGCCAAAGCTCGCGCGAGATCGCATACCGGCCCGCGCGCGTTCTCATGCAGGATTTCACCGGCGTCCCCGCCGTGGTCGACCTCGCAGCCATGCGCGACGGGATCAAGGCGCTCGATGGCGACGCGCAAAAGATCAACCCGCTGAATCCCGTGGACCTGGTCATCGACCACTCGGTCATGATCGACGAGTTCGGCAACCCGCGGGCGTTCCAGATGAACGTCGACCGTGAATACGAGCGTAACATGGAACGCTACCAGTTCCTGAAATGGGGTCAGGGCGCGTTCAACAACTTCCGCGTGGTCCCGCCCGGCACCGGTATCTGCCACCAGGTGAACCTGGAATACCTGGCGCGAACCGTCTGGTCGGACGAAGATCAGAACGGCGAAACCGTCGCCTACCCCGATACGCTGGTAGGGACTGACAGCCACACCACCATGATCAATGGTCTTGCGGTCCTGGGCTGGGGCGTCGGCGGGATCGAAGCCGAAGCAGCCATGCTCGGCCAACCGATTTCCATGCTCATCCCCGAGGTTGTCGGCTTCGAACTGACCGGCGCGATGGTGGAGGGAACAACGGGCACCGACCTTGTGCTCAAGGTCGTGGAGCTGCTGCGCAAGAAGGGTGTCGTCGGCAAGTTCGTCGAGTTTTATGGCGACGGCCTCGATCACCTGCCCCTGGCCGACCGCGCCACCATCGCCAACATGGCGCCCGAATACGGCGCGACATGCGGGTTCTTCCCGGTGGACGACGAAACGCTGCGCTATCTCGAACAGACCGGCCGCGACAAGGACCGCATCGCCCTTGTCGAAGCCTACGCCAAGGAAAACGGCCTGTGGCGCGACAGCGATTACAACCCGGTCTACACCGACACGCTCAGCCTCGACATGGGCGACGTCGTTCCCGCGATCTCGGGCCCCAAGCGCCCGCAGGATCACACCGCGCTCACCGAGGCATCCAGAAGCTTCTTCAACGTCGTGGCTGAATACCGTGGCGAAGACGACGGCAGCGAGGCAAGCGACATGGCCGCCGAAGGTCCGGCGCCCGATGCCCTGATAGATCCGCGCAAATCCGCCAAGGTCGAGGGCGAAGACTACGAACTGCGCGACGGGTCGGTGGTGATTGCCTCGATCACGTCATGCACCAACACCTCGAACCCCTACGTGATGATCGGCGCCGGCCTTGTGGCCCGAAAGGCCCGCGAACTGGGGCTGACCCGCAAACCATGGGTCAAGACGTCTCTCGCTCCGGGGTCGCAAGTGGTGTCCCAATACCTCGAGGATGCCGGCCTGCAAGAAGACCTCGACGCCATCGGCTTCAACCTCGTGGGCTACGGGTGCACCACCTGCATCGGCAACTCCGGCCCGCTTCAGCCCGAGATTTCCAAGGCGATCAACGACAACGACCTCATTGGCACCTCGGTCCTGTCGGGCAACCGCAACTTCGAGGGCCGCATCAGCCCCGATGTCCGCGCGAACTACCTCGCCAGCCCGCCGCTGGTCGTCATCTACGCGCTGGCCGGTGACATGAACATCGACGTCACCTGCGAGCCGATCGGCACGGACAAGGATGGCAACGATGTCTACATGAAGGACATCTGGCCCACTCTCAGCGAGATCAAGCAGCTGGTCGACCGGACCGTCACGCGCGAGGCATTCCAGTCGAAATACGCGGACGTGTTCAAGGGCGACGACAAGTGGCAGGCGGTCGAAACCACGACCGGCGAAACCTACGACTGGCCGCCCGAAAGCACCTACGTGCAGAACCCGCCGTATTTCCAGGGCATGAAAACCGAGCCGGGAAACATCTCGAACGTCACCGGCGCGCGCATCCTGGCCGTGCTGGGCGACATGGTGACCACCGATCACATCAGCCCCGCGGGCGCCTTCAAGGAAAGCACCCCCGCCGGTCAGTACCTCAAGGAGCGCGGCGTGCCCGTGCGCGAGTTCAACTCCTACGGATCGCGCCGTGGCAACCACGAGGTGATGATGCGCGGCACGTTCGCGAACATCCGCATCCGCAACGAAATGCTGGATGGCGTCGAAGGCGGCTACACCAAGGGCCCCGATGGCGCGCAGACCTCGATCTACGACGCCGCCATGGCCTATCAGGACCAGGGCACGCCGCTGGTCGTGTTCGGGGGGGAGTTGTACGGCGCCGGCTCCAGCCGTGACTGGGCCGCGAAGGGCACCGCCCTTCTGGGTGTGAAGGCCGTGATCGCCGAAAGCTTCGAGCGTATCCACCGCTCGAACCTGGTCGGCATGGGCGTGATCCCGTTCGAATTCACCGGCGGCGACACCCGCAACACGCTGGGGCTCACGGGCAATGAAACGGTCTCGATCGCCGGGCTTGAAGGGGATTTCAAACCGATGTCCGAGGTGCCCTGCACCATCACCTACGAGGACGGCACCGAAAAGACGATCCAGTTGAAGTCCCGCATCGATACCGGGGTCGAGAAGGAATACGTCGAGAACGGCGGCGTGCTGCACTTCGTGCTGCGCAACCTCGCCAAATCGGCCTGATCCCCGCCTGAACTCCCCGGGGGCCTGGCACATGCCCGGCCCCCGGCAACACCGCCCCTCACCGCCCCAGCGCCGCCAGCGTCAGCGGGCACGGGCCGCCGCCGTAGAACGCGTCGAGGATGGCGCGCAACTCCGGCCCGCCGCCGGCCTCGGCAAACAGCGTCGCGCAGGACCGCAGCTTGAGCGCATCCGTCGCGCCCATGATCGCCTCCGGCCGCGCACCCTCATGCGCCAGAACGGCACGCGCCGCCTCGTGCAGGCGCGGCCCCAGCACCGGATGGGCAAGGTAGGCCCGCGCCTCC
>Ga0207414_1000589_pt1 | contig 15787 bp, 17 predicted proteins | sample PonA231FremontCA_2_FD_187269 | JGI IMG/M metagenome (GOLD analysis project Ga0207414, IMG submission 187269) | Marine sediment microbial community from Fremont, CA, USA - Pond A23 Sediment 1 (SPAdes) | ecosystem: Environmental > Aquatic > Marine > Unclassified | place: USA: Fremont, California... | reverse complement strand
GAGCAGCCGGCATCGGACGGCTGGTGCAAGTCTCGGGAATCGGGGCTCGCCACGACTCCGCTTCGGCCTACGTGCGGGCCCGCGCCCGGGGCGAGGATGCCGTTCTGGAGGCCATGCCCAAGGCGATCATCGTGAGGCCCAGCGTGCTGTTTGGTCCTGGTGATGCCTTCCTTGCCGGCCTGGAGGGCCTCACACGGATGCCGCTGATCCCGCTGTTCGGTCGAGGCACCACGCAGCTACAGCCGGTGCATGTGCTCGACGTGGCGCGAGCCATCGCTATGCTGACGGGCCGCCCTGCCACGGCAAGATGCTTCTTCGAGTTCGGTGGGCCCGATGTATTAAGCTACCGGGAGATCCTCGAGATGTTACTCGCACACCTGCACCGCGAGCGGCCGCTGGTACCGATTCCCTTCCTTGCCTGGCGGCTGGTGGCAACCCTGGCCATGTGGCTACCCGGCCCGCCGCTGACGCGTGACCAGGTGATCCTGATGCAGACGGACAATGTCGCCGACCGGGACGTCGGTGGCTTCCGCGATCTGCGCATTCTGCCCCGGTCGCTGCACGAGAGCCTGCCGACCTGCCTGCCCTCCAAAGAGGCCTGATCCCTGGCGCTCGTCAAAGAGCGGGCTCAGCGTCTATGCTGTGAGGCATGAAACTATTCTCTCTTAACGCCAGTCGATCTTTCGGTGACAAGGTGGCCCAGGCACTGGGCATCTCGCTTGCCGAACACGAGGAGCGCGAATTCGAGGACGGCGAGCACAAGGTGCGGCCGCTGGAAAGCGTGCGTGGTGAAGATGTCTATGTCCTGCAGAGCCTCAACGGCGACCCGGCGCAGGGGGTCAACGAGCGACTTTGCCGGCTGCTCTTCTTCCTGGGCGCTGTCCGTGATGCGGGTGCCCAACGCGTCACCGCCGTCATTCCCTACATGGCCTATGCGCGCAAGGACCGCAGAACCAAGTCGCGCGACCCGCTTACCTCCCGCTATATGGCCATGCTGCTCGAAGCGGTGGGCATCGACGCTGTGATGACGCTTGACGTTCACAACCCCGCGGCGTTCCAGAATGCCTTCCGCTGCCTCACTCATACCCTCGATACCCGCCGCCTGTTCGCCGAATACATGCGCGAGCGCTGTGGCGACGGCAAGGTCGTGGTGGCGTCACCAGACCCGGGCGGCGTGAAGCGGGCGCAGGGCTTCAAGGAGATGCTGGCACCCATGCTGGATCGCGAGATCGGCGCCGCTTACATGGAGAAGCGTCGCAGCGAGGGCAAGGTCAGCGGCACCCTGCTGACCGGCGAGGTCGATGACGCCACCGTGCTGGTCATCGATGATCTGGTCAGTTCAGGGGGCACCCTGCTTCGTGCCGCCCAGGCATGCCTGGATCGAGGAGCCAAGTCGGTGGTCGGGCTTGCGGCGCACGGCCTTTTCGTGGGTGATGCCGATCAGGTGGTCAGCGACCCGCAGCTGACGAAGCTCATCGTGACCGATACCGTTCCGCCCACCCGGCTCGATGCCGAAGTCGCCAGCCGGCATCTGGAGGTGGTCAGCGCCGCTCCACTCTTTGCCGAGGCAATTCGCCGCGCCCACGAGAATGGGTCGCTCACCGAGTTGCTTGAAGGCACCGACTGAACGGCACATCCATCTCGGCCCAAGAGCGGCCGGGTGGGGACAGTCGGTCATGGCGCGTCCAGTTCACGGCAGGCCTGCTGCGCCAGGGCCAGATATTCCCTGGCCTGAGGTTCCCACTTGTCCGGCGTGCGGGGATCAGGCTCGAGCAGATGGGCGAGCGAGAGACGAGCCCTGAGACAGGCACGATAGGCCGTATAGAAGGCCAGTAGCCGCCTGTCTGGCCAATCCATCAGCCGCCGGGCGCACGCATTGACCAGCAGTTCGCCAATCCAGGCAGCTCCGAGACGGTTGCACTCGAGACCCAGGAAACTCAGTTCATCGAAAGGATCCACCAATCGCAACGGGCGACTGAATTCGAGGCCATCGATGACAACGGGTGGCTCCGAGAGACAGACGTGCTCTGGGCGCAGATCCCCATGCCCCTCGACGATTCGTCCCTGACGCGCGCGCTCCCCCAGCAGGTCAGGCTCCTGGTCTACCAGGCGATCGAGGCAGTCGAGCATCGTCGACACACCCTCTTCCGCCAGCGAAAATCGCGCATCGGTGATGACGTCCCGATTCCTGGCGAGCTCACGCTTGAAATGTTCCAGGTAGACCTCTACCGACATCTCGGCCGGTTCCAGCTCCTGATAGAAGCCCGAGAGCCGCTCCGCAACCCGGGTGATCCGGGCCTGGGTGACGGTACCCTGCGATAGTGCCACATCCAGCATGAGAGACTCGGGCAGTCGCTTCATGACGACCAGCCAGTCGACCACCTCCCCCTCTCCGCCGATCTCCAGTCTGCCGCCGGCGTCTTGCCTCAACGCTGCCACGCCCAGGTAGACCTCTGGTGCCAGGCGGCGATTGAGACGAACCTCCTCGTGGCAGAGAAAGGCCCGGTCGCGAAGGAGATGGCAGTCGCGATGATTGTACTCGACGGGCTTCTTGAGCTTGTAGACCCGCTCCCTGGTCAGGAAGACCCAGGCCATGTGGGTCTCCTTGACCTCAACCTCGCCCTCGAAACCGGCATATGCCCAAGGACTCGACAGAAAGGCGACCTTGTCCTCGAGAGGGACATCGTTTGCGGTCGCGCCAGATGCAGGATGCGAATCCTCGGCCATAGCTGGTCTCTCTCCCATGATGGCGAGAGGGTACCATATCTCCCTGTTTGAGCCCGGGCGTGAGCTCAATCGCCCAGGTCGGAGAGCCGGTCGGCCTGGATGACCTCGATCCAGTATCCGTCGACGTCCTTGACGAATACCACGTTCTTCATCTTGCCCTGATCCGACCGTTTGACGAATTCGACGTCATTGGCGTCGAACCAGGCTTCCGCCGCCTCCAGATCAGGCACCGAGAAGCAGATGTGACCGAACCCCTGCGGCTCGGCATTGCCGTCGTGATAGATACGCCCTTCCTGACGCTCGGTTCCCCAGTTGTGGGTCAGTTCCAGCACGCCGCACTGGCTGAACGTCCAGACGGTGCGTGCGCCGGTCTCCTCGGGGACAGGCTCGCCGGCGGCCGGCCGAGCCAGAAAGTAGAGCGAGAACTGCATCTCCTCGAAGTCGAGCCGGCGAAGCACGCGCATGCCGAAAACCCGGGTGTAGAAGGCCAGTGACGCCTCGGGATCCTTGATCCTGAGCATCGTGTGATTGAGGCGAAAGCCATCGGATTCGGGGGTCGGCGCCTGGACGCCGGGATACTGCTCGCCCGTGAAGCTCATGTCGGCACTCCTTGATCGATGGTGTAAATGAATGGGCAAGGTGAAGATACCAAGATCCCGCTTCCTTGTGGCGGGTCGCCTGTGCCGTGCACATGCACATCCGTGCCGAACCGGCCATCCGCAGCGCCTGATGCCGCAATAGCTAGCCCGCACCTCCTTTCCTGCCATGTCCTGCCGCATGCCACGCTGTTACCCTCTCGGGTTCCGAAGTATCGCCAATGGAGGCAACCGATGTCCCGGCCGCGCATTACCCTCGATGTCTTCAGCGACTACGTCTGCCCCTTCTGTTACCTGGAGGTACCGGAGCTCGACGCCCTCGCCGACCGCTTCGGTGATATCGTGGAAATCCGCTGGCGCGCCTTCGAGTTGCGCCCGGAGCCCGAGCCGACCCTCGACCCCGATGGCGACTACCTGCATGACATCTGGGCGCGAGCCGTCTACCCCATGGCCGTGGAACGCGGGATGACCCTTCGCCTGCCTCGCCTGCAGCCACGTTCACGACGGGCCCATGAAGCCAGTGCCTGGGCAGGAACGCAGGAGGCCCTTCGACCCGGGGCAGACGATGCCATGCGCAAGGCGTTGTTCCGCGGCTTCTTCGAAGCGAGCCTGGACCTGGACGACCCCGAGGCACTGGTCCAGATGTCGCAGACGCTCGACCTGGATGGCCAGGCCCTGCGCCAGGCCCTTGCGCAGGGTGACTTTCGTCAAGCAGTCAGGGACGACCAGCAGACCGCCCGGGAACTCGGTATCGGCGGCGTCCCGGGCCTGCGCTTCTCGCTTGACGGCGAGCATGCCGGCGTACTCGAGGGCGCCCAGCCGCGGCGCCAGCTGTTCCTGGCGGTGGAGCGCATGCTCGACCTCCTGGGGTGACTCACCCCAGGAGTCCCGGGCGAAGTGCAGCAGACCGTCGTCACCGAGCCGCACCCGCGTCCACAGCGGCCAACCCTCTCGAGACAGCCGCCGGCAGAGCCACTGGGCATCCTCCTGGGAGGCCCGATGGAGGCGGAAATGCCGGCGCAGCAGAGGCACAATGACCGACCGTTCCAGGCGGCCAACCGCCGGACGGTGCGTCGGTAGGTTCGCTAAATAGAGCAGCACCAGGGCGTTGCCCCGGATGCAGGGAAACGTCACGGCATGCGGCAGGATCCGAGCGATGGCGCGCCCGGTCGTCGCGTTCCCGGTCAGCCAGAGCGTCACGTCGCTTATCGTTTTCCCCCGATCCGTGTCGCGATCGCTAGCCCTGCGAGGACTAGCCCTGCGAGGAAAGGGGAGCCCGGGGCAGCCGTTCCGGCAGGTGGGCCCGGATCTCGTCACGCTCCAGGGGAGTAAGGTCCTTGTGCAGTTCGAGCACGACGTGCTTCGCGACATCCTCGGGCAGCGCCTCGCGCAGCAAGCCCAGGAAGCGCGGCGAGGCGCTGATGATCAGATGCCGGTAGGCGCCGTCGTGCAGGCCTGAGGCCAGGCGATCTCCGACCTCATGGGCGAAGCGGATCGCTTCCTGCTCTGTGGGCGAATGGTGCTTGCCCATGGCATGACGACCCTCGCCCATGGAATCGAAGGCGCGTCCCGGGCTGTCGGCATTCAGGTCCCGATCATGCAGGCGGCCCTCGGGATTGGCCAGGTCCTCGAACTCCTTCAGGGGCCCTCGCTGGCCGGACGCCGAGAATAGCCGTGCCCGTGCCTGATCGGCGACCACAATCCAGGTGATGTCCATGTCATTTCCCTCACGTGAGAGGAGCCGCCAGACCGGAATCTCCGGCCTGGCGGTAAACCCGAATGGTTACTTGACTTCGACCTTGCGGCGGTTGGCCTGCTTCAGCTTGGGCAGCGTCAGTTCCAGGACGCCATTCGTGAAGCTGGCGTCTGCCTTGTCGGCATCGATCTCGCTGGGCAGGGCCACCGTGCGGGTGAAGGAACCACGGGATATCTCGGAGTGGAAGTACTCTCCCTCTTCCTCCTTGCTCTCCTCGCGGTGCTCACCCTTGATGGTTACCGCGCCGTCGGTCACCGAGACGTCGAGCTCCTCGCGCTCGAAGCCCGGGACCTCGGCGCGAACTACCACCTCGGCATCCCGATCGATGACGTCAACCTTCGGCACCCCCTTCTCGAAGGCGGCGAATTGCTGCCAAAGGGGATGCTCCCAGCGAGACGGCATCCAGCCGCGATCGAAGAAGCTGTCGAGCATGCGATCGAACTCATGGAACGGACTCATCGCCCGGGATTCCGATGCCTGGGAAGACTTCTCGGTCGAGACCGGGGCCTTCTTGGACGCTTTCTTGGCCATGACGATACCTCTTCGTGATCGGGTCACAGGGGGAACGGGCGGAGACGCCCTTGAGAGAGCACCCCCCAACAGCCGACTGACTCGCAACAGTGGAGGGCTCATCAAGGGTCAAGATAGCGTAACTCTGTTCCCACGCGTTGATGTAGATCAATGGGGGAACGCTATCGGGCACTACTCGCCGATGTCCTCGTGCCACAGTTCGGGCGAGGTGGCGATGAAGCCCTCCATCAGCGCGATGCACTCGGGATCCTGGAGCACTTCCACCTCGACGCCGCGCTCGCGGAGCAGCGCCTCCTCGCCGAGGAAGGTGCGATTCTCGCCGATCACCACCGTCGGGATGCCGTAGAGCAGGATGGCACCGCTGCACATCGGACAGGGCGAGAGGGTTGTGTAGAGAATGCTCTCGCGGTAGGTGTCGGCCGCGTGGCGCCCGGCGTTCTCCAGGGCGTCCATCTCACCGTGCAGCACTGCGCTGCCCAGCTGCACGCGACGATTGTGTCCACGCCCGATGATCACGCCGCGATGCACCAGCACCGAGCCGATGGGGATGCCGCCCTCCTCGAGGCCATGACGGGCCTCCTCGAGCGCGGCATGCATGAAGCGGTCCATTCGCTGACTCCCTTGCATGACAGTGCCACCCAGCTTACGCCACCTCGCCCGAACCTCGCCATCGACGGCATTGCTCACCGGGGTGCCAGCCAAAACTGAGCGCTCGAACCGGCATTCCGAGGCAGGTGCGCTTGACGGACGGGTGGCTGCCGGCCCCAGAATAGATTCTTCTTTCAAAGGATCCCGCCCATGTCTTTGCTGAACGCCATCCTGGACGTTGCCCTATCCGCTGCTCCCTGGCTGCTGCTGGGGCTGGTGATGGCCGGAGTGATCAAGGCGCTGGTCTCCGAGACCATGCTGCAGCGCTGGGTGGGCGGGCGAGGCCTCGGCAGCATCGCTCGCGCGGCGGTGATCGGTGCGCCGCTGCCACTCTGCTCGTGCGGGGCCATTCCCACGGCGCTGGCGATGTACCGTGGCGGCGCCTCACGCGGCCCGGCCACCGCCTTCCTGATCGGCACGCCGGGCATCGGTGTGGACTCCATGGCGATTACCTACGCCCTGCTTGGCCCCTTCATGGCCGCGGGCCGGGCCATCAGTGCGGTGATGACTGCCATTGTCACTGGGCTGCTGGTGGGTCGCACCACGCCGGCAAGCGCGCCTGCCAACACTGCGTCTCGGGAGGAAAAGGCATGCTGTGCGAGCGGCTGTGAGGGTACGTCGCGAGACGCCGACGAGACCTCGGAGCAGGGACTCGGCGGCCGCCTGGCCAGGGGCCTGCGCTATGCCTTCACCGACATCCTGGACGATATCAGCCTCTGGCTGCTGGTGGGCCTGCTGGTCGCCGGCGTGCTGATCGCCCTCGTGCCGCCACAGCAGCTGGCCGCCCTGGGCAGCGGCCCGGGGGCCATGCTGCTGATGGCGGTGATCGGCATCCCGCTCTACATGTGCGCCACCGCCGCTACGCCCATCGCCGCCGGGCTGCTGCTGGCCGGCGTTTCACCCGGTACCGTGCTGGTCTTCCTGGTTGCCGCCCCGGTCACCAGCCTGGCCACCCTGGGCGTCTTTCGCCGCGAGATGGGCAACCGGGCGCTGGTGGCCTATCTCGCCGGCATCCTGGCAAGCGCCGTGCTGCTGGGACTGGGCGTGGATGCCGTAGCGAACTGGTGGCAGCTCGACATCACCCGCCAGATCGAGGAAGTGGGCGAGCTGCTGCCGGCCTGGATCGAATGGCTGGGACTCATCGTGCTGACCGCGCTCGCCGTGAAGCCGCTGCGGCGCACGTTCGCCGCGCACCTGCCCCACCACGCCTGATCCCGCCGCACCAATGAAGCGTCAGGAGTGAACCCTCCAGGCGCTCATCTGTCGATGAGAGGAAACTGAAGGAGTCAACATGACGGATCGCCTGCCCCATCCTCGTATCCTGGTCTTTGCCGGCAGCAGCCGGACCGGCTCGTACAACAAGGCATTGGCGCGGCTTGCCGCCGAGCGCATTGAACTGCTGGGTGGCCGACCCACCTTCATCGACCTGCGCGACCACCCGATGCCGCTCTACGAGGGAGATCTGGAAGCCGAGCAGGGACTGCCCGACAACGCGAGAGTGTTGCGTCAGGGGCTCGCCGACCACGACGGTCTGCTCATCGCCTCGCCCGAGTACAACGGTTTCATCACACCGCTCCTGAAGAACACCCTCGACTGGCTGACACGCCCCCACGAAGGTGAGAGCGGCCTGGCCCTGTTCGAGGGCAAGCTCGCCGCGGTGGTTTCCGCATCGCCTGGCGGACTGGGCGGCGTTCTCAGTCTCGGGCTGACTCGGCAATTGCTGGCCAATATCGGCGTCACTGTCCTGCCAGACCAGCTCGCCGTGGCGCGGGCAGCGGATGCCTTCGACAAGCAGGGCCAGCTGCGTGACGAGACGCAACGGGACTCGCTAGACGCCATCTGCCGGCGGCTGATCGATAGCCTTCACCGGCTGCACGGCTAACGCCACCCTGCCCGAACGCGACACAGAACATCATGCCGAACGCATCACCACGACGCTGGCGCAGCCGCCTCAAGAACGGCCTGCAGACGCTGCTTATCCTGGGAGGGTTGGCCCTGATCCTGGCCGTACCAGGCTACCTGCTGGCTGGCGGCTTCGGTGTGGCAGTGAGTCTGGGCGTCGTGTTGGCCGGCGCGTATGCCGGCAGCTGGGTGCCGGCGCGCTACATCCTCGCCGAGGCGGGAGCCGGACCGCTCGACCGCCGCCAGGCGCCGTCGCTCTACCGCTTGCTGGATACGCTCTACGAACGCGCCGGCCTCTCCCAGCCCCCGCAGCTGTTCTACGCGCCATCGCCGGACCTCAATGCCTTCGCGGTGGGTACCCGTCATGACGGCGGCATCGCCGTCACGGAAGGACTGCTGCGCACCCTGACACTGCGCCAGCTGGCCGGGGTACTGGCCCACGAGGTGAGCCACCTGCGCCATGGCGACACTCGGGTGATGTCCATGGCCGCTGCCATGACCCGTCTGACCCTGTGGCTGACCACGGTGCTGCAGATCAGCCTGCTGTTCATGGTGCCATTGATCCTTGCCGGCGAACTGCGCCTACCCTGGGGCCTGCTGCTGGTGGTAGCCTTCTCTCCAAGCCTGAGCACCCTGCTCCAGTTGGCCCTCTCCCGCAACCGCGAGTACTCCGCCGATCTGGACGCTGTGAACCTGACAAGTGATGCTGAAGGCCTTGCCTCTGCGCTGACCGTGCTGGAGCGGTACCAGGGGCGCTGGCTGGCCACGCTGTTTGGCCGTCACCCGCCCGCCGGGCTCGACTGGCTGCGTTCCCATCCGCCGACGGAAGAACGTGTTCGCCGGCTCATGACGGTTGACGAGTCATCAATCTCTCCCCTGTATGATCACCATGACGATCGTGGCCACCAGCCTGCCGTGATCAATCAACGCCCGGGATCCATGGGGCGGCGCTACTGGATGCGTCGCCGACGCTGATGTGCCTGCCCCTTTTTTTCCCCCACTACCAGAGCGAGCGAGAAAGAAGACCATGAGCGATACGCAAAAGCCCTGGAACAGCCCCATGCCCAACCCGCAGTTCGACCTGATGCGGCGCATCCTGTCGGCGCCGAGCCCGGTGGGACTCGAGGCTGCCATGACCTACGGTGTTCTCAAGCCCCACTTCGAGAGCTTCGCGCCGGCGGACTGGCAGCTACAGCAGTTCATGGGCCATGCCGGGGTGGTGCTGGACACCCACCCGGGCCGCGATGACCTCTTCAAGGTGATGATTATCGGCCATGCCGACAAGATTCGCATGCAGGTCCGCTCGATCAGCGAGGACGGCAAGATCTGGATCAATACCGACTCCTTCCTGCCCGGCGTGCTGATCGGCCACGAGGTCACGCTGTTCAGCGAAGACCCCGAGGCGCCCGGCAACTACCGGCGCATCGACGGCGGCACCGTGGAGGCGCTGGGCGCCATCCACTTTTCCGCCCCCGAACAGCGCTCGGGCGACAAGGGCATCAAGAAGGAGCAGATCTACCTTGACCTGCAGATTCACGGCGAGAACAAGAAGCAGCAGGTGGAAAACCTGGGCGTGCGCCCGGGGGATTCGATCATCCTCGACCGGCCCATCCGCCCAGGGTTCAGCCCGGATACCTTCTACGGCGCCTATCTGGACAACGGCCTGGGCTGCTTCGCCACTGCCGAGGTCGCCAGGCTGATCGCCGAGGCGGGCGGCACCGAACAGGTGCGCGTGCTGTTCACCATTGCCAGCTACGAGGAGATCGGACGCTTCGGTAGCCGCGTGATGGCCGGCGAGCTGCGACCCGATGCGATCATCGCCGTGGACGTGAACCACGACTATGTCGCCGCGCCGGGGATCGGCGATCGGCGCATGCAGCCGCTGGAAATGGGCAAGGGATTCACCATGTCGGTGGGCGCCATCGCCAGCGAACAGCTCAACCGGATCGTCGAGACCGCTGCCCGGGAACATGACATCCCCATGCAGCGCGACATCGTCGGCGTGGACACCGGCACAGACGGCATGGCCGGGGTGCTCGCCGCCGTGGACTGCGCGGCGACCTCCATCGGTTTCCCGATCCGCAACATGCACACCATCTCCGAGACCGGCTACACCAAGGACGTGCTGGCCGCGATTCACGCCATCACGCATACCGTTCAGGCCCTGGACGCTCTGCCGGACCGGCACCGGGAGTTCCGCAACAACCACCCCCGCCTTGACCAGGCCGGGCCGCTGACGCATCAGGGCAGCGAAAAGCCCGAGACGCCCGAGAAGTAACCGTCAGCATCGAGTAGCGGCATACAGCAGGGCGGGCCGAGGACCCGCCCTGCTGTCGTTGAGTGCCGCTAGCCGAGCGAGGCGAGTGCCTCTGCCAGCACCGGCGCCATGGAAATGGCATTGCTCTCGTGCGCGATACAGTCGGTACTCCAGACCTCGTTGACACCTTGGGCCCGAATCACCGCCAGGGCGTCATCGGCGAAGAGCGCATGGGTAATGGCCACGTCCACGGAGAACGCACCGGCACCAAGAAGCGCCTCTGCGGCCCGTGCCAGCGTGTGGCCGGAACTCGCCACGTCGTCCATCAGCACCACCTGGCGGCCGACAATCGCGATATCAGGCAATTCGATCTGCACGCTTCGGTCGCCGCGGCGGGTTTTCCGGCAGACGCCGAGGTCGAAGCCGGACGCATCGGCCGCCTGACGGACCCACTGCAGGGCCTCCTCGTCCGGCCCCAGCAGCAGGGGATCATGGCGTTTCTCGGCAATCAGCTCGGCCAGGCGCGGGGCGCCGGAGAGCGCGATGGCGTGCTCGAGAGGGATCGCCTGGTCGAGGCGCTCGATGCGGTGCAGGTGGGGGTCAACGGTGATCACCGCATCGAACAGTTCGGCAAGAAAGCCGCCGACAATGGTCTGGCTGACGACCTCGCCGGGATGGAAGGCGAAGTCCTGACGCATGTAGGCGAGGTAGGGTGCGACCAGCACCAGGCGACTGGCGCCTTGCCGGCGCGCATGTCGCGCCAACAGCAGCAGCTCGACGAGCTTGTCGTTGGGCCGGTCGAGGCTGCGATAGAGGACAAGCGTGTCGGGGAAGGCGTCCGTTTTGGCAAAGGGCAGCCGGAGCTTGAGCTCCTCATCGGGGAATCGATGGCGTTCGATCGCGCGGGCAGGCAGGCCTGCCGCCTCGGCAAGGCGCCGCGCGGGGGCTACCTCGTCCTGGAAATACAGCAGTACCCGCGTCATCGAACCTCCCTGGTCAGAACTCGACGTTGAGCCTTATGATCTCGTCGGGCCGGCCGATGGCGATGCCGGTATCCCGCTCGGTGGACTGATGCGCGAAGGTCAGCTCGTTGCGATAGGCGGCGTGAACGCGATAGAGCGGCTCGCCTGTCGTCACCGGATCGCCGATGCGCCGGAGCAGATCGACGCCCGCCCCCGCCGCCTTGGGCGCGCCGGCCAGCCGGGCGATGCGCGCCAGCTTGAGATTGTTGATGCCCGTGACGACTCCGTCCGCCGCGGCCCGCACCTCGAAATGATGGATGGCCAGTGGCGGGTTGTCCGGATCGAAGGCCCTGGCGCCCTGGGCATCGATGATGGCCCGCATCTTCTCGGCCGCCCGGCCGTCGTCAAGGATGTCGCGGGCCACCCCGAAGCCAGCACCGCCGCGCACGTCCGGGTCGAACTCCAGCATCCGTCCGGCCAGGCGCAAGGCCTTCAGGCGCAGATCCATGGGCGCCTCGACATGGTTGGTAAGCACTCGCATCGCATCACGGGCTTCCAGGACGGGACCGATGCCGCGTCCCACCGGCTGGCTGCCGTCGGTGATCACCACGTCCAGTGTCAGCCCCATGCACCCGGCCACGAACTCGAAGAGCCGGCGCAACTGCCGCGCCTCGGGCATCGAACGCACCTTGGCATGGGGGCCGACGGGAATATCGAGAAGCAGATGCGTTGACCCCGCAGCCACCTTCTTTGAGAGAATGGACGCGACCATCTGGCCCGGCGAGTCGAGGGAAAGGGGGCGCTCCACAGAGATCAGTACATCGTCGGCGGGCGAGAGCTCGCTGGTGCCACCCCACGCCAGGCAGCCCCGGTGAGTGCGCACGATGTCACCCAGCACGTCGAACGACAGATCGACATTGGCCAGCACGTCCATGGTGTCAGCGGTCCCCGAGGGAGACGTGATGGCCCGCGAGGACGTCTTGGGGCACAGCAGGCCGTGTGCGGCGACGATGGGCACCACCAGCAGGGACGTGCGATTGCCCGGGATGCCGCCGATGCAGTGCTTGTCGACCACAGGATGCTCATGCCAGTCGAGCCGACGCCCGACCCGGCTCATGGCATCGCTCAGGTAGAAGACCTCCTCACGGTCGAGCTCGCCGCGGTCACAGCCGACCACGAAGGCCGTCAGTTCGATCTTGGAGTAGCGCAGTTCGGCGATGTCGCGAATGATGTGTCGGAAGTCCTCACGCGAGAGCCGCTCACCCGCGAGCTTGCGGTGCAGGGCAGGAATCGAGGCCGGCGGCTCCGCCTGGGAGACCCTGACGGGATGGCACTCCGCCACGCCAAGGGCTTCGAAGGCGTCCTCCGAGAGACCAAGCTGCTGCGCGTCGACGATCGCCGCATCATCCACCACGTTGAGACTCGCCAGGATACGCTGGCCGTTGGCGCGAACCTCCACCTTGGAAAGCGCCTGGAAGCCCTCGGCACGATAGAGGTCGCAGTCGCGATGCAGGTAGGCCACGTTCTCGCGGTAGGTGTCGATGCCAACCCGCTTCAGCGAGAGCGGCGAGAGGGTATCGTCCAGGGTGTCCGCCCGGGTCGCATCGGGAGTCGTCATGGCAGCCTTCCTAGCAGGGGAGGCACGGCCTGACGGGCCGAGCCTTCCACAAGTGACGGGTAGGCCCATCCTAGCAGCGCCCCGGTAGGGCGTCATTGGGGCGAGGTTCGGGCCGTGACGGCGGCCACGCGATCGCGCTAGGCTTGGCACATCTTGACAGAAGGATCCCATGACCGTGCTCGATGCTGCCCTGGACGTCGGCCATTTCTGGGCCGTGGCCATCACTCTGATCGCCGTGGTGGCCTGCGTCTTGCTGCACTATGAAGTCTCGTTGCGGCTTTGGCGGCGCCTGGAAAAGTCTCGCAGCACGTTACGTCGGCGCTTCCTCAAGCTGACCTTCGGCCTGTTCGCTGCCCATATTGCCGAGATATGGCTGTTCGCCGTGGCCATGGCCCTCCTTGGAGAGCACCCGCTGGCCGGTGGACTATCGGGCATCGGCGCCGTCAATTTCCTCGACTACGTCTACTTCTCGGCCATCACCTACACCACCCTGGGCTATGGCGATCTTTTCCCCACTGGTCCGATTCGTTTCATGACAGGCACCGAGGCACTGATCGGCTTCATGCTGATCACCTGGTCCGCCTCCCTCACTTTTCTCGAGATGCAGCGTCACTGGTCGACCCGGCAGGAGCGCTGAGTCATCCGGAGAAAAACATAGGGGGCGGATTGCGCTGTCACGGGTGCTGGCCCGGCCGGAAAAGGGGCGGGCGTCGGCGAGGTAGTGCATTTCCTGGGATATCTGGATCGCGACGGCTACCTGTAGCGGCGTGAGTTGATCGGTGCCGCCTACTTCACCTTGTCCTTCCACATGGCATGGCAGCTAACGCAGGAGGCATTCAGCTCCTGCAGAGCCTGACTGGCAGCGGGCCAGTCCCTTTCCATGGCGGCGGCAGCAGTGCTTTCGGAATACTGATCCAGCAACTTGTCGAAGGCGACCAGGCTGGACTTGAATCCGGCCTGGTCCTCCTCTTTCATGATGGTCCAGGGGCGGTGACTCGGCGCCGGATGCGTAAGGATGATATTCGCCCCGCTTTTCACCATCTGTGGATTCTGCCGCATGATGCCTTCGTGCATCAGGCCTGATGCACCTATCATGATCGCCATCAACTCGCGATAGGTCATATCGGCCCGCTCCATGCCGGCCACCAGGCCTTCGGCGTTGCCATCTTGGGCCTGAGCCCCACCTGCCAGCAGGGCCAACGTGCCAGCGATCAGTGATGCTTTTCTGACAAAGGGTGTCATTGGTCTCTCTCCTCGTGGTGTCGACACGATCAAGTGCGTGCATCTGACATAGACGCCAGCCACAGATGCGCGACCAGCAGAGTGGGGGCCGGAGCCAGGATGACCAGCACCAGCAAGGTTGCCGGATTCACCACGAGCAGCAGGTTGAAGGAAATCACCGGCCGCCTCGCCAGGCCCATCGTGGTCAAGCCTACCGCTCAGGGCGATGTCCTGGGCGGTACAGTAACGGCGATAGCGACGCTCCCGAGGCAGCTCAATACGCACTCTCTTGCTGACGTATGGGCAAGGGCCATCTGGCGCCGGTGTGTCGACTGCCTTCATCCCCCGGGGGATAAAGGGAGCCTAGCCTCCCCCTACCAGGAGAACAATGGATGCTGGGCAAGTCGGAACGAGATCACGCATCATGCCGCGGGCATCAGAGCCCGTCAGGCAACAGGCACCGCGATACGGCGTACTTCTTACTGAAAATTCGCTTGTCCCAAGTCAGGATCTTGAACTAAGTACCCATGCATAGCCCAAAGGGACAGAAAGTTCGAGTTCAGCCTCATTTGAGGTTTCTGCGATATAACAGAGGCTCCACTGATTCGATCCAAGAGGTTTTACAATGCGCAAGTCACTGCTCATCCTGGCACTGAGTCTTGCCACTGGCCCGGCCTTCGCCGCCGGAGAACATGGTGGTTCTCACTCGACAACACCTGATGCCGAGGCCGACCGTGTCATCCAGATTGAAGCGGGCGACATGTGGTTTGACCCCGAGAAGCTCGACGTCACCGCGGGAGAGACCGTACGCTTCTCGGTCACCAACACCGGCAATCTGAAACACGAGTTCGTGATCGGCGATGCCGAGGCCCATGAAGAGCATCGCGAGATGATGCAGGCCATGGGTGAAGGTCATGACAATGGCCACAATGGTCACGGCGAACATGATATGGCGGAGGGCGCGCATGGCGGGGAGATGCCGTCCATCAGCCTGGCACCCGGCGAGAGCGAGACGCTCGTATGGACCGCACCCGCCAACGTGGATTCGCTCATCTATGCTTGCAACATCGCGGGGCATTACGAATCTGGCATGCTCGGCGAAATCCACCTCGTCAGGTGAACCTGACAAATGAAACTCTTGCTGCTCAAAGATGACGACTTGCTGGCCGAAAGGAGAGCCCAGTAGCAGTCGCCCGACACCGCATCGCCGATCCGCGAGGAATGGGCGATGCGCGTGTCTGAATTGAGGATACCGGGAACAAGGTGGCCAGCGTCTTCGTGCCGGCGGTGATCCTGGCGGCGGTGGTGGCCTTCGTCGCCTGGCCGCTGTGCTGATCCGCGACGCCGAGGCGCTGGAGCGACTGGAGAAGGTCGATACCGTGGTGGTCGACAAGACCGGCACGCCGACGTAAGGCAAGCCCCCTGTGACCTTCGCGGCCGTTGACGGCGGCCTGGCGGGGCGACTGGCCATCGCCGACCCGGTCAAGGAAACCACCGAGACGGCCATCCAGGCGCTTCAGGCGGACGGCATCCGGGTCGTCATGCTGACCGGCGACAACCGCCCCTCTG
>Ga0207414_1000588_pt1 | contig 15789 bp, 12 predicted proteins | sample PonA231FremontCA_2_FD_187269 | JGI IMG/M metagenome (GOLD analysis project Ga0207414, IMG submission 187269) | Marine sediment microbial community from Fremont, CA, USA - Pond A23 Sediment 1 (SPAdes) | ecosystem: Environmental > Aquatic > Marine > Unclassified | place: USA: Fremont, California... | reverse complement strand
CGAATACTTTCGTTGCGAGAAAAGTCTTATTCTACACCTTAAAACCTTGGCAATCTCGACTACGAAGTAGCGAGAAAACTCTAAAACATAAAACTTTTTCATATTAATATAAATTAATCGAATAAATAATATCCTAATAATAAAATTCGGTCAATTCCAGCTAAAAAAAATATCAAAATACCAAATTTAGCGAGCCCTTCAGCAAAAATAGGCTTGACAGATCGTTTGTTGGCTTGCTATTAATTTCTTTTATTAAGGCACAATCAGGCGCGTAGCTCAGGGGTAGAGCACTTGCTTGACGCGCAAGGGGGCAGGAGTTCAAATCTCCTCGCGCCTATTAAACCGTAAATAGGTAGGGAGGCCTCAGCCTCCCTATTTCGTTTTTGGAGCAAGGGTCAAAAAGGGAGACAAGATTGCAAATTCGCTTGGATGATCAAGAGATAGAATATAATTCCGGAGAGATGGTCCAGGACCTTTTCAGGCAGAATTTGAGCGGGAAGAAATTCAAACGCGTGGTTGCCGCCAAGTGCGACACTCGCTTGATGGACCTGGATCAATCCGTTCCCGCGGACTGTGAAGAGCTTTTTCCGCTTTATCTGGACAGCGAAGAAGGGCGGGATATCCTGAGGCACAGTACCGCCCATGTAATGGCAGAGGCTGTAAAGGACCTGTTTCCTTCTGCCAAATTCGGAATAGGTCCCTCGATAGAGGAAGGATTTTACTACGATATCCAATGTGAACATACCTTTACCCCAGAGGACCTATCAGCTATTGAAAACAAGATGCAGGAAATCATAGATTCGGATCTTGCTTTTCAACGCGAGGTTGTATCCAAACAAAAAGCCCGGGAAATATTTGCTGATAGAAACGAAAACTTGAAACTGGAACTTTTGGAAGAAATGCAGGATCCGGAAGTAAGCCTCTATTCCCAGGGAGATTTCCTGGATCTTTGCTCGGGTCCGCACTTGCCATCCACGGGCATGATCAAGGCATTCAAGCTGACTTCTGTTGCCGGTGCCTATTGGCGCGGGGACGAGAACAATGTCATGCTTCAGAGGATCTATGGCACTGCCTGGCCAACAGAAAAGGAACTCAAGGATTACTTGAATAAACTGGAGGAAGCTGCCCGGCGGGACCACAGGAAATTGGGCAGGGAGCTGGACTTGTTCAGCTTTTCCGACGAGGCGGGACCCGGGATGCCTATTTTTCATCCCAGAGGGGCCCTGATAAGGACTATTTTGGAAGATTTCGAGACCAAGGAACACTTGAAACGCGGCTACGAAATCGTCCGGGGTCCGAGACTGCTGAGAAAGGAGCTGTGGGAAAAATCCGGCCATTACCAGAACTATGGGCACAACATGTACTTCTCCCAAATAGAGGATCAGGTCTACGGGATAAAGCCCATGAACTGCGTTTCCCACATGCTGATATACAATTCCGACTTGCGCAGTTACCGGGATTTGCCCAAGAGATATTTCGAGCTTGGGACTGTGAACAGGCACGAAAAATCCGGAGTAATGCACGGATTAATGCGAGTTAGGCAGTTTACTCAGGATGATGCACATATATTCTGCAGGCCGGATCAATTACAGGACGAGATTACTTCCATAGTGAGATTTGTACAGGATGTGATGCAACTCTTCGGTTTCGAATACGAGGTAGAGATTTCCACTCGTCCGGAAAAATCCATCGGGACCGAGGAGGCTTGGGAAAAGTCAACACAAGCACTTATGGATGCACTGGATTCACTGGGCTTGGAATACGGGATTTGTCCCGGGGATGGGGCATTTTATGGCCCAAAAATCGATGTGAAGCTAAAGGATGCACTGAACCGGAAATGGCAATGTGCCACCGTTCAATGCGACTTTACCCTGCCGGACAAGTTCGACTTGAACTATATCGGGGAGGACGGGGAAAAACACCGTCCTGTTATGATACATCGTGTCATACTGGGGGCAGTGGAAAGATTTTTCGGGGTACTGATAGAACATTTCGCAGGGGCCATGCCAACGTGGCTCGCTCCGGAGCAGGCCAGGATCCTTACTATTACCGACGACCATATCCCATTTGCCGAGGAATGCTTCAATCAACTGCGTTCAAGTGGCATTCGCGTAGACAAGGACCTTAGAAACGAAAAGCTGGGATACAAGGTTAGACAGGCTCAATTAATGAAAATACCCTACGTGCTTGTAGTAGGTGACAACGAGGTTCAGGCGGAACAAGTAAACGTGCGCCTGTTGGGTGGTAAGAATCTGGGAGCCATGGATTTGAGCCAGGTCGGGGAAACAATAAATCAAGATTCTTTGGAACCATTTAAAAACGGAGGAATGTACTATAACTTCGGCTACTAATACCAAACGGAACAATCAGATTAAAGCACCCGAGGTGAGGGTGGTTAAGGATGACGGTGAACAAATGGGGATAATGTCCACTCAGGAAGCACTGGATATGGCAACCGAACAAGGGGTGGATCTGGTGGAAGTTGCTCCCAAGGCAAACCCTCCTGTTTGTAAATTGATGGATTACGGGAAGTACCAGTACCAACTCCGGAAAAGACAGCAAGAAGCCAAGAAAAAACAGGTTCAGGTTCAACTGAAAGAAGTGAAGATAAGGCCCAAAACTGACGAGCACGATTTACAAACCAAGATAAAGCACGTACGCAGGTTCATCAGCAAGGGAGATAGATGCAAGGTCACTTTGTTTTTCAGGGGCAGGGAAATAGTGCATAAACAATACGGAGAAGATCTGATCAAGCAGATCATGGATGAAGTCTCGGATATTGCAAAAGTGGAACAGGAACCCAAAGCAGAAGGGAAAACCATACATATCATCCTGGCGCCTCAGTCACAAAAATAACACATCGAATTTATTTTTGCCGTACTGATACTTTTGCCCAATTGTGTGCTAGCTATCCTGCAGTGCAAACCTTCTCCAGCCCTTAGTGAAGCCTGGATCGGGATAGCTGCCAAACAAAATACAGGTTACGCCTGTTTCGATACAAGGAGGAAATATGCCTAAAATCAAAACTCACAGAGGAGCAGCCAAGAGGTTCAAAAAGACAGGCAGTGGTAAGATCAAAAGGAATCAGGCATTCCACAGCCATTTGTTGACCAAGAAAAATAGGAAAAGGAAAAGGAACTTGCGAAAAGGCACCGTGGCCCACCCCCATAATGTAAAATCCTTGCGGCCCTTGATTCCTTATAAATAGCCACTAGTATGTGTCAGGCGATTATCTGTTTCATGACAGCCAGATGCCGGAGTCCGGAGCTTAAATCCTTATATCCGGATAGATAATCGCTATACAAAAGAAGAAGTAAAATACCAACGGAGGTAATATGCGTATAAACAGAGGAAAGACCAAGCATCAGAAGCACAAGAAATTCCTGAAAAAGGCCAAGGGGTACAGGGGAAGCAGAAGTAATCTCTATACCAAGGCCAAGGAAGCAGTCGATCATGCCATGCAGGACGCTTACAAGGACAGAAGGCGCAAGAAGAGAGATTTCAGGAAACTCTGGATCATGCGCATCAATGCTGCCACTCAGCAGCACGGATTGTCCTACAGTAAGTTTATGAACGGTTTGAAACAGCAGGAAATCGACCTAAACCGCAAAGTCCTGGCAGACATGGCGGTAAACGATAAAGAGGGCTTCTCCAAACTGGTAGAACTTGCCAAACAAAAGGTGCAATAAATTGCCTGAACAGTCCCGGGAATTATTGGACAAGCTCAAGGAGTTGGAACAGGAATTTAACGACTCCTTGAACAATCTGACTTCCGACAAGGAAGTTGAAGAGTTGCGCGTGCAGTATTTGGGAAGAAAGGGCAAATTGGCCGAAATAATGGACAAGCTGCCGAATCTTCCGGCCGAGGAGCGCCCGACCTTTGGCAAGACTGCAAATGAAATCAAATCCAGGTTAAAGGATGCAGTCGAAGCCAAGCAAAAGGAACTGGAAAAATCCGTTGCAGAACAGGATTTTTCCCAGTTCGACTACACCTTGCCGGGCAGAAGGCCCTGGCAGGGATCAGTGCATCCGGTCTCCCAGGTTCTGGACGAAATCTGCAGTGTTTTTGAAAAAATCGGTTTTGATATAGTTACCGGACCGGAAATAGAAACCGACTTTTACAATTTTGAGGCCCTGAATATCCCCCAGAATCATCCTGCCCGGGATATGCAGGACACATTGTACGTTACCGAGTCCCTGGTGTTGCGCACACATACATCACCGCTACAGATCCGGACCATGCTAGGCCAAACACCACCCGTAGCTGCAATAGCACCTGGCAAGGTCTACAGGCGGGATGCGGACTTGACTCATTCCCCGATGTTTCATCAAATAGAAGGATTCCTTGCGGATACTGGCGTGACCATGGCAGAACTGCGGGGAACGCTGACATATTTTGTACAGAGTATATTTTCCTCTAACACCAGGGTAAGATTTCGACCCAGCTTTTTCCCTTTTACCGAACCCAGTGCGGAAGTGGATATTAGCTGCGTTATCTGCAATGGTTCCGGAAAGGTAAACAATGAACCCTGCAGGGTCTGCAGCCAGACCGGTTGGGTGGAGATACTGGGATGCGGAATGATAGATCCCCAGGTATTCAAGGCTGTTAATTACGATCCTGAAATATATTCCGGTTTCGCTTTCGGTCTGGGAGTGGAACGGGTGGCTATGTTAAAGTACGGGATAGATGATTTGAGGTTGTTCTTTGACAATGATCTGCGCTTTTTAAATCAGTTCAATCGACTGCCAGCTAGTTAGTGCCTGACCGAGAACAGTGATTGGATCTGAATTTGCCCAGATACAAGGAGCGAGGGCAATTTCGACTACGAAGTGGCGAGGGCTTAAAGCTTTGATGTAGATGGCTGAGTTTTCGTCCGAGCACTAGTTGGTTTCCGAATTGAAAATTTACTTTTTCCATATCCGGGGAATTGGAATTTCCGGATGGACACTAGTTAAGGGTGAATAAATGTATCTGAGCTATAAATGGTTATTGGAACTAACCCCCTTCAAGGGCTCTCCAGAGGAATTAGTCCATTGCTTGACTATGTTGGGCCTGGAGGTTGAAGAGACCTTCAATCCCTTTTCCCATTTGGAAGATATTGTCGTAGGATATGTACAAGATGTCCAGCCCCATCCCAACGCGGACAAGTTGTGCATTTGCGATGTGGATACAGCTGCGTCTGCAAACAAATCCATTGTATGCGGGGCCCCCAATGTCAAAAAGGGACAAAAGGTCCCAGTGGGCCTGCCGGGATCAATACTTCCCTCGGGCCAGAGGATTCGGGAGACCGAAATCCGCGGCAGTGGCTCCCAGGGAATGATCTGTTCAGAATACGAACTCTCACTGGGCCAGGACAAATCCGGAATAATGGTGCTCCCGGAACAGACATCTGCCGGGGAGCCAATCAGCAAGGAACTGGATTTGGACACCACTATCCTGGATATAGATATAACCCCCAACCGAGCGGATTGTTTAAGTATCCTGGGTATAGCCAGGGAAGTCGCAGCCTATTATCACCTCCCGCTGAATTTGCCTTCTATGCCCTTGTCAGAGGAGTTGCCCAATTGCAGCGATGAGTTGGAGATCAATATCAGCAATCCCACAGATTGTCCCTTGTATCAAACCCGGATCCTCAAGGGAGTGGATGTGGACTCCAGCCCCGCTTGGTTGCGTTACCGCCTGATTGCCATGGGTCTTAGGCCAATCAACAATATAGTGGATATAACCAATTACGTGCTATTGGAATTCGGCCAACCTTTGCATGCTTTTGACAAGAGCCTTATCAGTGGCAATCAAATAAATGTAGACAGGGCAGAGGAAGGACAGAAATTTACTACCCTGGATGGGGAAGAAAGGGAACTAACCCCTGAGAATCTGCTTATACAGGACCGGGATAGGCCAGTTGCACTGGCCGGGATAATGGGAGGCGCCAACAGTGAAATAAACTCCCACAGTAGAGAGGTCCTGCTGGAATGCGCAGTGTTCAATTCCACCTTGATAAGGAAATCCGCCCGTAAATTGAACCTTTCCAGCGACTCCTCCTACAGGTTCGAGAGGGGAGTTGATCAACCCGGGGCTATTACCGCCCTGGAGAGATGCGCATCATTGATGCAGCAAATAGCTGGCGGAAAACTCCTGCAGGGGGTAGCCAAAAAAGAACCCTTGCCCTGGAATCCCCCTGGGATAAGTTTCAGGCCCAAGCGCTCCGGTCAATTACTGGGCCTGGAGATAGGAGATTCCACATGCGGTGAAATATTGCAAAACCTGGGTTGCGAGATAAAGCAATCCAAAAATGGGGTGTGGAATGTAATTCCTCCCAGCCATAGGTTGGACCTGGAACGGGAGGAAGATCTGGTGGAAGAAGTGGGACGGGTTTATGGCCTGGAGAATATACCTGCCCATCTACCCAAAATATCCAAGCAATTGGAACAAAATGTCAAAGCCACTGACTACAGCAGTGCCACTTACCGTTTCCTGGGGAAAGTACAGGATTGGGCCAGGGGATTGGGATTGCAGGAAACTGTGAATTACAGTTTTGTCGGGCACAAGGAACTGGAGTCATTGCATATCTTGGATGAAAACACTATCCCCTTGTACAATCCCCTCACTTCGGATCAAAACACATTGCGTCCCCTCTTGGTCCCGGGACTTTTAACCGCTTTGCGTTACAATCTTAGCCAGGGCAATAAGGACCTCCACCTGTTCGAGGTCGCTCGTACTTTTACCAAGGACACCAGTTCGGAAACTCGGGCCAGAGAAACAAATAAATTGGGTATTGCCCTGCATGGCCTGCGAAATCCCGGAGTTTGGCCCCACAAGATGGAAAAGATGGATTTTTTGGATCTCAAGGGGTATATGGAGCACTTTTTCGAATCCATGGGTGTTTTGGCACACAGTATGACCCGCGTGCAGGAACACCCATTTCTGGAACCGGCAATAGGTGTTTACCTGGGGGAAATGGAGATTGCTGTAGCCGGTAAATTGCGGACTGAACTGGTCAAAAACTACCTGGGCAGAAACGAGATCTGGTTGGCTGAATTCGATTTGGACAGGATATATCAGCAATATATTTGCAGTGGATACAGTTATAATTCCTGGCCCAAATTCCCGCCGGTACACAGGGATATGACCGTGATCGCTTCCCACAGTGTCAAGTACAAGGACATAATCGACCTGGTTGAGGACTCCAATGTTGACCACTTGCGAGATTGCGTCCTGATAGACCTTTATCAACCCAATGATTCCAGGGACAGACATTTTACCTTCCGTATGACTTATCGACACACAGACCGTACCTTAACCGATGAGGAAGTGGATGAAAAACACTCTAAATTGGGAGATTTAATAATAAACAATTTATCAGTGCGCTTCCCCTGAGCAGGCATGACCTGAATTTAACCGGCTATCCCGGAATTATGAATTCGTCAAGCAAAGAATACAGCACCTACAAAATAGGAGAGGTATCCAGGTTACTGCAAGTAGAAGCCTATGTCCTCAGGTATTGGGAAAGTGAATTCCCCCAGTTGGAACCCTTGAGGTCGCCCCGTGGGCAAAGGTTGTACACACAGGAGGATATAGAACTTTTGCGCAGGATAAAAACTCTGCTCTACGATCAAAAGATGACCATCGAAGGAGCCAAGAGAAAGCTGGAGGAAAACAACCAGTGGTGGACAGTGATGTCTGAGATAAAGGCGGAGTTGAAGGAAATAAAGAATCTTTTGCAAAACAAGTGAGACTACAGCGAAAGATTAAGCCTTGTCTGGCACAACGAAGCATGCAAGAAGTTAACCGTTATCGGTTATCAGCTAAGTGGTTAAGAACGGGTGATCCCAGATAAGAGTCTTTTATATTAATCGACTATCCGGACCAAACCCCTTTTCAGGCTTTCAAAATAGACAGGTAAAGGTGTTAGAATGCAATTTTCAGACAGGATCAATCAAGTAAGCCCTTCAGCTACCTTGACCATAAACTCAAGGGCAGCGGAACTCAGGTCCCAGGGTAGGGACGTGGTAAGCCTTGCAGCCGGGGAACCGGATTTTTCCCCGCCGGAAAACGTGATGCAGGCAATGAAACAGGCAGTGGACGCTAAGCACACCGGATATACACCTGTTCCCGGACTGCCGGAATTGTTAAAAGCCGTATCCGGGTATTTTTCCTTTTACTACGGGGTAGAGCCGGAGAATAGAATGCTCACCACCACCAACGGCGGGAAGCAGGGGCTGTACAACTTGATGCAGATACTGTTGAACCCCGGGGATGAAGTCTTGATTCCGGGACCCTACTGGGTCAGTTATCCTGATATGGTGAAATTGGCTGCCGGTAATCCGGTTATAGTACCCAGCAGTGCGGAACAAAACTTTCAAGTAGAGCCCGGCTTGCTGGAGGAATATATAAGCAAGGACACCAAGGTGCTGGTGATCAACAGTCCCTCCAACCCCACCGGGGCGCACTACAGCCAAAGAGACCTGGACGCGATCCTGGACTGGGCCATAAACAAGGGACTTTTCATTGTTTCGGACGAAATCTACGATCAACTTGTATATCCCCCTGCAAAGCAAAGTTCTGCTGTTAAATGGTTTGAATCCCATCCGGAAAACGTGGCGATAGTGAACGGGCTCTCCAAGAGTTTTGCCATGACCGGTATCAGAGTGGGATTCGTCATGGCTGATCCCGGGGTGATCTCCAATCTGAACAAATTGCAGGGACAAAGCACTTCCAATATCTGTTCCATAGCCCAGTATGCGGCATTGGAAGCACTGCAGGGCCCGCACGACTTTCTGCAGGATTCCAGGAAGTTGTTTTCCCAAAGGAGGGATAGGGCACTGAAAATTATACAGGATTGGAGCGGGGTGACTTGCCCCAAACCAGACGGGGCGTTTTACTTGTTTCCAGAGATAAGTAGCTTGTACAACGGCAAAATCCAGGATTCCACACAAATGTGCACCTATTTGCTGGAACAGGCCGGTGTAGCCCTGGTACCCGGAGTAGCGTTCGGTGACGACGATTGCATCAGGATATCCTACGCACTGGATGAAGATACTTTGGTAAACGCCTTGCAAAAAGTGGAGCAGGCATTTCAGGATTTATAGGGTCCAGGGAGTTGAACAGGCAGACACCGAATTCATTTTGCTGCCAAGAAACCGGCATTCAGTGAAGTCACAAAAGGGTTGCTGGTTTCGGCAGCAGTTTGACAACAGTTTTTTCACTGCAAATAAAGATATTATGTCAGAAATCTATTTAATTAATATCACAGGTACCCATAAACCGGGGACGGTCGCCAAATTGGCTTCCTGTATGAAGAATTACGAAATCGCTGTCCTGGATATTTCCCAGGCGGTTATACACGACCACATTTCCCTGGCCCTGCTTTTAAAGTTCCCGGAACACCAGCAGATAGAGCCACTTTTAAAAGAAATCCTTTATCAGGCCCATAACCTGCATTTACAAATAGACTACATTCCCATAAATACGGAACAATACGAAAGCTGGGTAAAATCACAGGGTAAGAAACAATATATAATCACCTTGCTGGGCAGGACGCTGACGTCAAAACACATTGCCCAGATCACGGAACTCATAGAGCAACAGGGCCTGGACATATATTATATCAACAGGCTTTCAGCCAGGAAGTCCACAAACGCTTCCCTGAATGACTCCTCTGTCGCCTGTTTCGAGTTTTCCATCCGAGGAAATCCCATAGAGCTCAAGACCATGAGAGCCCAGTTTTTGAATATATCCCGGACATTCGGGGTGGATATTGGCTTGCAGGAAAATACCCCCTACAGGAGGCACAGGAGACTGATAGCCTTCGACATGGATTCCACCCTGATCCAGACAGAAGTTATAGATGAGTTGGCCTACAAGGCTGGAAAGGGCGATGAGGTGTCCAGGATAACCGAGTCAGCAATGCAGGGGGAACTGGACTTCAAACAGAGCTTGAGCAAGAGGGTGGAACTCTTGCAGGGTCTGCCCACTTCGGTATTGGACGAAGTGGCAGAGAATGTGCCCCTTACAGAAGGTGCTGAGAGGCTTATCTCCAACTTGAAGATACTTGGGTATAAAGTAGCCATCCTCTCCGGCGGATTCACGTATTTCGGTCAAGTTTTGAGTTCCAAACTTAACCTGGATTACCTATACGCCAATGAACTGGAAATAGAAAACGGTTATTTGACCGGCAGGCTCATGGGGGACATTGTGGATGGGCCCAAAAAGGCTGAACTGCTTCAGTATTTGGCTGACTATGAGAATATATCCCTGGAACAGACCATTGCGGTGGGTGATGGTGCAAATGATTTGCCCATGCTGGATCTCGCGGGCCTGGGAATAGCCTTTCATGCAAAGCCGATGGTACGGCAGGGAGCTGAGCAGGCAATAAGCAACGTGGGACTGGATGCCATCCTCTACTTTCTGGGAATAAAGGACCGGGAAGCCATATTCTAGTGTCTGGAGCTAGTGCTTTGTCACACATAATTTGTCGCTTTTACACTAATGTCATTCCGGCGAAGGCCGGAATCTAGAAAAACGGAAAAAAGACTGGATCCCGGATCAAAGCCTGCCCCGTACCCCGATACGGGGTCCGGGATGAAAGACTTTCAATGAACGTGCTTATTCTGAGTGACATTTAAAGTATGCCAGCACACTAGTTAGTTTCCGAATTGAAAACTTACTATTTTCCATATCCGGAAATCAGGAATTTCCGGATGGTAATTTTAGTTAGTACTTGTTAGCCGTTCTCGGTTGACTCCTCCTGCTCGATCTCCCTCCAGTACTTGCATTCCTTTTCAGGACAGGCAAGGTGCTCCCCCCTGGACTTAGTGCTCTTCCAGAGCAAAATCGGGCTGTTGCATTGGGGGCATGTCTCCTGGACCGGAAAGTTCCAAACCGCATACTTGCAGTCAGGGTACTGGTTGCAGGCATAGAACACTTTTTTGCCCTTGGTGCTTTTTTCCACCAGTTCACCTTTACATCCCTCGTTGGGACAGGGTACTCCGGTACTGTAGGACATTGCATGTTTACAATCCGGGAAATTGGAGCATGCTATAAACCTGTTCCCGGTCTTGGCTTTCTTTAATACCAGATCCGAACCGCACTTGGGGCAGGTACCCATTTTTTGGAGATTTTGGGGTTTTTTCTCTATTACTTGCAGTTTGCCGTTTTCGTCCCGGACAAAGTCAGTGGTATTATTGCATTCCGGATAACCGCTGCAAGCCAAAAATTCCCCGTTCTTGCCGAACTTGATCAACATGGGCTTGCCACACTTCTCACAAGTGATGTCTGTCTCCATGCCACCTTTGACCTGGGACATGTTCTTTTCCGCTTTTTCCAGGGTAGGGTAAAAGTCCTCGCTGAAATCGTATAGCAACTGTTGCCAGTTCAGTTCCCCATCAGCTACCTTGTCAAGATTTTTCTCCATGTCTGCGGTAAATCCCACGTCCACCAGGCTGGAGAAATGATTAACCAACATATCGTTGACAGTATAGCCCAGTTCGGTGGGTACGAACTGTTTCTTTTCCATGCGTACGTATTCCCTGTCCCTGATGGTGGACAGGATCTGGGCATAGGTTGAGGGCCTGCCTATGCCTTTTTCTTCCAGCTTTCTCACTAGCGAGGCCTCTGTGAACCTGGCAGGGGGTTGGGTAAATTTCTGTTCCTTGCTCAATTTTTTCAGTGCCAGTTCCTGGTTCTCCGAGAGTTCGGGGAGCCTTACTTCCTTCAGGGCATCCTCCGGGGAATAGATACTCAAGAAACCCGGGAAGATCAGCCTGGAACCCTTGGACCTCCATTCGGTCCTGCCCGCCTTGATGGTAACAGTACTGTCCCACACCTTGGCCGGAGACATTTGCGAGGCCACGAAGCGGGTCCAGATCAAGTTGTACAACTTGTACAGATCATTGGACAGGGTGCTTTTTACTTCCGCCGGGGTGATAAAGACATCCACCGGCCGGATTGCCTCGTGCGCGTCCTGGGCAGTGTTCTTGCTCTTGAAGTTCCTGGGTTTGCCCGGATGGTACTCTTTTCCCATGTTCTGAACTATCCAGTCCTTGGCTGCATCCTGGGCATCCTTTGACACCCTGACCGAGTCAGTCCTCATATAGGTGATAAGTGCAGTGGTGCCCCTGCTCTTTAAATCCACACCTTCATACAGGGTTTGGGCCAGGGTCATGGTCTTTTTTGCCGAAAAATTGAACCTGTTGCTGGCTTCCTGCTGCAGGCTGGAGGTTATAAACGGAGGCTTGGGCTGGCGGTTTTTCTGTTTTTCCTCCACCTTGTGCACGTAGAAACTGCACTGCCTTACTTCATCTTCCAGTGCCTGGGCTTCTTCCCCGGACCCGATATGTGCCTTTTTTCCGTCCAGCTTCCAAAGCTCGGATTCGAATTCCTCTTGTTCACCTGCTTGAAGCTGACTTTTAAAAATCCAGTATTCCTGGGGCTCGAAATTCAGGCGTTCCTTTTCCCTCTCCACGATCAATCTCAAGGCAACGGATTGCACTCTTCCTGCAGAGATTCCCCTTTTCACCTTCTGCCAGAGCAAGGGGGAAATCTTGTATCCCACCAGCCTGTCCAGTATACGCCGTGCCTGTTGGGAGTAAAAAAGCCGTTCGTCCAGCCCCCTGGGGGATTCCAGGGCCTGTTGTACAGCCCCGGATGTGATTTCGTTGAATTGGATGCGCTTGATATTGGGATTCTTATCCTGGATAAGCTTGGCTACATGCCAGGCGATGGCTTCTCCCTCCCTGTCCGGGTCCGGGGCGAGGTAGACAGTATTGGACTGCTCAGCCAGTTTTTTCAATTTCTGCACTACGCTATTCTTGCCAGAGGAGATTTGATAAACCGGTGTGAAGCCGTTTTCCTCGTCCACTCCCAACTCTTTGGTGGGAAGATCCCGGATGTGTCCAACCGAAGCCTCAACCATAAAATTATTTCCCAGAAATTTCTTTATGGTATTCACCTTGGCAGGGGATTCCACTATGATTAAGTCCTTGTTGTTATCTGTGCTCATATAGGAGTTGCTTAACTTTTATTGAAAATTTGTGCAAGCCAAATTTATTTTTTGTTGTGCAATTTATCGACCAATGCCTTGCTACCTGAAATGGAGGAGCAATGTTAAAGGCCCGGGACTAATCCTGCCCGGGCCTGTATTAGCTCAAAACCGGGTATCAGGAGTTTATTTCCAGTGCACAGGACATGGAGACTCCGCCTCCGCCGCAAAGAGTAGCCAGGCCCAGATTGAGTCCCTTGTTGCGCAAGGCATGTATCAGGGTGACCATGATCCTGGCCCCGGTAGCTCCCACCGGATGGCCGATGCCTATACCGGATCCGTTGATATTGGTTTTCTCCCTGTCCAGATTCAGGTCGCGCTCGCATCCCAGGTATTGAGCTGCAAACGCCTCGTTTAGCTCGACCAGGTCAAAATCCGGAATCTTTAATCCGGTTTTTTGCAAGAGGTCGTTGACTGCCGGAACAGGGGAAAGCCCCATGATTGCGGGATGGCAAGCTCCCCTGCCCGCTGCCTTGATAGTGGCCAGGGGTGTGAGCCCCAGTTCCCTTGCCTTGGTGGCGGACATCAGCATAAGGCCTGCGGAACCGTCGTTTAGTCCGCTGGCATTGCCGGCAGTTACCTTGCCGTCTTCCGGAATAAAGGCAGGGGGCAGCTTTTGCAGATCTTGCATGCTGAGTCCAGGACGGTAGTGTTCGTCGGTATCGAAAGTGAATGTTTCCTTCTTGCGCTTGGGGACTTCCAGGGGCACGATTTCCTCGGAGAAGTCGCCCTGCTGATTCGCCCTCTCCACGTTATTGTGGCTGCGCAGGGCAACTTCATCCATCTCCTCCCTGCTGATGCAGTATTTGTCTGCAACAAACTCCGCAGTATGACCCATGATATAGGGTTTACCCAAAAAGTCGCTCGCAGGAGGGTTGCTGGTATCCAGGGGTGCGTCCCCCGAGAGGGGGAGGTGGTGGGATCCGGCGTGCAGTGCGTGAATCAGGGCGTCCTCCACCTTGTTGTCCTGCAGTCTGTATCCCCACCTCGCCCCGGGCAGGGCATAGGGTACCCCGGACATGTGTTCCATTCCTCCGGCCAGGATCACGTCAGCCATTCCGGCTTGTATCATCGCCATCCCGGATATTACCGCCTCCATGGCCGAAGTGCACACCCGGTTGACGGTGGCTGCAGGTACCGCATCCGGTATGCCGGCCTTTAAAGCCGCTATCCTGGAGACGTTCAGGGTGTCGTGGTGTTCCATGCAGCAACCGTATCTCACATCGTCGATAATAGCGGGGTCAATACCTGCGCGACGTACGCATTCGTCCATGGTTGCACTGCCCAGCTTCGCCCCGTCCAGATTCTTCAGGCTGCCGCCGAAGGTCCCAATAGCCGTGCGACAGGCACTGACAATAACTACATCTTGCATATGCTCTTCTCCTGGATTTTAATTGTTTGTTTTGATTGCCAAATCCCTTGAATGTATAATTGCAAACCTCTAAAATTTCTATCAGGGAGAATTAAAAGGTGCAAGCTTAAGCGGAGCCAAAATGATAGTATCCACACAAGACTTCCTGTTTTATTGGGAAAAAAGGACCGGGCCTGTGTCCGGATTCAGAAATCAGTCCAATTATTGGATTCTGCTGGTATTTGATGATACAGGGTCTGTTTGACATAAGCCTGATAGTAGTATAGATAAAATCCTCGGAAGTATAGTTTGCTTAACGATCCGGACTTATTTCTAAATCTCCGCTCCTGGAACAACGGGTATGATATAATGGGCAGCAAGCAGGTCAAGGCAACGGATTCCGGTAAGATGAACCCCCGTATAAAAGGGCTTTTCATGACTTTGCTCGGGGCGTTTTGTTTTTCCCTGGCCCCGGTCTGGGTGCGGGCTATAGATTCCTATTCCTCCTTCAGTATTGTCTTTTACAGGGCGCTGATTGCAATATTTCCCCTGTTCTACCTGGTGATGCGTACTCCCCAATCCCGGAGCAAAGTAATGCTTTCCGGACTGGGCCGCAAACAGCTGCTGGTACTTTTCTGTATCGGCCTTTCCATGTGCGGGACCGCTACCACCTATTATCTGGCAATTATGAAGACCACTGTTGCCAAGGCGGTTTTGCTCCACTATACCGCACCCATCTATGTAGCGATCTTCAGTCCGCTGGTACTAAAGGAAAAGAACACAAAAGTGACCTGGCTCGCAGTTGCCATAGGCATACTGGGAACAGCCTTGATTGTGGAGCCCTCGAATCTGCTTGTTGGCAGGCGGGAGGAGTTCATGGGCGTAGTCAGCGCCTTGTTGTCAGGTATATTCCTGTCCGGAGTGTTCCTGTTCGGAAGGTTCCTGGCAGGAAACCTCTCCTCTCTTATCAGCACCTTCTGGGGGTGCATTGTTGTGGCAGTCATACTTTTGCCTCTGGGTATCCAGTTGCCGCCGGGTTATTTCTGGCATAACCTACCCTTCCTGCTGCTATTGGCAACAGTCTCACTGGCCCTGCCCTATACCCTTTTCCTGCAGGGACAAAACTATATTTCCGCCCAGGCAAGCTCCTTGGCTGCCTTGTTTGAGCCTGTCTGCGGCATAGCAATAGGCTTCTTGATTTTCGGGGAGCAACTCACTTTCCTTGCGTTTACAGGTGCGGTTTTCGTACTTGTGAGTATCTATTTTGCAGGTTCGCATTAATTCTTGCCCGAAGAGACGGCAACTATTAAATTGTACTTGGATGTTAACTCCCATGCCCTGGCGGCCACAACGAATGATGGGCAATCTCGTCAACGAATACTTTCGTTGCGAGAAAAG
>Ga0207414_1000586_pt1 | contig 15878 bp, 11 predicted proteins | sample PonA231FremontCA_2_FD_187269 | JGI IMG/M metagenome (GOLD analysis project Ga0207414, IMG submission 187269) | Marine sediment microbial community from Fremont, CA, USA - Pond A23 Sediment 1 (SPAdes) | ecosystem: Environmental > Aquatic > Marine > Unclassified | place: USA: Fremont, California... | reverse complement strand
TCCGGGATCCAGTCTTTTTTCTGTTTTTCTAGATTCCGGCCTTCGCCGGAATGACATTAGTGTAAAAGCGACAAATTATGTGTGACAAAGCACTAGTTACCGAAGTTCTATTATTTTAGTAATTTTGTCTTTGACTCCGGAAGGTTTTTTACCTGCCTTCCATTGGGTGGTTAATTGCACTGTTTTATTGTCAAGGGCTTGTAATCTGTAATTGAAACTTTCTTTTTCAGGTACATCTATTTGCATTATTGCTTCCTTGGACCCGATCTCCCGTTGCTTTTCCATCAACAGGGAGGAGTACCTCATTTTTACAGTGGAGGCACCGTTTTTTGCTGCAACTTCCAGTGATTCCTGTGCTTTTTGGGTTTGCATACTGCGGTATTCAGGCAAAGATATAGCTATCAGCACCCCAAATAATATTATTAGTGAAATTAATTCAATCTTGGTCAGTCCGGATTCCTTGTTTATTATCATTTGCAGTTCCTGTTTGTAAGTCTTTATAGTATTTCTTGCTACTAATTTATCAATTTATTTACCTTATTTGGAGCAAATTGTCAACTTTCAACTTCACGGTCAGTCAATTAAGACTGTTAATATGTTTTCCAAACAAACTTCTAGCACCACGTCTTGAATTGTTTCGCAGCGTTATTGTACTGCTTGTGTCAGGTCCCACATGGGTAGAAATATCGAAAGAGCAAAAAAACCGACCACAAATGCCAAGCCCACGATTAATATAGGCCCCAGGTTGGTAGTCATCTTGCTAACCGCATAGGCAACTTCCTCGTCGTAGTGGCTGGATATTTCCTGCAGCATCTCATCCAGGTTACCGGATTCCTCACCTATGCTTATCATGTTTATCACCATGGGGGGAAAGAAGTGCGCGTATTTAAGGGGCTCGGATATGCCTTTGCCTTCCTGAAGTTTTTCGTGGATGCGGTCGAATTCCTCGGATATGGCCTTGTTGCCTATGGTATTGGAAAGAATGTTAAGGGAGTTGAGAACCGACACCCCGCTTGCTTGTAGAAGTGCAAAAATGCTTGCAAATCTGGACATGGCGGATTTTTGCATTACCGGTCCGATTATGGGTATGCGCAGCAGGGCGTGATGCAGAATGTATTTGCCTTCCTTTGAACGGAAAAAATAGTAGCAAGAGAGTATAACAGCGATCAATGCCGCGAGACAAATGTACCAGTAATTCGTAAGGAAGTGATTGATGTATATAGCTATTTGTGTGGGCAGTGGGAGCGTGATGTCCATGGATTTGAATATATTTGCGAATTTCGGGATTACATAAGTCAATAGTACAAAAAATGCAATGCCCAGGGCAAGTACGACAATCATTGGATATTGCAGCGCGGATCGGATATCGCTCTTTATCTTGTTTTCATGCTCCAACAGGGAGATGAGTTTGTCCATTACATCGGACAGTGCCCCGCTGGTCTCGCCCGCCCTGATCATGCTGCAGTAAAGATCCGAAAACATTTCGGGATGCTTGGAAAAAGCATTATACAAGGATTCTCCTTGGTTGATATCCTCCTTCATTTCAATGATTATTTTTTGCAGCTTGGGATTTTCTGTTTGATTCTCCAGAGTATCGAAGATCTCCAGGATAGAAATCCCGGATCTGAACATGGTGCGGAACTGTTTGGTGAAAAGTAGCAGTTCCTGGGCGGTGACCCTGGTTAAGCTCATTTGCAGGTTTTCCCAGAATTCGCTTCCTGTGGATGTACTGCCGCCCCTAGCTATTTTCTGCGGGATATATCCCCGCGATAATAGCTTTTCACTAGCATCGTCACGGGATTCCGCCTCTATGTTTCCGGTGATTGTGCTTCCCGATTCTGTTAGGGCTTTGTAGGAAAATTCCATAGTTGATATCCTTTGCTGAGGTCTGGAAATTGGATAAGAAATGATTTGTTCTTGTTTCCAGCTTCTAGACTCATGTTACCTCCCATGCCCTGCCGAGCACAACGAAGCATGGGCAATCTCGACTACGAAGTAGCGAGAAAAAGTTCTTCTCTTAAACTTAAAACATAACCACGTAACCACTTAAAACCTTTTCATGTTACACCAGTATTGTTGCAGTTGCTTCTTCCAGGGTTGTATAACCTTGGAGCACCTTTTTTGCTGCATCCTGCTTCAAGGTCTTTAATCTTCCGTCATTTTTTGCTTTTCTTGCTATCTCCCGGGAAGTGGCTTTTTGCATTATCATGTCCTGTACCATTTCATCGTTGAGCAGGATTTCAAAAACTCCGATTCTCCCTTTGTATCCTGTGCCGTGGCATTGATAGCATCCCATGCCTTTTTGGAATTTGGCATTGGATGCGTTCTCCAGTCCCCAATGCTGCAACATCTTTTCATCCGGAGTATAGGATTGGGCACAGTAGGGGCAAACCCTGCGCACTAGTCTCTGGGCGAAGGTGACCAACAGGGAGGAGGAGATCAGGAAAGGCTCTATGCCCATGTCCAGAAGCCTGGTTATGGCTCCTGCCGCATCGTTGGTATGCAAGGTGCTCAAAAGCCGGTGTCCTGTAAGCGAAGCCTGAACTGCAATGTTTGCGGTTTCATAGTCCCTGATTTCGCCAACCATTACAATGTCCGGATCCTGTCTGAGAATGGAGCGAAGTCCGGAAGCAAAAGTCATCCCGGCCCTGCTGTTCAATTGTACTTGCCTTATTCCGTCCACCCGGTATTCCACCGGATCTTCCAGGGTGACTATATTCAATTCCGGGGACTTTATCGATTCTATAATCGAATACAAGCTGGTGCTTTTCCCGCTCCCGGTAGGACCAGTGGAAATAATCATCCCATAGGGCTTGTTGCTGACTGATGCCAATTTTTCCCTGTCATTCTGATACATACCCAATTGGTTCAAATTGAATATGCCAGCTGACATGTCCAGAAGCCTCAGTACCATGTTTTCACCGTGAATCGTGGGCATGGTGGAGGCGCGCACGTTGATTTCCTTCCCTTCCATGTTCACGGTAAATCTTCCGTCCTGGGGTATTCTGCTGGTAGCTATGTCCATATGCGCCAAAATCTTTATCCTGGAGATAACCGGCAAGAACATGGATTTTGGAGGTGCGGGAGCATCCTGGAGCTTGCCATCTCTTCTGAACTTGACCTGTATATGATCTTTTTCCGGGCTGATGTGTATATCACTTGCCTTGTCGTGTACAGCCTGTGCCAGTATGGAATTGACCAGCCTGATTACCGGTGCTTCTTCAGCCATGTCCTGCAGGGAGCTTACTTCAACCTGGTCGGTGACTTGTATGTCCGAGGATCGTTGTTCCCGAACATCTGTGTCTTGTGAATCGGGCTCAATATCTTCCAGTAATACACTGAGGTCGCTTTCTCCGTACAGGGAACTAAGCAGATTCTTGAATTCGCTTTCCGAACAAACTACTGGTTCCACTTCCAGGTTGGCCTGGAGCTCTATATTATCACAGGCGTTGATATCCAGGGGATCGGTCATGGCGATCAACAGGATGGAATTCTCTTTTTTCAACGGAATGGTTTTGTACTTTTTTGCGGTTTCGAATGGGATGATTTCGGTGAGGGAGTAATCCAGGGGATAGTTTTCCGGAGAGAATTTATCTATTTTGAGTTGTTTGCTCAGGGTCTCTATCATGTCTTTTTCATGTACATAGTTCTTATGTACCAGGAATTCTCCCAGTTTCAGATTGTAATCTTCCTTTTCAGCAAGTGCTTGTTGCAAATGCGCCTTGGAGAGGATATTTTCTTCAACCAGCATTTCTCCAAGTTTGGGTCTTTTTGCCAAAATCGGAACTCCTTGTAATTATTGCTTGGACAAAATTCTCCCATCTACTGTGTCGCTTCAAGACTTTGAAATCCTCATGTGATAATATGCACTGAGGTTTCAAAGTTTTTTGCCCCGCCCTGCCAAGGCAGGGACGGGGTCGAAATTGCCCTCGCTCCTTGTATATGGGTAAGTTTACGTCCAATCGCAGTTTTCGGTCAGGCACAAATTAAATGCCGGAATGGTAACAGATCATTATTCACTTGTTCTTGATTCTACTCAAAAAATAAGTATGTTTGCCAAAATCTTCCTTATCCGGATCGAATAATTCTATTTGATTGCGCAATTCTCCGGGAAAAGACACCAAGGCTTCTTCAGCTTGGGCTCGGTTTTCATATATTTTGCTGCCCAGGATATAGAATTTCAAACCTCTTTCAGGTGTCCATGTACTCAACAATTGTGTGGAATTATCGTTCGTTGTTTCATCCAGCATGGAATAGGCGGTGCTGAGCTCTTGGGTTTCTGTGAATAACAGTCTGTATCCTTTATCAATAATATTGTTCGCTATCATGACAACCGGAACACGGAGTCGACTTTGAGCACGGATCATATTTCGGTTATCTATCTGCGGGTTCTTTTCAATCATGCGTTTCAAGATTATCTGGTTTATTATGCGCGGCTTGTCGATTCCGTATATCTTTTCCGCCAATTTCCACAGGTTTTCCTCGTCTTTTACCTTGATAGTTCCCAGTACACTGGGCAACTTTGTTATGCTTGTTGCATTGGACTCCTGTTTATCTGCGGTTTCATCCGGACTCTTGGTTACAGTTGCCAGGTCTGCCGCAGTGTTATTAAACTCAGTTCCTAGAGTGTTATTTTTTTGGAACGAAGGGGATCTGCTATTTTCTGTTTTTTTATTTATCTTCCTGCTTATCTGCTTTTGGGAGTGGTTGGCGTTGTTATGTACAATACCTAGCTCGGTAACATCGCGGGAGGAAAGCAGGTTTTTCATGAAATCCATATTGAAGGAAATGGTGTTTGTCCTTTGCAATATAAAAATCACTCCCAGGAGGACAACGAAACTTACAAAGGCATAGTATACCGGGCGCAGGTATCTGGTCCGGTTTATAGCAGGTTGTATCTTGCCTTGTTTTAGCAGTTCTTTGTTGCATTTTTGTACCAGGAACCAGTTTACCTTGAATTTTTGCTGCATTACCAGGATCAGAATGATCTTGTGGCATAGATTGATTATCTTTCTGGGATAGCCCCTGGTAGATTTGTATATGCTCCAGAGAGCGGGTATGGTGAATTTGATCGATTTTTTTTGTTCTATTTTTGATTTGTCTATCCTGTGCAGGATAAGATTTTGTGTGTCCCTGAAGGACAGTGCCTGCAGTTCGTAAAGCAGGTTTATCCGATCGGTGACATTGTGCATTGCACGTAGAGTGTCCTTGAATTCGGGTTGGGCAAATATAATGATTTGAAGCAGTTTCTCGGAATTGGATTCGAAATTCAAGAGTTCCCGCAAGATCTCCATGCAATCTTGTGGGATCTTTTGTCCCTCGTCTATGATCAGTAGATCGGTTTTGCCGTTTACAGCTACTTGATCGAACAGGTAGGACTTGATCTGTTCTTTCAGGGACAATTCACTTTCTTCGCCGCCATCTTGTTCCTGGGGACAGAGTTGTTCTTGCAGGGCCTTTAGGAAGTATAAAGGGCTCTTGTAACCCGGGTCCAATAACAGGTTGCACTTTATATCCGGATCCTGACTCAAGGATCTAATCAAATGACGGCATAAAGTGGTTTTACCGGTTCCTACTTCTCCGATAACTACATTGAGCCCGCGTTTTAATCTTATCGCTATTTCCAGTTGCTGCAGACAACTGTTGTGTTGGTTGGTCTTGTAAAACAGTTCAGGATCCGGGGCATTGGAAAAGGGCTCTCTTGTTAGGTTGAGTATTTTGAAGTAATCCATAGTAGTATTCGTGAACCGGTGTCTTATCTATCAACTAGAGACGCTTTTACCCGGTTTTTTCAGTATCTCCGGAGTGATGAACACTAGAATCTCCTGCATGCTTGTCCCGCTACTATCACCTTTAAACAACCATCCCAGTCCGGGGATGTTTTTTAGCAAAGGTACGCCCTTGTCGGATTCACTTACTTTTTCCTTGGTCAAACCGGATATGACAATAGTTTCCCCGTTTCTGACAATGCAGGTGGTCTCGGTTTGTCTCTTACGTATAAGCGGACGTCCTTGTACTGAATTGGCAAAATCGGGTTCGTCGTTTTTTATGAGTATTTTCATCTTTAGATATTTTTTATCGATTATGTGCGGTGTTACTTCCAATCTTAACGTGGCTTTTTCCATCTGGATATTGGTTCCCTGTTCGGAAGTGGTTTCGTAGGGTATCTCGCTGCCAGCTTCTGTGTAGGCCATTTGGTTATCCATGGTGGTAATGGAGGGGCTGGAGAGTATTTGCACCTTGTTGGCCTGCTTGAGAGCGGAAAGTTGCATCTCCAGAATGTTGTCACCCAATTTGCCTACCATTAGACCCAGTCCTGCACCGGCTGCACCTATTCCTTCACCAACTGCATCCACAGGGAAATTGACATTAAATCCCTGGCCGCTTATTCCTGCTTGACCATTGCTTGGAGTATAGTCATCCCGTCCCTGCAACGGGGCACCGGATGCACTTCCATCTGTGCCTCTGGGGGTAACATAAACCCGGCTGTTTTGTTCTCCAGTCTGAAATTGATTTGAACGCCACATGCCACCCCATTGCATTCCCAGGAATCTGCCTGTTTCCCGGTTAGTTTCCACAATATGGCCTTTTATATGGATCTGATTGGTAGGCCGGTCCATTTTCTGGATCATTTTGAGCATTTTGCTCATATCGTTCGGAATGGCCTTGATGATCAAGGAATTGTTGTGTTTGTCAACAGCAATCTCACCCCTTGTTTTGCCTTCTTGGTTCTTGATCAGGAATTTATTCAGCGATTTCTTGATTTCAGTAGCATCTGCGTAATTTATGTTGATCATCCTGGTAACCAGCTCTTCCACCTGCTTTTGTTCCATCGCCTGTTCTTGCCGTTGTTGCAAAACCTTTTCCATTTTTACGACGTTCTTCATATCCTGGGGAGTTATTATTTTGATTATATCTCCCTTCCACTTGTATTCATATCCGTGAGTGCTCAGAATGGCCTTGAATGCTTCATTCCAGGGTTCCTGTTCAATATTGATGCTGGTTTGGCCCTTTACATTGGCGTTCATCAGGATGTTTTGGTCTGCAGCCCTCGCCAAGGCCCTTATTATAGTCTGGATATCCGCATCCTTTATTTTGAGTGTAACTTTATTTGTTGGTAATTCTTTGGCTGGCTTTTCCTTTTTCTTCTGTTTTTCATCCTCTTGGAATTTTTCCAATGTCCTGTCTTTTTCTTTAGTAGCTCTGGGGGAATGGCCCTTGGATTTTTCCGCTTTTCTTTTCCAGTTTTCAAAAAAGTCCTCCTTGACTTTGGAAGTAGAGCAGCCAAAAGGTATTAAAAACAAAGAAATGGTGATAAATAATGTGATGGCCCAATTGATTTTTCTTTTCATCCTCGAAGCCTCTTGGTTTCTTGTTTTTTTTAGTATTTAAATTCTGATCTGCCGATGGATATTTTTGTTTCACCTTTTTGCAAAATCACTTGTTCTGGGGTTGCCCGAAGTAATTCGAAATTACTATTATTCAGGGTATCTCCCACTTTATACTCGTTCCCGTTTATAACGGCGAGTATATTTTTACCAATTTCCACGTATCCATTGTAATTGAAATGTTTTTTCCAATTTTCTATTCTCTTTTGTCTCTTTTTCTCAGCTTGTATGGGTTCAGTGGGATTGGAAACACTACGGGTATAGAAGGGATCTTTTATCCAGTGCTTTCTGATTATATCCATGACATAGGATTCTTTATTATTCAGTTCCTGCTCATTGATGGATTGGTTTATCCTGTTTGCTACACGCATGTATTCGGGCGTTTCCTGGGTGCTTTGTATCGAAGTCTCGTCGGATTCTATACTGAATCCTGACCTTAACATCTCGAATCCGCCATACAAAATAGCTATAATCATAATTACGAGTATAATTTTTTCTCTGATATTCATGGGAGCGTATAGCCCTCCTTTTTCAATTCTCTAACAACTAGCAGGCCTTTTTAACTTAAATTCATCCATAGCCTCAACTCGTATTTCCTGTTCTGTACTATATCCTGGGCGTTGATTCTAGTGATCTGATCTACATAGCCAAGGGATCCCAAGTTCAGGACGAGTTCTCTAAAGTTTGAAAGTTTGCCTTTGAATGTTGCGTTGATTTTTATCCTGGACTCGTAAGTGCTCAAGGTTTGTGCATCCGGATCAATGGAAACAATATCCAATCCGGCTTTATCAGCTATCCCGGATATGACATTAGAAATTTCGCCCAAATTGTTCTGGGTTAGTGACACATCCCGCATTGCAGGTATTTCGTAAAGTTGTTCGTTGATCTTGAATTGTTTTAATTTGACCTGCAAACTTTTATACACGGATTGATATTGCTGGTATTTGGAAAGCATGAAACGGGTTTGTGATATTTGTTGATTCAGTTCCGCCTGGGTTTTTTGGGGTTGATAAATTGCAATATAGGATATTGTCAGTAATATTGCCAAACAAAATACTACCGTTAACAATATTCTGCCCACAAAATAAGTAGAAAATATGTTTGACCGCATATTTGATGTCCTGTTTTATTGGTTTTCAGGTGCCCTTTAATTGGTAGGGCCTGAAATATTATTTCAATCTTCAGTGTTTCAGTTGTTAAACCATTTTTATGGAAATTACAAAATAAAGTACCTTACCCTTGTCTTTGTATTGCTTGACTTCTCTTTGCTGAATGTTCGGACTGGTCAATACGGCAGAGCTTCTCAGATTCAACATGTAACTCGCCAATCTAGGTTGGAAGTCGCTTTTATTCCCCAGGACAACTCCTTTGATAATCACATTGCCCTTGCGGAAATCCTTATTTGCATTGTTGTCGTTATCGAATTTGGGCTTGGATTCCACGTCTATCTGATGCAGTTTAATCCCGGAAGGGGTATTCTGCATTATCTCGGTGAAAGTTGCCATCTCAATAAATCGATGCGAGTATTCCTTTAATGTGGTTTGTTTTTCTTTAACCCTGGATGCCAGCTGAACAAGTTGCTGTTTTTCAACAAAGGGAGAGAGGTTGTTTAAATTTTCTTCCAGTTTTTTTTGTTCCTCTTTCAAGGGTTCGATTTGTTTGGACTGCCAAAAGTAGGTACCTCCCAAGAATAGTGCAATTGCTGCGCTGGTAGCGATCACGATTTCGTTTATCCTGTAGATTTGCTTCTGGAACCTTTTTTCGCTGTAGTTGTAGATAAGATTAATATCCCGAAAATTGTCTGACAGGGCCAGTCCGTAAAGAAGGGAAAATTGTATAGCATCCAAGGTTTGTTCGGGGATTTTTCCATTCAGGCGTGGTACTTCCGTATCCGCAAATGCGTTCAAGTGGTAAGTTTCAATACCCAACTGTTCCTGGATATGATTCTTTATTTCCGGACAGGCCGCAGCATCTCCGCATAAGTATATTCTTTCCACGGGGTCGCGCGACAGGGACTGGCTGTAATAGGAAAAGCTTCTTTCCACTTGTCTGGTCAGGCGTTGAATAGTGGGATGGATAATTTCGAATATTTCCTCCCTCTCGATATGGATGTCTGTTTCTTGATCTGTGCTTGCGGAGTGTTCACTAAAGATGGAATACAGATTCCTCCTGGCATTTTTTTCACTGGAATATGTTTCTTCCTCAACTAAAGAGGGTTTCTGTTCAGCAGATTCTTCCAGATCCAAATATTCAAACGTGCCTATATCTTCTTCTATTTCGGGCAGGTGACTTTCAAGTTCTTCCACCATGCTTTCAGTGCCGGTCCTGATGTTGCGCAACATGGACAAGGCACCGTTTTCAAATATGGATATGGAAGTCCCACTCTCTCCGATATACAGAATTGAAACAGTCCTTGGGACTATATTTTGCATATGCTTCTTGAGCAGGTTCTGAAAGCCCAATATTTTCACGCTGATTCCAGTCAAGGAAAAGCCTGCCTTTTCAAAGAGCTCTTTTTGGGATTGAACTTCAGTATAGGAGGTGGTTACCGCAAGGACGGAAAGTTTGTTTACACCTCTTTCCACTATTTCTTCCTGGACTTCGTAGTCAATCAGGAGATCCCTTTCTTCTATGCTTTGCTCTTTCTTCAGGCTCCAAAACAAGGTGTCCGGAATGTTTTTGTCCTTGACCTTGGGTATGTTGATAATATGCAGGTCCAAATCTTTCGAGGGCATAATGGCCCACAGGTTGTAACTACCTGAAGGTCTGCCTATAAAATCGGTTAGTACCCTTTTTAGCCATATGGGGAACTCTTCGGAATCTATTGCAATCTCCAGGGGAATGTTTTGATAATTGTATATTGTACCTGTTTTTTGTTCAAAGGTTAAAAGTCTGATATGAGCTTCAGTCAGTTCTATGGCTGTATTAAAGCTGTAAGGGTAAAGTGATTTTATTTTGTCCCCGGCTTTGGATATATTGGTAAGAATATTGTTGGATAGATTGGAAAAGAAACTGGATTCACGTTCTGATTTATTGGAGGAGGATACAGTAGTATAGCGGGTAACGGTTTGGTCGCCTTTTCTAATATGTTCCAGAAGCTTTTGGGTAGAATTGGTATCTTTTTTTCTTTTCATTAGAGACTTCTAAAAGGTTTTTTAGATTTTCTACAGGAATTTTTGCTTTTATGCAAACTCTTATAAAATCATAATCATAACTTACTGAAAAATCGGTCTTATGTCAAGGTTAGATGCATTGTCGCTTTGACCTTGTTGCCCCTGAATAATATTTTCTTTATTATCAGTATGTTAGCATTCAAGTCAATTTTCTGGTAAGTTTTTGATGTTAAATAAACAAGAAATTTTTTGGTTACGGATCTTAAAATTTATTCCTTGTTTTTCTTAGAGGGTTTAACTGTAAAATATGTTTTAAACCTATAAAATAAAGGTTGGCTCCTTATCTAAAAACTTTAAACTACAATAATAGTATTTTGTAGGCTTAACATTGGTCAGCCGTTACATAGCGCGGTGTTTTATCCTGAGAAGATTGTTCTCTTGTTGTTTTAAAACTTCAGTTCCTGTTAACATTGCTAATTTCAGAATACAACATTTTAAACCAAAAAAAAATTTGGTAAATAGGAAAAAAGTTGTAGAATTTTTGTGTAAAAAAGTTTATTTGCAAGGAGTTAAGTAGAGCGAGACTCTTTATTGTCCAATTACTATATGTGATAAGGAATAAGTCTTGACAAGACTACAGATCACAAAATACATTTTTTTATCCATACTGGGAGGGATGAATTAGAGGGTCCACAAATGAACATTACAAGAGTTTTTTCACTGCAAATACTTGAACCCTGAATTTGGCATCCGGAACGGATACGTATATGTTACCTTTTAATATTTTGTTTGATATCAGTTTCTTGGGACTTATATTCTTTACGAGCCTGTTGTTGTCACTTCTTTTTATTCCGATGTCCAGCAAAGTGGCTGTAGCTTTGGATGTATTGGATTTGCCTGACGAGAGAAAAATACATGATGAACCCCTGCCCAGGATGGGGGGTATAGCGATAGCTCTTTCCTTTTTTTTGGCTGTAGTAATGTGTATAAAAGTGATTCCCATAATCCAGGGATTCATTTTAGGGGGAGTTGTTGCCGCTTTTATCGGTCTGTTGGACGATATATTCCATTTTCCGCCCAAATTGAAGTTTGTGGGTGAAATTATTGCTGCTTTAGTATTTATAGTTGTCAGTGATACTTATCTCTCTGGGTTGGGGAATCTTTTCGGATTTGGAGACATCTATTTTGGAGCTTGGGGTATACCGATAACTGTTTTCTGTATGGTCGGAGTTATGAATGCCCTCAATCTGTCCGACGGGTTGGACGGACTGGCTGCCGGAATTGCGGTGATTGCCCTGATTTTTTTGGGTATTTTGTCCTACGAGATCAGTTCCTGGTATGTACTGTCAGTGATAATAGCCTTGTTCGGTTCTGTAATCGGTTTCCTGCGTTTTAACAACTATCCTGCAAAGTTGTTCATGGGAGATACCGGCAGCCTGCTTATTGGATTCGTGCTGGGTGCCTTAGCCGTGGCATTGGCTTCCAATTCCCAGGGAGGGGAAGGTTCCATCGCTCCGGTGACACTGGCAATAATCCTGGGGGTGCCGATCGTGGATACATTGTACGTTATGGGACGGAGGTTTATAAAGGGATTGAATCCCTTTCATCCTGACAAGACCCATTTGCACCACAGATTGTTGAAATTCGGCTTGCAGCATTCGGAAGTAGTGACGATCATATATACTTTAACCATTTTGTTTTGTTTCCTGGGTTGGAGTATAAAATACTGGCCGGATTGGGGTCAGTTTTATTTCGGATGCGGCTGTTTTATAATATTATATTTGGTATTGGATTTTTTGGAAAGAAGGAATTTTAATAATTTACTGTTCGGGTTTACTCAAAAGATCGGCAACATTAAAAGAAGGGATTTTGTGTCTGTCAGTGGACAAAGTGTAAAATATATCCAGCCTGTCTTCCTGGTGATGTTTTTGTTTCCTGCCCTTTTTATCTTACCAGTGAATAACCTTCTGGGATTACTATCCTTTGCCATAGTTTGCATTATACTTATTCTTTATCCCTGGAACGGGGGCAAAAAAAGCATGCCCCTGGCATACGGAGTTATTTTCCTTTCCTGTTTCTTTTTACTGATACTTTATAATTTCAATTTGGAAATTTCGCCGGCTATTTTTTATTATTTGAACATATTGAGCCTGCTCGCTTTTTGCTGGGTGGCCTTCAGGATACTGTTTCACAGATACGACAAGGTTTTGTTGCCCTCCAGTTTCGAAATACTGCTTATCGGATTCTCTTGGTTTATTCCCATTGTCCTGGGCTCAACCCTGGATATTACCACTGCTATGCAAAAAAGGCTTTTTTGGGCCTGCCTGCAGGCGATACCCATGTTAGGGTTGGTTAAATTGAGCATGCGCAGTCATGCACGAAGAAACAAGGGGATGGCTCTTGGTTTCGTGTTGGTGTTTTTGTTTTTGGGTAGCACTGCGTACTTGGTATAGGGAAAGTTACAAGTTATAACGAATTGAAATTATAATATTTAATAATTGGTATAGTTCAAGTGTTCACATGTGTCCAGCGATCTTCCGGGCTTTCCTGATTTCCGGAAGGATCGCTGGAATAATAAGTTTTCAATTTGGAAAAAGAGCTATTATCAGTTGAAATTATTAGATGTTCTCTTCCGGTCCCGCCAAGTCATGGTATGTTTCCCTGCGGCGTATAACTCGGTCAGTGGAGCCGTCCACCAAAACTTCCGGCGGTCTGGGTCTGGAATTGTACTGCGAGGCCATTGCCAAGGAGTAGGCTCCTGAGGAAAAAACCGCCAGGTACTCGCCGGGCTCGATCCCGGGCATCTTTCTGTCCTGGGCCAGGAAATCCCCGGTTTCGCAAATTGGCCCCACGATGTCCAGTTTTCTTTCATCCCTTCCCTGTGGAACAACTTCGGCTATCCGGTGATAGGCCCCGTATAGGGAGGGCCGGATCAAGTCGTTCATGGCCGCGTCAACTACCACGAAGTTCTTGAGTTCGGTTTGTTTCACAAACAGGGATTTTGTTACCATGATTCCGGCATTTCCGGCTATGACCCGTCCGGGTTCCAGGATCAGGGTCAAGGGATAGCCCTGCAGTGAGTCGGTTAATGCCTTTCCGAGTTCACTCGGATGAGGGGGATCTTCTTCCTCGTAGGTTATTCCCAGGCCACCTCCTATGTCCAGGTGACTGATGTTTATCCCAATTTCCTTCAAGTCCTGGTATAATTGTTTCAGCCTCTCCAGGGCATCCAGGATCGGGGAGACCTTTGTCAATTGGGAACCGATGTGGCAGTCTATTCCGATTGGCTCCAGACCTTTCATTTGCATGGCTTCCTTGTAGATATCAATTGCCTGATCCATATTTATTCCGAACTTGTTTTTTTGCAGGCCGGTGGAGATATAAGGATGGGTCTGGGGATCCACATCCGGGTTTATACGCAGGGATATCCTGGCAGTCTTGCCTTTGTTCTCCGCCACATGGTTCAGTTGATGCAATTCCTGCCTGGATTCCACATTGAACATCAAGATGTCCGCATCCAGGGCTTGCTCCAGTTCAAACTCCTGTTTGCCCACTCCTGAAAAAACAATCTTGGAGGGATCTATCCCCGCCTTTAATGCCTTGTAGAGTTCTCCTCCTGACACGATGTCCACTCCTGCACCCTGGTTCTTGAAAAGCTCCAGAACGCTCAGATTGGAATTACATTTTGCGGAAAAGCAGGTGAGATGGGGTATATCCTTAAAAGCGGAATCATAGGCCTGGTAATGCCTGAGCAGGGTGGAGGCGGAATAGATGTACAGGGGCGTGCCGTGTTTTTCAGCAAGATCCTTTACTTTCAAGTCCTCTGCCCAAAGTTCGCCGTCTTTTTCCTGAAAATAGTGCATATTTGCTCCTTTTATTCGATCGGGTGTTTGCTTATGTTCATCTAAGTTTTCGGTCAGACATTAACTAGTGCTTTGTCACATATAATTTGTCGCTTTTACACTAATGTCATTCCGGCGAAGGCCGGAATCTAGAAAAACAGAAAAAAGACTGGATCCCGGATCAAAGCTTGCCCCGTACTCCGATACGGGGTCCGGCCGGGATGACAGAATTGCAATTAACATGCTTATTCTGACCGACATTTAAAGTATGACAAGACACTAGTTGGATTATGTCCTGGAATCATAACCCTGTTAAGGGTCGCAGAACTACCTGTCAAAATTGATCTGCTACATCCCCGGAAGTAACAGTGAGATACTCCCCGGAGTTGGTATTTACTACCAGCCCTCCCTGCAGATTTATATCCTGTGCTGTTCCTTGTATTACCTTGTCCCTGTCCTGAATTGTCACCTTTCTGCCCAGGGTGACATTTAGCGCTTTCCAATCTTCCCTGATACTGGTAAAACCGTATTCCTGGTACTGCGAGTGGATCGCTTCCATCTCACGGAGCAGAACCTGCAGGAATCCCAGCCTGGAAAATTCCTGCCCGTATTCTGTAACAAGGGAAGTGGCGGTGGATTGTATCTGTTCACTGAAACAGGGCTTGGGAGTGTTAATGTTTATTCCTATACCTATAACCAGGTAGTGCAATTTGTCCGGTTCTGCAGCTAGTTCGGTCAGGATTCCCCCGAGTTTCCTTCCTGATAGCAGGATGTCGTTGGGCCATTTCAATCCCGGATAATAACCGGTAAGGTTTCGGATAGTCCTGGCTGCTGCTATCCCGGTGGCGAGTGGGAAGTGCAGGATATCCTCCGGCCGCATGTTTGGCCTGAAGATCAGGGAAACACAGACACTGCCGGGGTGGGATTCCCAATTCCTGCCGAGTCTGCCCTTTCCGGAAACTTGTTTTTCCGCGATTATCAGGGTCCCCTCCGGGTAGCCTTGTTTGGCCAATTCTACAGCTTTTTCCTGTGTGGAGGAAAGTTCCTGATAGTAAAATACTTCCCGTCCCAAAACCCGGGTGTTTAATTCGGGCAAAAGCTCTGAGGGCAAGAGCCGGTCCGGGGAAGAAAGTAGCTTGTATCCCTCGCCCGGAGTGGAGACAATATTGTAGCCTTGCTCCTTGAGTCTTCCTATGTGTTTCCAGACCGCGGACCTGGAGATGCCGGCAGCCTCACCCAGTTGTTTGCCGGAAATCTTGCCTTGTTTGCGCAGAAGATCCAAAACAAGTTGTCTGGAATCTGGATTACTCATATAAGACCTTGGTTTTTGGGTTCTATCAAAGTTGCGGGTTAGCCCCAATGCCCTCGCGGGCACAACGAAACATGAAAAGGTGTTCAACTTGTAGAATAAATAGCCTATTAGTTCTTTTTCTTATTTAAAACCTGATATGGTTGAAACTTGTCAATAGGGCAATAGTATCTTTTTACCATCTTAGAGGGTTAGCTGTGTATTTTCGTATTCCAGCCCTCTTTCA
>Ga0207414_1000584_pt1 | contig 15893 bp, 15 predicted proteins | sample PonA231FremontCA_2_FD_187269 | JGI IMG/M metagenome (GOLD analysis project Ga0207414, IMG submission 187269) | Marine sediment microbial community from Fremont, CA, USA - Pond A23 Sediment 1 (SPAdes) | ecosystem: Environmental > Aquatic > Marine > Unclassified | place: USA: Fremont, California... | reverse complement strand
AAGCTTTCGAGGTCTTCCAGGCGCCAGCGGGTGGAACCCCCCAGCCGGAGAGGGTTCGGCAAGATCCCTTCCTCGAGCCATCGGTAAATGCTCGACACGGCCACCCCGTAGCGGGCAGCCCCCCCAGGACGGCTAGGGCGTCATCCGACAGTGGCACGCGGTGGGCCTTGCCGGCCTTCATGCGCTCGCCGGGAATGGTCCAGACCTTGGCGGCCGGGTCTATCTCCGCCCAGGTGGCCCCCCGGACCTCGCCGGACCGGGCAGCCGTGAGAATGGCGAACTCGAGCCCGCGGGCAGCCAGGGCGTCACGCTTACGAAGCTCGACCATGAAGGCGCCCATCTTTTCGACGGCCAAGGCGGCATGGTTGCCGGCCTTCTTCACCTTGGCCGGCTTGGGCAGCACGGTGTCCAGGTTACCGCGCCATTGTGCCGGGTTGGGTCCTTCCCGATAGCCATGCGTGGTGGCCCACGACAGAACAGCCTCGATCCGCTGGCGCACGCGGGTCGCGGTCTCGGTCTTGTTCTCCCAGATAGGGCGCAGAACCTCAACAACGTGCGCCAGCACGATTTCCGACACGGGCAATGCCCCCAGCACGGGGGAAGCGTAAGCGGCCAGCGTGCTCTCCCACTGTGCAGCGTGCTTCGCGTTGCGGGCTTCGGCTTGCTTGACCTTCACCACCTCGGCGGCGCATTGGTCGAAGGTGATCCGCTTGCGCTCTGCGGCCAGCAGGGCATCTCGGGCGGCCTGGCGCTCGGCAACCGGGTCGATACCTTGCGCCAGCTTGTCGCGTAGCTCGGCGGCCTTAACCCGGGCGTTGGCCAGCGACACGGCCGGAAAGCCCCCGAGCCCGAACTCCCGGCGTCTGCCGGCGACCCGCGCCCGCAGCACCCACGACCGCCCGCCTTTGCCGGTGACTTGTAGCATCAAACCCGGCACGCCCCCCACGGCATGAGTGCCAGGCTCCACGATTCGACGGACTTCAAGCGCCGATAACTCCTTGACCACCTTAGGCATTTTTAAAGCCTCCGCCACTTCATACCCGCCCACTTACCCGCCCAAAAGAATAGCATTGGGTGGTATTTTGTGCGACTTTCTGCGACAGCATAGGATAGAAAAATGCCGGTCAACCAATGGTTTATGGTCGTAAGTTATTGAAGGAAAAGCTAAAGTGAGGGACTGTCCCTCCGCCACTTCGTTTTTAGAATCAGGCGCCTACGGGCGTCTTTTTCTTGTCCGCATAAAAACGAGAAATGATCGCTGCGCTATGAACTGCACGATAGAGGCAGGAGAGCGTCGCCCTCTCTGCCCTGTCGCGAGAGGTAAACGGCGTCGATGCGAGCTAGAGGTACGTTCAGCAGTAATCCACCTTCCAGACTATCCTGCGGAGGATCTGTCCGGTGACAGTGGTCGGTCACAGCCTGAGCCCGCCGTCCACCTCGAGCACCCGGCCATTGAAATAGTCGTTCTCGAGCACGTAGACCACCGAGTGTCCAATCTCCGACGGCTCGGCCAGTCGCCCCAGCGGTACCTGTGCCTTGATCTGATCGAGGACCTTGTCAGGCATCTTCTCCACCATGGAAGTATGGGCAAACCCCGGCGCAATGGCCGCCGCACGTATGCCGTGGCGGCTGAGCTCCTTGGCCCAGGTCACGGTCATGGCGACAACGCCAGCCTTGGCCGCCGAGTAATTGGTCTGTCCAAGGTTACCGTCCCGCGAGATACTGGAGATGTTGACGATGACCCCACCTTCACCCAGCTCGATCATGCGTGCGGCGGCTTCACGGCCGCAGAGAAAGACCCCCGTGAGGTCGACCTGAAGCACGGCATTCCAGTCCTCCAGGCCCATCTTCTTCTCCACCTTGCCGTCCTTGCCCTTGAGCAGCAGTCCGTCCTTCGTGATGCCGGCGTTGTTCACCACGCCATCCAGGGCGCCGAAGTCCTCGACGATCTGGACGAATACACGCTCCACGGCCTCTTCATCGGAGACGTCAAGGGGGTATATGCCGGCCTCGCCGCCAGCAGCACGACACAAGTCAGCCGTTTCATGCAGACCCTCCTCGCTTAATCCCGCAAGGGCCAGGCGTCCGCCTTTGGCGGCAATCATCTCCGCGGTCTTCTGTCCCAACCCGCGCCCGGCACCGGTGACGATAAATGTCTTTCCCTTGAGTTCCATGAGCGATACCTCCAGTGCTGACATCGATGGGAGAGCAAACAACAGCGTGCGGCTCGATCCATAACAACACTGTAGCAAGGGATCATCTTCCCGCTATTCCAGGATGCCCTCCTCCGTGACTATCGACGATACCCTCGTCAAGAACTCGCCGGAACCGGCCTGTCTGTCGACCGCCACATCGGCATCATGCAGAGGTCGGCCAAGGGAGCAAGTCACGCCTGTGCAGGCTACGAGGCGCCGGTCAGTCGCTTACGCCAGGCAAGGATGAACAATAGGGCGAATACCATTCCGGCAAGGTGCGCGAAATTGGCAACCCCCGGCGAACTGCCCGAGACGCCTGCCATCAGCTCGATCACGCCGATAAGGATCACGAAATACTTTGCCTTCATGGGAATCGGTGGAATGATCAGCATTACCATCTGATTGGGGTACATCAGACCGAAGCCGAGCAACACCGCAAACACGCCGCCGGACGCGCCCACCGTCGGAGCCGGGGGAGCCAGGCCGCTGGAAGCGATCAGCAGTTGCACCACCCCGGTACCGATGATGCAGACGAGGTAGAAGGCAGCGAACATCCGCGACCCCCATCGGCCCTCCAGCGGCTTTCCAAACATCCAGAGTACGAACATGTTGATGGCCAGGTGAAAAAGGCCGCCGTGCATGAAGGCATAGGTGAGCAATTGCCAGGGCTGGAAGCTTCCGCGAGGCATGGCGGACGAGATGTCCAGGCCTGAAGAATCCGCAATGGGCCAGAGCGCAAAGTTGGCAAACATGATCTCTGGCGCCAGCATCACGGCGAGAAACACCAGCCCGTTGGCGATCAACAGCTGGGTGACAACGGGTGTCCTGCCGGGCGAAAGGGATGAATCCTGTTCCGTCATGCTTGGTTCTCTTGTCGATAGCGTGGGTGAGAGTGGCGAAGGACAACGAAGACGCTACCCAGCCAGCACATGACCGGCCTCGATGAGCGTCAGCCGCCCTGTCAGGAAGGCACCGGTATCAAGGTAGTGGACATTGCCAAGCGTCAGAGGCCGCTCCACGATGGTATGCCCCACCATTACCGCATCGATACCCACCACCGGCGCGTCATCATGCCTCTCGATACGCTCACGCCCCCACAGCAACGTGTGGGGAGCAGCGTCCTCGATCCGGCGCCAGTCGGTCGGTGGCTCGGCATGGACCATCCCGACGCGGGTCGTCCCGCTCATCACCTCGCGGACAAGCGGCATCCGATGCAGCGCCGCTGAAAGACGCTGACGGACCTCATCCACAGGGTGGTCGTGAACCCAGTCGCCACCGTTGATCATCCACAGATCCCAGGCGCTGCCGCCCTGCTCGAACGCCTCCAGGGCCATCTGCTCATGGTTACCCATCACGGCATGAAACCAGGGCGCCTCGACAAGGGACAGACAGGCAAGCGACGCCTCGCCCCGGTCGATAAGATCGCCAACGGAAAAGAGACGATCCGTTTCGGGGTCGAAGTCGACATCCTGCAGTGCCGCCTGGAGTAGCCGGTACTGGCCATGAAGGTCGCCCACGAAGAAATCACGTCCACGTGTGTTCGTTTCGTGGCGAATCAGCATGTCGCTCTCCTGTTCTCATCCTGGCTGTCGACATCGGCAGGCGGAAGAACGTTCTCCCCGAAAGGGACTGTGGCATCATGATCGCCCTTATCCCCACCCCGAGCGACGCCCCGATGGCTTTGAAGGCAGCAATTCACAAGGTCCAGCTTCAGGTCGCCGACATGGACCGGCACTACTATGCGGCGCATGCCCTGACCGTGGCACGACATCCCTCGGAGACGGATGAACGCATGATGGTCAGACTGCTGGCCTTCGTCCTCAATGCCGAAGAATCCCTCGCTTTCGGGCGCGGCGTGAGTACCGACGACGAGCCCGATCTCTGGCAGCGCAGCGTCACCGGCGACATCGAGCGCTGGATACAGCTGGGACAGCCCGATGAGAGAGCGATCAGACGCGCCTGTGGCCGGGCCCGACAGGTCATCATCTACACGTACAGCGGCCACGGCGCCGACCTGTGGTGGAAGCCGATGGCCAGCAAGTGCGCACCCCTCGACAACCTCGCGGTCGTTGATGTGGCCCAGGGGTCCGTGAAGGCAATGGCGGCAATGGCGGTAAAGAACATGACGCTGAATGCCATGGTACAGGATGGCGGCGTATGGTTGACCAGTCCCGAGGCGTCGGTGGACGTCGAGCTCACCGTTCGCAAGCCCCTGGCGACACGACGCTGAGGGGGGAGAAGCTGTGTCCACTCCGCCTCAGTAGAGACGCAGGCCCACCCGCGTGACCTTGTTCCCGTCCATCTTGCTGACCACCCAATGGATGCCGTGCCAGTCCACGTCATCACCTACCACCGGGTGCCCCCCGACACGCAAGGAGATGAACTCGGCCAGCGTCATGTCCTGCTCACCGGGGCTCAGGGTGAGGCCATAGGCATCGGCAATGTCGCGCATGCAGGCCTCCCCATCAAAGGTAAAGGTGCCGAAGAACGCCCGTTCACGCTTGAGCTTGGCATCGCCATTGAAGAGGCGGTTGAGCGCCGGGAGGTCGTCGGTGCGACCGATGACGCAGATCACATCGCCCATCCTGAGCCGAGTGCTGCCCTTGGGATGAAGCATGGCATGCTCGCGGAAGAGCGCCGAGATCAGCGCCCCGGAGGGAAAGCGCAGAAGCCGGATGGGCACATCCTCGAGGTCGGCATTCTCGACCTCGTAGACGAACATCTCGTAGTCATTCTCGGGCAGGATGCCCAGTGGGCCGCGCCGGTTCGGCGTAACGCTGGGCGGCAGCTCGACCTTCATGCGACGCGCCATCCACGGCAGCGTGCCCCCCTGGATCAGCAGCGACAGCAGCACCACCGCGAAGGCCACGTTGAAGTAGAGCGAGGCATTCTCCACCCCCCCGATGACCGGGAAGATCGCCAGCACGATGGGCACCGCCCCACGCAGGCCTACCCAGGCAATGAAGCCGATCTCCCGCCAGCGGAACTTGAAGAACGGCTTGACGGCGATGAGCACCGCCAGGGGCCTGGCAACAAAGATCAGCGCCAGGGCCACCAGCAGCGCCGGCAGTGCGTAATCGAGCATCTCGCTGGGCGTGACCAGCAGCCCCAGGACCAGGAAGAGGCCGATCTGGGAAAGCCAGGCCAGGCCATCATGCACCGGCAGGATGAAGTTGAGGTGTCGGCCGGGCCGGTTCCCGATCATCAGGCCCGCCAGATAAATGGCCAGGAATCCGCTCCCCCCCAGGGCGCTGGTCAAGCCGAAGACACAGAAGCCGAGGCCCAGGGCCAGCAATGAATAGAGTCCGGGTGCCAGATCGAGCCAGCTCAATAGGCGCGCACTCAGCCAGCCGATGCCCAGGCCGATCACGATGCCCAGGCCGAACTGCTTCACGAAGAGCAACAGCGTCTCGCCCATTCCGCCGATCTCGCCGACCAGCGTTTCCACCAGCATCAACGTGAGAAAGATCGCCATGGGGTCGTTGGTCCCGGACTCGATCTCCAGCGTGGCCCCGACACGCTCGTTGAGATTGACACCTCGGCCGCTGAGCATCGAGAACACCGCCGCGGCGTCGGTGGATCCCACGATGGCGCCCACCAGCAGTCCCTGGACCAGGTTCAGGTCGAACAGCCACATGGCAAACACCCCCACCAGCGAGCTGGTGATGAAGACCCCCAGCGTGGCGAGGGAAAGCGCCGGGCGGAAACCGACACGGAAGGTCTTGAGGCGAGTGCGCAGCCCGCCGTCGAGCAGGATCATGGCAAGCGCCAGATGGCCGATCAGGAAGGCCAGCGAATAGTCATCGAACTGGATACCGAGCAGACCCTCCTCCCCGGCCAGCATGCCAAGGCCCAGGAAAATCAGCAGGAGCGGCACCCCGGCCATCGAGGAGAGGCGGCTGGCGAGGATGCTCAGGGCCAGCAGGAAACCGCTGATCAGAAAGAGCGTGTTGATCGAATCCATGGCGTCCCGCCTCGGCTGCTGGAGAACGGATTATCGCATGAGGTATCCAGCACGGCGATTTTCGTTTGTGGTCACGACTGGCGGCGGCTGGTGAGCAGCGGTTAGGATTGCTGATCGCCCCGCAATAGTCGCCGCGCAGTGCTTATGGCAGGAGTCCCGCCTCGATGATCTCATCCGTAATTCGGCACTGTTTTTACCCATGCTGGCCGGGGGTGGCCCTCGCCCTGCTGTTGGCGCTGCCAGCCGAGGCTGAACCGACAGTGACGCCCCGGGAGGGATATCCGCCGCTGGACACCGAGGTGATGGTGCCGGATCTGGAAGGCCTTGCCGCTCGGGCCGCCGCCTGGGCAGAGATCCGCCGTCGCTATCAGGAGGCGCCCACCGGCCCCAGCGTCGACACACCCTCACGCCCCAGTGTGCCGGCCATCGCCCTGCGTCCGGCAGAGCCGATCGAGCCGCCGCCGGTCACCATGCTCAGGGTGATGCTGGACGGCTATCCCAGCCCTCGACATGCCGCCCTGTTCGTCGCCAGGGAGAGAGGGATGTTTGCCAGCCGCGGTCTGGAGGTGGGCCTTGCGACACCGGCCGACCCGGACGTACCCGGCAAGCTGCTGGCAGCCCAACGTATCGACCTCGCCGTGGCGCGACAGCCGCTGCTGCATCTACATGTGGATCGCGGCCTGCCGCTGGTCCGCGTTGCCAGCCTCGTTGCCACCCCTCTGAGCGCCCTCGTGGTTCGCGACGACGGCGCCATCGAGACACCGGCACAGTTGGCAGGCTCACGCATTGGCCATACCGATATCGACAGTCGTGACGTGCTGCTGGCCGCCCTGCTGCAAGGTGCGGCGATCCGCGATGATGAGATCGAGACCGAAGCGCTGCACTTTCGCCACGGCGATGCACTGCGCGAGGGGCGCGTGGATGGCGTGATCGGCGCGATGCGTCACCTGCTGCCTCGCGAGCTCGCCGATGAAGGATTGGCCACTCGGGTACTGCGCGTGGAGGACATGGGTATTCCGCTGCATGATGGCCTGGTGCTGCTCGCCAACCGCGACCGCCTGGCGTCTCAGCGGGAGTCCATTCAGCAGCTGGTGCTGGCCATCGAGGAGGCGACCGCCTGGATCGTCAATTTCCCCGACGAGGCCTGGGCGCTGATCGTCGAGGCAGAGCCTGCCCTGGACACCGCCGTCAACCGTGAAGCCTGGGCAATGATCCGATCGCGCCTGAACCTGAGTCCGGCGGCCCTGGACCAGGGCCGCTACCGCCGTTTCGAGACCTATCTTCTCGACAGTGGCCTGATCCGTGAGCGCCATCCGGTATCGCAGCTGGCCCTGGATCCCGGCGCGCTGCCGGTTCGCTAGGACGCCACGCGTTCGATGAAGGCGTTGACAGCCGCCTGGAAGGCGGCAGGCTGCTCGGCATGAAGCCAGTGACCCGCCTCCAGCGTCTCGATTTCCGCTCGCGGAAGCACCTCGCGCAGCGCAGGCAGCGTCTCGTCGCTCACATACCGTGAATGAGCCCCCCGCAGGATCAGGGTCGGCCCCTCGAAGGCACCCTCTCCCGCCGGCTCACCCATGATGGTCTCGTAATCCTCCTGAATCTCGTCAAGGCCGACGCGAAGTCTCAGGATACCCTCATCGTCGCGCTCGAGATTCGTGGCAAGAAAGAGACGCACGGCGGACTCCTCGACATGCTCGGCAAGCAGTGCATCCGCCTCGCGACGATTGGTCGGCTGCCCTGACTCGACGCGGCGAAGGGCGGCAAAGACGTTGTCATGATCATGACCGTAGGCGACCGGCGCGATGTCGGCGATGATCAGCGACGCCACGCGTTCCGGCTTCATCCTGGCCAGACTGATCACCACCTTGCCCCCCATGGAGTGTCCCAGCAGGTGAGCCTTGGCCACCCCGAGCCGGTCCAGCAGGCCGAGGAGATCCCTGGCCATGGCGTCGTAGCCCATGCCCGACGCATGCGGTGAGCGGCCATGATTGCGCAGATCGACGACAATGACCCGATGCTGGCGCTGCCACTGCTTGAGATGGGAACGCCAGTTGTCGGCATTGCCCAGCAGGCCGTGCACAACCACCAGCGGGGTGCCGTCGCCGCCTGTGTCCACATGATGAAGTTCGATGGTCATCTCGGTCTCCTTGACTGGAGGGACGCGTCAGACGCGCGCCCGCGCTTTCTCGGGCAACAGATCGGCGCTGCCCGTCACATCCACCAGGCGACGGCTGAGCCAACCAAGCAGGACGCCATAGAGAGGCAGGAAGAATGCCAGGCTGATGCCCAGCTTGATCACGTAATCCACCCAGGCGATCTCCGGCCAGTTGGCCGCCATGAAGACATCCGGGCTCGCGTGGAACGCGATGGAAAAGAAGGCAAAGGTGTCGGCCAGATTGCCGACCACGGTCGAGACGGCCGGCGCGACCCACCAGACCTTCAGAGCGCGCAGGCGATCGAAGACCTGCACGTCCAGCAGCTGACCCAGGACATAGGCCATGAAGCTGGCCAGCGCGATCCGCGCAACGAAGAGGTTCCATTCACCCAGGCCTTCGAGACCCGCAAAGCCGCCCCGAGGGAAAACGACTGAAACGACATAGGAGATCACCAGCGCCGGAAACATGACCCTGAGCACGATGGCCCGCGCCGGTTCCTTGCCGAACAGTCGCACGGTGAGGTCGGTGGCAAGGAAGATGAAGGGGAAACTGAAGGCGCCCCAGGTGGTATGAAAACCGAACAACGTGAAGGGCAGCTGGACCAGGTAGTTACTGGCGGCAATGACCAGGATATGAAAGGCGACCAGCAGCGCCAGGCAGCGTCGGGTCTGGGTATCGGAAAGCACGAACATCACGGCATCCTTTTTGGGGAGGGGTGAGGGAACCCTCGTGGCACGACAGCCGCCCGGATAGGCGGGCGTAGCATTATACGGCCTGCCCCGTCACCTGACCATGGCCACCTGCTCGTCGGACAAGGCCGATGCGGTCCTGGACACGACACCGCCGCCCTTTAAGGGCGGCGGTGTCGTGATCCTGCTGAAGTTCCGCCGAGGTCAGACCTGACGAGCATCGTGGGCGGTACCCACCGAGCGCTCCTTCATGGCATCGTGCACGTCCTGAAGGCTTGCCGGATCATCGATGGTCGAGGGAACGCCGAACTCCTGGCCATCGGCGATGTTGCGAAGCAGCTTGCGAAGGATCTTGCCGGAACGCGTCTTCGGCAGACGATCGACCACCAGGACCTGCTTGAAGCAGGCAATGGGCCCGATCCTGTCGCGCACGAGAGCAATCAACTCCTCCTCGAGTGCGACCTCGTCCCCCTCGAACCCATCCTTGGGAATCACCAGGCCAACCGGCAGTTGGCCCTTCATGGCATCGTTGATGCCGATGACCGCACATTCGGCCACGGCGGGATGTGCGCCGACGACTTCCTCCATCTCGCCGGTGGAGAGGCGATGTCCGGCGATGTTGATCACGTCATCGGTGCGCCCCATGATGAACAGATACCCGTCTTCATCGAAGTAGCCGCCGTCACCGGTCAGGTAGTAGCCGGGAAAGGCCGCCATGTAGGCGCTGTGGAAACGCTTCGGGTCGCCCCATATGCCGGTCAGGCACCCGGGCGGCATCGGCTGCTTGATCACCACGCTGCCCTGCTCCATGGGACCGAGACGCTCCCCGTCGCGATCCAGAATCTGGACGTCGAAACCGGGCACCGGCACCGTCGCACTTCCCGCCTTGGTGGGCATCGGTTCCAGCCCATGGGGATTGGCGGCGATCGGCCAGCCGGTCTCCGTCTGCCACCAGTGATCGATCACCGGCACATCCATGAGGTCGTCGAGCCAATGAAAGGTCGGCGGGTCCAGACGTTCGCCGGCCAGGAACAGCGCCTTGAGACAGGAAATGTCGTACTGCGCCATCAACGAGGCATCGGGATCTTCCTTCTTCATGGCGCGGAAGGCCGTGGGTGCGGTGAAGAAGCTCTTGATCCGATACTCGCTGATCAGCCGCCAGAACGCACCGGCATCCGGCGTCTTTACCGGCTTGCCTTCGTACACCACCGTCGTACAGCCGCGCAGCAGCGGGGCATAGACGATATAGGAATGGCCAACCACCCAGCCCACGTCAGAGGCGGAGAAGAAGACATCGCCGGGATCCACGTCGTAGATGGTGTCCATGGAATAGGCCAGCGCCACGGCGTAGCCACCGGTGTCCCGCACGACGCCCTTGGGCTTGCCGGTGGTCCCTGAGGTGTAGAGGACATAGAGCGGGTCGCTACCCTTGACCGCAACGCATTCGGCAGGCTCGGATGTCGTGATCAGGGTCGACCAGTCGTGATCCCGCGGACCCAGTTCCGCGTGATGCTGGTCGCGCTGGAACAGCACGCAAGCATCGGGCTTGTGGGTGCTCTGCTCGATGGCCTCGTCGATGATCGGCTTGTAGGGCAACACCTTGCTGCCCTCGATCCCGCAGGAGGCCGCAATGACCACCTTTGGCGTGGCATCCTCGATGCGCACAGCAAGCTCGTGAGGGGCAAAGCCGCCAAACACCACCGAGTGAACGGCGCCCAGTCGCGCGCAGGCGTACATGGCGACCAGCGCCTCCGGCACCATGGGCATGTAGATCACGACGCGGTCGCCCTTGCCCACTCCCAGCGCCTTCAGTCCGCCGGCGAAGCGTGCGACCTGATCGCGCATCTCGGCAAAGGTGAGGGTGCGCTTGCTGGCGGTGACCGGCGAATCCCAGAAGATGGCCGGCTGGTCGCCACGCCCCTGCTCGACGTGATGGTCGAGCGCGGCATGGCAGATGTTGAGCTCACCATCCACGAACCAGCGAGCATGGCCTGCCTCGTCATATTCGAGAATGGTCGTTGGCGGGGTGAACCAGGGAATGCGCCTTGCCTGCTCGGCCCAGAAGGCTTCCGGTTGATCAATCGAACGGCGAAACTCGTCTTGGTACATGCTCATCTTCATCCTGTCAGCGATTGAAGGGGCGTTGATTGTTGACACTGTAGAGCAAGTTTAGCGCCGTAACCTCATACCATCGGCTAATCTTCGACAAAAGTGCTAGTCAAGCGGGGTGATATTGTCGACAACAGTGCAGGGTGATGCGCAAATTTGCCATTGTCCCGGCGTTGACCCGGCGACAAGTGTCAGGCTGGACTATTATTGAGGATAAGCTCAATCAGTAGGTGGCAGGGGAGAGATCATGGGTAACACCAGCAGCGCTGCGGCACATCTCCTTGCGGGCGGCACCACGGTCATCGACGAGGCCAGTGACCTTCTCAAGGCGATGGCCAACGACAACCGGTTGCGGATACTCTGTCTGCTGGACGATACCGAGCTGTCAGTGACCGAGCTCAATCAGCGACTCTCCTTGAGCCAGTCCGCACTATCGCAGCATCTGGCCATCCTGCGTCGAGAAAACCTCGTCAGCACCCGCCGGGAATCGCAGACCATCTACTACTCGCTGCATGGCGAGCGGGCGAGAACTCTCATCGAGGCCCTTGGCCGCCTGGAGCTGAGCGGCAGGCGATAAGCCCTGATTCAGCGCCTCTGCCAGCGGCCGGCGTCGAGCATCTCCATCCCTCGCTCGATGCTCCGCTCCACGCCTCGCGAGACCGACAGGCCCAGACGCTCGCCAAGCGACTGCTTGTGCTCCAGCGTCAGGCTGATCACTCGCGCCTGTTGCATGCGCTCGACCAGATAGGCCTCGCTGGTACCCAGGGCATCCACCAGCCCCTTCTCCCGCGCGTCCTTTCCGTACCAGATCTCGCCGGTGGCCACCGCCTCGATGTCGAGCCCGGGGCGCCGTTCCGCCACATGTTGCTTGAAGAGCTCGTGAGTCGTCTCGAGGTCGTCGCGGAACTTCTCACGGCCCTCCTCGGTATTCTCTCCGAACACCGTGAGCGTGCGCTTGTAACGTCCTGCCGTGAGAATCTCCATATCGATGTCGTGGCGCTTGAGCAGACGATGCAGATTGGGCAACTGGGCCACCACCCCGATGGAGCCGATGACCGAGAAGGGGGCCGCCCGCAGCTGGTCGGCCGCACACGCCATCAGGTATCCCCCGCTGGCCGCCACCTTGTCGACACACACCGTGGTGGTCAGGCCCGCTTCGCGTAGACGATCCAGCTCGGCCGCTGCCAGACCATAGCCATGCACGAGCCCGCCGGCCGACTCCAGACGCACAACGACCTCGTCGTTCTGGTCAGCCACCGACACGACGGCCGAGACTTCCTCGGCCAGGCGCCCCGTGCCACTGGCCTTGATGTCACCATGAAAATCGAGCACCCAGACCGTCGGCGAGGCCTCCCCCTCTGCCTTGCGACCGCGACGCTCATGGGCCTTGTCATCCCGGCGAAAGGCCTTGACCAGGCGCTTGCGGGCGCCCGGCTGACTGGCCGCCAGCTGCATCCGCCGCCGGCGATGGCGGCGCGCACCGTTGAGTTCCTCGATGCGCAATCGGCTGCGTTCGCCCGATTCCCCCCTGACGCGAACGATCGCCGCAATGGCGAGCCCCCCGATCACCACCAGGGTCACCAACTGCGCCACGAACATGCCCAATTCCGTTAGCCACTCGTTCACTGTCTTCTCCTTTCGCTCGCTGTCGCGTCATCCTGCCCGGGGTCTTCTGGCCGGAACAAGGGCGCTTGATTCAAACAATCGTTTCAAATACGCTCCGGGATTCGTAACCTGATACCTTCATCAAGGATTCCCATGTCAGACACCGTGCTCGACAAACTGCAGCGCCGCTTCGATGCCAACGCTGCCAGCGGCATGCATGAAATCTTCCAGTTCCACCTTGCCGATGACGGAGACCATTATCTGCTCGTGGATGACGGGACGCTTCACGTCCACGAGGGCGAGCACGACGATCCCTCGGTCAGCCTGAGCATGAGCAGCGAGACCCTCAAGGGGATCATGAACGGCGAGATAAACGGCATGAACGCCTTCATGACCGGCAAGCTGAAGGCGACAGGCAACGTCATGCTCGCCACACAGCTGACCCGCCTCTTCCCTGGCCGGTAAGCGGCTGCCGAAACGGCCTGCCCTGGGCGTTCCAGCACCTCACTCCCGGGGCCGGACTTCCCTTAGGTGTGTCTCGATCAGCGCCCGGGAGATGGAATAGAGCGGTGGCAACTGCGGCAGGCGCCGGGGGCTGAACCAGGCGGCATCGGCAATCTCGACACCGTCGATGCGGATGCGCCGACTGGCCGCCTCGGCGAAGAAGCCAAGCATCAGCGCATGGGGAAAAGGCCAGGCCTGGCTCCTGTAGTAGCTGACCCGCCCCACGCTGAGCCCCACCTCCTCGAAGATCTCCCGACGCACCGCCTCCTCGGCTGACTCACCGGGCTCGATGAAGCCCGCCAGGGTCGAATAGCGTCCAGGCGGAAATCGCGGGCTACGGGCCAGCAGCAGTGACTCGCCATGAGTGATCAGGGTGATGATGCAGGGCGAGATACGCGGATAGTTGCGATGGCCGCACTGTGTGCAGTGCATGGCGAACTCGGCATCGAGGCGTGTCATCGGCGCACCGCAGCGACCGCAGAAACGATGGTTGTCGACCCAGGCCGCCACCTGGAGCGCCGTGGAAACCAGCGGGTACCAGGATTCCGGCAAACGGGCCAGCCAGGCCCGGCCATCGCGCCACTCCTTGCCCGGCTGTGTCTCCAGCGAAAGGGCCACTGGCTCTTCCTGCCACCAGCAGAGCGGCTGCATCTGCTCATGCCATGGCTGGAAGGGCTGCAGGGGGCCGTCATCGACACCCGGCGCAATACGCCCTGCCGCCAGACGAATGACCCGGCCGGCCGTCTCCTCGCTGGGCAGCTCCCGACGCAGCATCAGTGCAGTGACTCTTCGCCCGACAGGCCGGGGTGGACCTCCCAGCGGCACTCGCCGGACGCATCGCGGATTCGCTCCAGCTTGGCCCGATGGGCCGCCAGCTCGCCCTCGTCGGGCCGAACGACACGAAGCTGACCCGGTGAGAGAGACAGGCGGCGGATGGCCAACCCTTTCTGCTGACCGTCACGACCCTCCGCGGGTGCAGACGCGTCCAGTGAGAGCCTGGTCTGCCCACCGGTCATGGCCAGATAGACGTCAGCGAGGATCTCGGCATCCAGCAGCGCGCCATGCAACACACGACGCCCGTTGTCGATCTCGTAACGCTTGCAGAGCGCATCGAGACTGTTCCGCTGGCCGGGATGCTTGTCGCGCGCCAGGGTCAGGGTGTCGAGAACCCGGCAATGCTCTGCCACCGGACCCAGTCGCGGTGCGCTGCGCTTCGCATTGAGCATGCCGAGTTCGTGGTCGATGAACCCCACATCAAAGGGCGCATTGTGGATGACCAGTTCGGCGCCCTCGATAAACGCCCAGAACGCATCGGCGATCTCGGCAAACACCGGCTCCTCGGCCACCCGCTCGTTGGTGATGCCGTGGACCCCCACGGCCTCGGCCTCGATGTCCCGCTCGGGGTTGATGTACTGGTGATACCGCTGGCCGGTGAGGCGGCGGTTGACCATCTCCACCGCACCAATCTCGATCAGACGATGGCCGTCACGGGGGTCAATGCCGGTGGTCTCGGTATCCAGGATGATCTGACGCATGAATGTCTCTCGTCGACTCGCAAGGGAAAGGCAGGTGGTCAGGCACGGGCCTGGTGCTCATCGATGGCCTCATTGGCCAGCTCATCAGCCCGCTCGTTGCCGGGATGACCACTGTGCCCCTTGATCCAGTGCCATTCGATGGTGTGGCGATGCGTTTCCTCGTGGAGTTCGCGCCACAGTTGCGCATTCTTGACCGGCTGGCGCGACGCCGTCTTCCAGCCGCGCTTGATCCAGTTGTGGATCCACTCGGTGATGCCCTTGCGCAGGTACTGCGAGTCGGTCCACAGCGCGACCCGGCAAGGGCGCTTGAGCTCGCGCAGCGCCATGATCGCCGCCATCAGCTCCATGCGGTTGTTGGTGGTGACCGCCTCGAACCCTTTCAGCCACTTCTCGTGCTGCCCGCTGACCAGGAGCGCGCCCCATCCTCCCGGCCCTGGATTGCCACGACAGGCCCCATCCGTATAGATCGTCACGTCCTGCGGAAGCTCGGCGTATTGTGGTTCAGTCACCGTTACGGTTCCTTTCCGGTAGTGGCCCGACGCGCGAGGAGCTGCCCAATGCCGGCCCGGCCAGGGGCCGCCTCAGCTCGAAGCGTGGGGACTGCGATTGGGCAAGCTGTGCCCGATGCCGGGCATGAATCATGTAGCTGTCGCCTATCGGCAGATTATGGCGCCGCCCGAGGGTTTCCAGCATGGCGTTGCGCGGCAGGCTGCCGGGCAGACGAAAACCGCAGTAGTCTACCCGCTCGATCTCGAAGTCGACAAACGCCAGCCAGTCGCCCAGCCGCCCCGGAGAACGCCAGTGGCCCCGCCAGGGCATGCGGTGTCGCTTGCCTGGCCAGACCCGCGAGAGGCCACCGCTGCTCAACGGATACCAGCCAAAGATGATCAGCCGGCCATTGTCGGCCGTGACGCGGGCGGCTTCCTGCAGGGTATGGTGCGGGTCGTCGACGACTTCCAGGAGATGGTGGACCACCACCAGGCTCAGGCTGTCATCCGGGAGAGGCAGGGCGTCCGGCGGGCAGACCAGCGTCGAATCATGCTCGGCCATTTCTCGGCTCGGAGACCAGCCCAGCGCATGGCGGATCGGACAGAGATCACTGAGCATGGGTGCCATCCCCAGCTCCAGGCTGTGCT
>Ga0207414_1000583_pt1 | contig 15895 bp, 12 predicted proteins | sample PonA231FremontCA_2_FD_187269 | JGI IMG/M metagenome (GOLD analysis project Ga0207414, IMG submission 187269) | Marine sediment microbial community from Fremont, CA, USA - Pond A23 Sediment 1 (SPAdes) | ecosystem: Environmental > Aquatic > Marine > Unclassified | place: USA: Fremont, California... | reverse complement strand
ATCACCCTGACGCGCAAGACGCGCAGCCGTATCAAGACCGGTGAGCGCGGCAAGAGCATCGAGGTGCAGGTGCGCAAGAAGCGTACCTACGTCAAGCGTTCGGAAGAAGAGACTACGCCGGCGCCGTCAGAAGACGCGGGGCCGCGTCAGCTGGTGGGCGACATGGCCGACTCCCGGCAGGCCCAGGCCGACAAGGAGGCGCGCGAGGCCGAGGATGCCAAGGCACGTGCTGCCGAGGAGACCAAGGCGCGCGCTGCCGAGGAGTCCGCTCGCGAAGCGGCGGCCAAGCTCGAAGCCGACAAGGCCGCCACCGAACCCGAGATTCCCGTGCCGGAGCTGGATGTTACCGCGCCTGCCGAGGAGCCGCCGGCTCCGCCCAAGGAGGGGCGTCCCGAGCCGCGTCGCGCCGCGGTCAAGAAGGCCACCACCAAGGCCAGCACTGGCAAGAAGGGGCGAGGCGAGCGTGAGGATGATCGCGGTGACCGCGAAGAGCGTCGCCGTGGCGGAAAGAAAGCCAAGCGCGCCGAGCGCCGTGGCGGCCGCCGTGGTGGCAGCCAGGGCGGTGGCGGCAAGCATGGCTTTCAGAAGCCGACTCAGCCGATCGTCCGCGAGGTGTCGATTCCCGAGTCGATCAGCGTTGCCGACCTGGCCGACAAGATGTCGATCAAGGCGAACGAGGTCATCAAGGCCATGTTCACCATGGGGGCTGCGGTAACCATCAACCAGACCATCGATCAGGACACTGCGGCCATCGTGGTCGAGGAGATGGGTCACAAGCCCAAGCTGGTCAAGGACGATGCGCTGGAGACCGAGGTTCTCGAGGGCATCTCCTACGAGGGCGACGAGATCACCCGTTCGCCGGTGGTCACGGTCATGGGTCACGTCGACCACGGCAAGACCTCGCTGCTGGACTATATCCGCAAGGCCAAGGTGGCGACCGGCGAAGCCGGCGGCATCACCCAGCACATCGGGGCCTATCACGTGGAGGATGACCACGGCGGCGTGACCTTCCTGGATACTCCGGGCCACGCGGCGTTCACCGCCATGCGTGCTCGCGGCGCCAAGGCCACCGACGTGGTCGTGCTGGTGGTGGCGGCCGACGATGGCGTCATGCCCCAGACCGTCGAGGCCATCGAGCACTCACGGGCGGCCGAGGTGCCCATGGTGGTCGCGGTCAACAAGATGGACAAGCCGGGCATCGATCTCGATCGGATCAAGAACGAGCTCTCGCAGCACGGTGTGATCTCCGAGGAGTGGGGCGGTGACACCCAGTTCGTGTACGTGTCCGCCCATACGGGTGATGGCATCGAGGACCTGCTGGAGTCCATTCAGCTGGTTTCCGAAGTGCTCGAGCTCAAGGCCGTTCCCGAGGCGCCCGGCAAGGGCGTGGTGGTCGAGTCTCGCCTGGACAAGGGGCGTGGCCCGGTGGCCACCGTGCTGGTCCAGAACGGCACCTTGAAGAAGGGTGATACCGTGCTTGCCGGTCTGCACTATGGCCGCGTTCGCGCGCTGACCAACGAGCTGGGCAAGCAGGTCGACGAGGCCGGTCCGTCCACACCGGTGGAGATTCAGGGTCTGGACGGTACCCCGGAAGCGGGTGACGACTTCATGGTGCTGGCCGACGAGAAGAAGGCGCGCGAGGTGGCCAACTTCCGTCAGGGCAAGTATCGCGAGGTGCGCCTGGCACGCCAGCAGAAGGCCAAGCTGGAGAACATGTTCAGCCAGATGGGTCAGGACGTCGCCGCCAAGCTCAACATCGTCCTCAAGGCCGATGTCCAGGGGTCCCTGGAAGCGATCAAGGGTGCTCTGGAAGAGCTCTCCACGGAGGAAGTGGAAGTCGCCGTGGTCTCCTCCGGCGTGGGGGGGATCACCGGTACCGATGCCAACCTGGCGCTGGCCAGTGACGCCATCGTGGTCGGCTTCAACGTGCGTGCCGACGCCGCTGCCCGCGAGATCATCGAGCGTGAAGGCCTCGACCTGCGCTATTACAGCGTCATCTACCAGCTGATCGACGAGGTCAAGCAGGCCATGAGTGGCATGCTGGCACCGGAGTGGAAGGAAGAGATCGTCGGTATCGCCGAAGTGCGCGATGTCTTCCGCGCGCCGAAGATCGGTGCCGTGGCGGGCTGCATGGTGGTCGAGGGCAGTGTCTTCCGTAACAAGAAGATCCGCGTGCTGCGCGACAACGTGGTGATCTACGAGGGCGAGCTCGAGTCGCTGCGCCGCTTCAAGGACGACGTCCAGGAAGTGCGCAGCGGCATGGAGTGCGGCATCGGCGTGAAGAATTACAACGATGTCCAGGTCGGCGACAAGATCGAGGTCTTCGATCAGATCAAGGTCGAGCGGACCCTCTAAGACCGCGAGGAGTCATACATGCGCGAATTCAAGCGTACTGACCGAGTGGCTGACCAGCTGCAGAAGGAGCTGGCGGTACTCATCCAGCGCGAGGTCAAGGATCCGCGCCTGGGCATGGTCACGGTCAGTGGCGTCGAGGTCAGCCGTGATCTCGGCTATGCCGACGTTCACGTGACCCTGCTGGGTGAGCAGACGCCCGAGCGCATCGCGGAGAACCTGGCGGTGCTCAAGCGGGCCGCCGGTTTCCTGCGCAGCCAGATCGCTCGTCGCATCAAGCTGCGTCACGTGCCGGAACTGCGTTTCCACTACGACGAGAGCGTGGTGCGTGGCCAGCATCTGTCGTCGCTGATCGATGAAGCGATCGCCAGCGACCAGAGCCAGCAGGGCGAGACGGATGACGGCCGTGATCCAATCGATGGTTCGGCAGAGAAGGACGAGCGAGACTGATGGCACGTCGGCGTCGCGGGTTGCCGGTGAACGGCGTACTGCTGCTGGACAAGCCCGCGGGTCTGTCCAGCAACCACGCGCTGCAGCGTGCCCGGCGCCTGTTCCAGGCACAGAAGGCCGGCCACACCGGGACGCTGGATCCGATGGCCACCGGCCTGCTGCCGGTATGTTTCGGTGAGGCGACCAAGTTTTCCGCCCATCTGCTGGACGCCGACAAGGTCTATCGCACGCGGGTGGAGCTCGGGACGACGACCGATACCGGGGATGCCGAGGGGCGCGTGGTCGAGCGTCACGAGGTCCCGCGGTTGACCGGGGCCGATGTCGAGGGCGTGCTCGAGCGCTTTCATGGCGAGATCGAGCAGGTGCCACCAATGTACTCGGCGCTCAAGCATCAGGGGCGCAGGCTCTACGAACTGGCCCGTGAGGGCAGATCGATCGAGCGTGCAGCCAGGCGCGTGACGGTGTATGATGCCCGCCTTCTTTCTCTTGCGGACACTGCTTTCGACCTCGACGTGCGCGTCAGCAAGGGAACCTATATCCGTACCCTGGCCGAGGACATCGGCAAGGTGCTGGGCTGTGGCGCGCATATCAGCGCGCTGCGTCGCCTGGCAACGGGGCCCTTCACGGGCGAGGGCATGATGACCCTCGATGCGCTGGAGGCACGTGCCGGCCAGGCCGAGCGCGAGGCGGTCTTGTTGCCCGTCGACGTGCTGGTCGACCATCTGCCTCGGCTAGAAGTCACTGGCCCTGCGGCCAGGCAACTGACCCATGGCCAGGCAGCCCGGGTCGAGACCGGCGAGCTGGCCGGGGACGAGACAGCACGACTCTACTGCGAAGGGGCCTTTCTGGGCCTTGGCGTAGTGGCAGGGCCACAGGAAGTGGCACCGAAACGGCTGCTGAACACCGCCGCCGATTGAAGGAAGAAACGCCCGAGACTGCAAATATGCGTGGTCTCACACACTCATCATTCAGGCATATTGTTTACTGGAGAGACAGATGGCACTAACAGCCGAGCAGAAGTCCACAATCGTCAACGAGTATGGTCGCGGCGATAACGACACCGGTTCCCCCGAAGTGCAGGTGGCCCTGCTGAGCGCCAACATCGATGGCCTGCAGGACCATTTCAAGACCAACAAGCAGGATCACCACTCTCGTCGTGGCCTGATCCGCATGGTCAACCAGCGCCGCAAGCTGCTGGACTATCTGAAGCGCAAGGATTTCGAGCGCTATCAGTCGCTGATCCAGCGTCTGGGCCTGCGTCGCTAAGCGGTCGCATCCCAAGCGGTAACGAAACGGGCAGCCTTCGGGCTGCCCGTTTCGTATTGGCAAGTTCAGGATTTGAAGGCGTTGACGGCGCCATGCCAGGCGAGGTCGTTGCGAGCAAGCCGACGGGAATGCTGACGCGATACCCGGGAAATGCCGGTAACCGGTAGCCCCGGCGGGCGTCAACCCCTAAAATAGTCCCGAGTTAAAACGACCCAAACACAGAAAAGTAACGTTGAAGGAAGTCGCCGTGAATCCGGTCAAGAAGACATTTCAGTACGGTCGCAGCACCGTCACCCTGGAAACCGGGCGCATTGCCCGCCAGGCCACCGGTGCCGTGATGGTCACCATGGACGATACGGTGGTGCTCTGCACCGTCGTGGCCAAGAAAGAGGCCAATCCCGCCCAGCCCTTCTTCCCGCTGGGGGTGTTCTACCAGGAGAAGACCTACGCGGTCGGCAAGATCCCCGGCGGCTTCTTCAAGCGCGAGGGGCGCCCCACCGAGAAGGAGACCCTTACCTCGCGGCTGATCGACCGCCCGATCCGTCCCCTTTTCCCCAAGGGCTTCATGAACGAGGTCCAGGTGGTCTGTTCGGTGCTCTCGACCGACCGCAACCATGATCCGGACGTTGCCGCGATGCTTGGCACTTCTGCTGCCCTGGCTATTTCGGGCGTGCCCTTCAATGGCCCGATCGGTGCGGCGCGCGTGGGCTTTACCGAGGATAACGGCTACTTCCTCAACCCCACCGTCGAGGAGCTGACCGGTTCCGAGCTCAACATGGTGGTCGCCGGCACCGAGAAGGCCGTACTGATGGTCGAGTCCGAGGCCAACGAGCTGCTCGAGGACGAGATGCTTGGCGCCGTGCTCTATGCTCACCAGGAGATGCAGGTGGCCATCCAGGCCATCAACGAGCTGACCGCCGAGGCGGGCAAGCCGAAGTGGGACTGGCAGCCTCCCGCCGAGAATACCGCCCTCAAGGGCGCCATGGCCGACGCCTTCGAACAGAAGGTCGGCGAAGCCTATCGTATCACCGACAAGATGGCCCGCCAGGACGCCCTCTTCGCCATCAAGGATCAGGCGGTGGAGCAGTTCGCCGGTGAGGAAGAGGGCAAGTATGACGCCGACGAGGTCAAGGGTGCTTTCGCCGGCCTGGAGAAGCGCGTGGTACGTTCGCGCGTGGTCAAGGGCGAGCCGCGCATCGACGGCCGCGATCACAAGACCGTGCGTCCATTGGATATCGAGGTCGGCACTCTGCCCAAGACCCATGGCTCGGCCATCTTCACCCGCGGCGAGACCCAGGCGATCGTGATCGCCACCCTGGGCACCCTGCGCGATGCCCAGCTGATCGAGTCGCTGGAAGGCGAGCGCAAGGACCGCTTCCTGCTGCACTACAACTTCCCCCCTTACTGCGTGGGCGAGGCTGGCTTCATGGGGGGGCCCAAGCGCCGTGAGATCGGTCATGGGCGTCTGGCGCGTCGAGGCGTGCAGGCAATGCTGCCCGACGAGGCGGATTTCCCCTACACCATCCGCGTGGTGTCCGAGATCACCGAATCCAACGGCTCGAGCTCGATGGCCTCCGTGTGTGGCTCGTCGCTGGCACTGATGGATGCCGGCGTGCCGATGAAGGCGCCGGTGGCCGGCATCGCCATGGGCCTCGTCAAGGATCAGGACGATTTCGCCGTGCTCACCGACATTCTCGGTGACGAGGATCACCTCGGCGACATGGACTTCAAGGTCGCCGGCTCGGCGACCGGCGTTACCGCCCTGCAGATGGACATCAAGATCGAGGGCATCAACGAGGAGATCATGGAGGTGGCTCTGCAGCAGGCCTTCGAGGCCCGCCAGCAGATCCTCGAGCAGATGAATGCGGTGATCGCCCAGAGCCGTGGCGAGGTCTCCGAGAACGCGCCTTCCATGGCGACCATCAAGATCGATCCGGAGAAGATCCGCGATGTCATCGGCAAGGGAGGCGCGACCATTCGCAAGATCTGCGAGGATACCGGCGCGTCTGTCGACCTCGACGACGATGGCACCGTGCGTATCTATGCCGAGGATAAGGCGGCCGCGAAGGCGGCCATCGACACGGTTCTGGCGATCACCGCCGAGCCCGAGATCGGCAAGCTCTATCGTGGCAAGGTGGCGCGTATCGCGGACTTCGGCGCCTTCGTCAACATCATGCCGGGGACCGACGGGCTGGTGCATATCTCCCAGATCGTGCCGGAGCGGGTCAACGACGTCCGCGACTTCCTCAACGAGGGCGACGAGCCCATCGTCAAGGTCCTCGACATCGACAACCGCAACCGGGTGAAGCTCACCATGAAGGAGATCACCCCGGAAGAGAAGGCAGCGTTCGAGGCCGAGGAGGCTGCGGAACCGCAGCTGTAAGCGACCGCCTACGGCGAGTTGCAAGCGCCAAGGCGCAAGAAAACCGCCGTCAGGGTTGTGCCCTGGCGGCGGTTTTCTATGGCGGGCCGCAAAAGCAGAGTGCCCTGGGCAGTAAAGCCCAGGGCACTCTATTTGCTTTCAGCTTTCAGCTTTCAGCTTTCAGCTTGCGCATTAGCGCTCGATGGCGAGGGCAACGCCTTGTCCACCACCGATGCAAAGCGTTGCCAGACCCTTCTTGGCATCGCGGGCGATCATCTCGTGAACCAGGGTCACCAGGATACGGCAGCCGGAGGCGCCGATGGGGTGGCCGATGGCGATGGCGCCGCCGTTGACGTTGACCTTGCTGACATCCCAGCCCAACTCCTTGTTGACCGAGAGCGCCTGAGCGGCGAAGGCTTCATTGGCCTCGACCAGGTCCAGATCCTCCAGGCTCCAGCCGGCTTTCTCGAGGCAGCGGCGGGTGGCCGGGGCCGGGCCGATGCCCATGATGGAGGGATCGACACCGGCGTTGCTGTAGGCCTTGATGCGCGCCAGCGGCTCGAGGCCGAGCGCCTTGGCCTTGTCGGCGGTGCAAAGCATCACCACGGCGGCCCCATCATTGATGGAGGAGGCGTTACCCGCGGTCACGCTGCCGTCCTTCTTGAAGGCGGGACGCATGCCACTGAGCTTCTCGGCGGTCACGTCGCGCGGGCCTTCGTCAGTGTCGAAGACCACCGGGTCGCCCTTGCGCTGGGGGATCTCCACCGGGACGATCTGACCCTTGAACTTGCCCTCGCGGATGGCCGCGGCGGCCTTCTGCTGGGAACTCGCGGCGAATTCGTCCATCTCCTCGCGGGTGATGCCGTATTTTTCCGCCAGATTCTCGGCCGTGATGCCCATGTGGTAGTTATTGAAGGCATCCCACAGGCCGTCATGGACCATGGTGTCGATGGCCTTCCAGTCGCCCATGCGCTGGCCGGTACGGGAGTTGGGCAGCACGTGGGGCGAGGCGGACATGTTCTCCTGGCCGCCGGCGATGATCAGCTCGGCGTCACCGCAGCGGATCGCCTGAGTGGCCAGATGCAAAGCCTTGAGGCCGGATCCGCATACCTTGTTGATGGTCATGGCCGGGACGGCATCCGGCAGGCCGGCCTTGATGGACGCCTGGCGGGCGGGATTCTGACCGACGCCGGCGGTGAGCACCTGGCCGAGCAGTACCTCGTCGACCTGGTCGCCGGCAACGCCGGTGGTGGACAGGATGTCCTTGATGACATGGGCACCCAGATCGCTGGCAGGAATGCCGGCCAGGGAGCCACCGAAGGTGCCGACGGCAGTGCGGCGAGCGGCAACAATCACCACGTCTTGCATGGGAGATACTCCTGAAGAATGACTAGCGGGCTTGCGGCGGTGTCTGGCGGACATCAAGCGCTCGAGGATGTCTCAGACAGGGCCGGCCCTCCAGCATAGGGGACCCTTGAGCATTGCGGCAATGCTTCCAAGGCCGAATACGCGGGAAGGCGCAAGGTAGGGGGGTGAGGGACTGCCGGACGAGTGGCATGGCACCCGGAGGGTGCCATGACGAGTCCAGGTCAGGCCAGCTGCACCGGGATGGCGTTGCTGGTATGACTGACGATATTGCCTTCCTGGAGGTAGACCAGCGCCGGCGCGTGCGCCTCGAGCTCCTGGTCGCTGTAGTGGGCGTAGCTGCAGATGATCACGCGTTGCCCTTCGCTCGCCAGGTGAGCCGCGGCGCCGTTCACCGAGATGACCGCGGAACCCTCTTCCGCGCGAATGGCATAGGTGGTGAAACGCTGGCCATTCTCGACGTTGTAGATCTGGATCTGTTCATTTTCCCGAATGCCGGCCATGTCGAGCAGCTCGCCATCGATGGCGCAGGAGCCCTCGTAGTTGAGGACGGCATGGGTGACGCGGGCCATGTGCAGCTTGGCCTTGAGCATGATGGTATGCATGGAGTAGCGGTTCCTCTGGTTGACGGCGCCACGCGCTCAGCGTGGCAGGGTCAGGCTCAGGTTATCGATCAGTCGGGTCGGCCCGAGGCGCACCGCGGCGAGCAGCACGGCATCGCGCGTGGTCGCGGTGACCGGCCCAAGGTCGGCGTCGCGAAGTTCCAGGTAGTCTGGCGCGAGGCCGGCCTCCCTCAGGCGGGCGAGGCCGCTGGCCAGGGTGTCGCTGTCCTCGGCACCGGCCTCAAGGTCATCGCGCAGTGCGCACAGGGTGCGATAGAGGGCCGGCGCGGCGGCGCGCTGGTCGGCATCCAGGTAGCCATTGCGCGAGGAGAGGGCGAGGCCGTCCTGAGCCCGCACGATGGGCACGCCAACCACCTCAACAGGGATGTGCAGGTCCTCCACCAGGCGACGGATCACCGCCAGCTGCTGATAGTCCTTCTGGCCGAAGCAGGCCACCTCGGGTTGCACCAGATTGAAGAGCATGGCGACGACGGTGGCAACGCCATCGAAGTGGCCGGGACGGTCGTCGCCACATAGCCCTTCGCTGACCTCGGGCACGCAGACCCGCGTCTGGGCTGCCAGACCGCGAGGGTAGACGGTCGTCGTCGCGGGTGCGAACAGAAGGTCACAGCCGGCCTGTTCGAGTTTCGCCTGATCCTCGGTCAGCGTTCGCGGGTAGGCGTCCAGGTCCTCGCCGGCACCAAACTGCAGGGGGTTGACGAAGATGGTCGCCACTACCACGTCGCCTCGTCGACGTGCTTCCTCGACCAGCGCCAGATGTCCGTCGTGCAGGTTGCCCATGGTTGGCACCAGGGCGATGCGCTGACCTCGACGTCGAAAATCCTCCAGGATCTCGCGCAGAGGAAGAATTTCTCGCAGGGTATGCATCTGGCGAGCTCCTCGAAACGCAGCTTAGAAGCAGTGCTCTTGTGCGGGAAAGCGACGCGCCTTGACGTCCTCATGGTAGCGGTGGAAGGCGCCTTGAATATCGTCCGATTCATTCAGGAAGTTCTTCACGAAGCGTGGCGTACGACCGTGGGTCACGCCGATCACGTCGTGCATCACCAGGATCTGCCCGTCGGTGTCGGGACCGGCACCGATGCCGATGACCGGCACCTCCAGCGCCTCGCTGACCGCTCGGCCCAGGCTTGCTGGCACGCACTCCAGCAGGATGAGCGAGGCGCCCGCCTCGACCAGCGTGCGTGCATCCTCGAGGATGCGCGTTGCTTGCTCGGCCTCGCGACCCTGCACCTTGTAACCGCCCAGCTGATAGACCGATTGGGGCGTCAGGCCCAGGTGCGCGCAGACCGGCACGCCACGACGGCTCAGTTCGCGGATGCCCTCGGCCATCCAGGCCTCGCCCTCGACCTTGATCAGTTCGGCGCCGGCACGCATCAACTCGCCGGCATCCTGAAGCAGGCGTTCGGTGCTCGAGTTGCTCATGAAGGGAAGATCGACCATCAGCAGGCTGTCACCCTTGCCGCGAGCGACACAGCGAGTGTGATAGCAGATGTCCTCGAGGGTCACGGTCAGGGTGCTGGCGTGGCCTTGAAGGACCATGCCCAGGGAGTCGCCCACCAGCAGCACCTCGATGCCTGCTGCTCCGGCCGTCCGGGCAAAGGAGGCGTCATAGGCGGTCAGGCAGCTGAATGGTTCACCGGCGCGCTTCAAGGCTTGCAGCGTGCTCAAGGTGACAGGTTTCATGGCGTGCTCTCATCGTCTGGTCGCGGCAGGCCCTCGCAGGGCCTGCCTCGGTGTAACCTGGGATTGTTACCCGAATCATGCTCAGGTGTCGATAGGTAACAGTCTGGAGTGCCTCTCAGCCCCGCGGTAACACGGCCTTGAGGCCTCCGGTATCGAGCGCGGCGATCAGTGCCTCCAGGGAGTGACCCTCCACGGTCAGGCCTGGGGTCAGCTCAACCAGGGGCACCAGCACGAAGACGCGTTGTGTCAACTGTGGGTGGGGGAGGGTCAGCCGTGGCAGCGTCACGTGCTCGTCATCAAAGAGTAGCAGGTCCAGGTCGAGCGTCCTCGGGCCCCAGCGTCGACCGCGCACTCGACCGTGGCGCTGCTCCAGGGCCTGTAGCTGATCGAGCAGGGCCAGCGGCGACAGCCGCGTCTCCAGGTGCGCCGCGGCATTGACGTAGTCGGGCTGGTCGGCGGGTCCCACCGGCGTGCTCGCGTAGAGACGCGAGGCGGCGATCCGTCGGGTCAGAGGCAGTGTATCGAGTTCGTCAAGGGCACGCTCGATGTGCTGGCGTGGCCCGTCGAGATTGCTGCCCAGGCCGATCCAGGCATGATGCCGCGGCGGTCTCATGTCTCGCTCGACGAGTCCCGCGGCTTCCGGCGGCGACGGCGTCGCTTGCGCGGCTGGCCGCTGCCTGCCGGGTCGGCGTTGACCTTGCCCAGCAGGCGACGCTGCTCGTGCTCGTCGGCCTGCTGGAAGGCCGTCCACCAGTCACCCAGGCCGGGCTCGAGTTCGCCAGCGTTTTCACGCAGCAGCAGAAAGTCATAGGCGGCCCGGAAACGCGGGTGTTCGCGCGTCTGGAAGACGCGTTTGCCGCGGCGCAATGGCAAGCGCTGCTGCAGATCCCAGATGTCGCGCATCGGCAGGCTGAAGCGCTTGGGGATGGCAACATGCTGGAGCTGGCGCGACACCACCTGTTGCGACGCCGCCTGCAGCGCGGGAATGGGCGGCATGCCCTCGGCTTCGAGGATCACCTGGCGCTGCTGAACGGGCGCCCAGAGCAGAGCGGCGAACAGGAAGGCCGGTGTCACCGGGCGGTCTTCGGCGATGCGGCGATCGGTGCTTTCCAGCGCCAGTTCGACAAGGCGCTCGGCCCAGGGGACCTCCTCCATGGCCTCGTCGGCTTCCGGAAAGAGCATGGCGAAGAGTCCGTACTCTCGGAGCAGATGGAAGGTAGTGACGCCCTGACCGGCCATGAACAGCTTCAGCACTTCGTCGAACAGGCGTGCCGGTGGAATCTGCAGCAGCAGTGGCGCGGCGTCGTGGATCGGTGTTTCGGTTGAGGGGTCGAGGTGAAAGTCGAGCTTGGCAGCGAAGCGAACTGCTCTAAGCATCCTCACCGGGTCTTCGCGATAGCGGGTGGCCGGATCGCCGATCAGTCGCAGGGTGCGGGATTCGATGTCCCGTGCACCGTCGGCGAAGTCGTGGATCGAGAAGTCGGCGATGTTGTAATAGAGGGCATTGACGGTGAAGTCGCGGCGCAGGGCGTCTTCCGCGATGTCGCCCCAGACGTTGTCACGCAGCAGCAGGCCATCATCCGACTGCTGGGAGATGTGATTGGCGTGATCGTCGTTGGGCTTGCCCCGGAAGGTGGTGACTTCGATGATCTCGCGACCGAAGCGCACATGCACGATGCGAAAGCGTCTGCCGATGATGCGCGAATTGCGGAAGAGGTCCTTGACCTGTTCGGGTGTGGCATCCGTGGCGACGTCGAAGTCCTTGGGCATATGGCCAAGCAATGCATCGCGAATGCACCCTCCCACCAGGAATGCCTGAAAGCCGGCATTGTGAAGCCGGTAGAGCACCTTGAGGGCGGCCTCGCTGAAGTGCTGACGCGAGACAGGATGTTCCTGGCGGGGAATGATGCGCGGGCCGGTGCTTCCGGCGGGGGCATCCTGGGGGCCGAACAGCGATTTGATGCGCTCGCCCGGACTCTGCAGAAAGCGGGTAAATCCTTTGATCATGCGGCGATATCGACTCGCGGAACGCGGAAAGCGTTGAGTGTAGCCGACCACTGACACCTTGCAAAGCACGTCACGGTGCCGGCGCGTACAGAAATAGAAAGGGGAGGCCGTTGGCCTCCCCTTCAAGCAGGATGCAGCATCCTTGCTGCTGATTTTTCTTCGTGATGGCGCATCGCCCTGACTACGCACCACAGTCACCAAGGAGTGTTCAGGCAAGCGGTGTTGTTGTGGTTGTTGATGCTCCTGACGGCGACCGTCTCGTACTCAAAACAATAGTCCAACCACGACGGCATGAATGTTGCCTCCTCCCGGCTTGTTGATGTTGTTGCCGAGAGTGCACCTCGACGACCTGGTGTCATTGTTGATCGGTCGTGTGCGGGTGCGTCGCGTCCTGATGGCTTCGGTGCCTCGAGCAGCTTGTTGTTAAGCTCGAAAGCCTCACGCCGTGCCGCTGCTGTTCTTGTTGTCGGCAAGCGCCGAAGTCGTAGGGGCCCGAGTGGCTTGTTGTTTTTGGCGCTTGGGGCCCTGTCACGTGTGGCTGCATTGTTGTTGTGGGCAGCGAGTGACATTCGGATTTGTTTTTCTTGTCCTTGTAGGAGCAGGCCGCGTGCCACACCTGAGTAATCACAATAAAAACATAAGGTTAATGTTGTAAGAAAAGGTTAATCCCCGTCGCCGTCTGAGGAGTGTTACCCAAAGGGGCATCGTTTCAGGGCGCCAGCTGGGTGAGAAGGTAACAAATGGTGCAAGGGGAGTAGCGAAACAGGGCAGAGAGGGCATGCGAGCAACGTCACGCATGCCTGCGTCCTGGTCGAATGGTCGCCGCCTCAGCCCGTGTGTCTCCGCGGACTCTTCTTGCGAGGTATGCCCAGGCGCTGACGACGTTCCCAGAGGCACTTGCGGCTGATGCCAAGTTTCTGAGCGAGTTCGGTCTCGCTCATCTGATCCTGATGCTCGAGCACGAAGTGCTGGAAGTAGTCCTCCAGGGAGAGGTCTTCCTCGTCGCTGTCCTTCTGTTCCTCCTGGCTTGCGACAGCAGAGGTAGACGCCTGAGACGTGTGTGGCACGGGCGGAGTCGGTGTGAGCCCCAGGTCGTCGGGATGGATGAGATGGCCCTCCGCGAGGATCACGCCACGCTCCAGCGCATTTTCCAGTTCGCGTACATTGCCGGGCCAGGGGTAGTCGTGGAGGGTGCGCCGTGTGGCTCGGGAAAGGCGCAGCCTGTCTCGCCCATGACGCCGGCAGGCTTTCTCCAGCAGGACATCGGCGATCTCGAGGATATCGTCGTCGCGTTCGCGCAGGGCGGGCAGGTCGATCTGCATCACGTTCAGGCGGTAGTAGAGGTCGAGGCGGAACTCGCCGGTCTTCGAGAGGCTCTGCAGGTCGCGGTGGGTGGCGGCAATCAGACGCACATCGACATGCCGGGTTTCCACCGAGCCGATCTTGCGGATCTCGCCCTCCTGCAGCACTCGCAGCAGGCGAGCCTGGGCGTCGAGCGGCAGTTCGCCGATCTCGTCGAGGAACAGCGTGCCCCCGTCAGCGGCCTCGACCAGACCGGTGCGCGAGGCAGTGGCGCCCGTGAAGGCACCCTTCTCGTGCCCGAAGAGTTCCGACTCGATCAGTGTCTCGGGGATGGCGGCGCAGTTGACGCAGATCAGCGGCGCGTGAACGCGGCGGCTCTGCTGGTGCAGCGCACGGGCGACCAGCTCCTTGCCGGTGCCCGACTCGCCCTGAATCAGCACGGTGACATCGGCCGGCGCTACCTTTCGAATGCGCGTATAGACCACCTGCATGGCAGGGCAGTTGCCGATCATCGGCTGACGCGTACCGCCAGGCACCGTGATGTCGGGTGGCTCGCCCTGCTGAGCGGCCTGCCGGTGGAGGATCTGGGCCACGGTTTCGAGCAGTTCATCATGGTCGAAGGGCTTGGCCACGTAGTCCACGGCACCCAGCTTCAGCGCGTCCACCGCGGACCGCATGCTGGCGTAGCTGGTCATGATCAGCACCGGCACGGGCGCGGCCTTGGCGATCAGCTCGGTACCGGGCTCGTCGGGCAGTCGCAGGTCACTGATCACCAGGTCGAAGCCCTGAGGCTCGAGCGCCACGGCCTCGGATACCGAGCCGGCATCGCTGACCCGGTGGTCATGGCGCTCCAGCAGCCGCTTCAGGGCGCTGCGAATAATGGCTTCGTCTTCAACGATCAGGATCCGGCTCATCGATGCTGTCACCATGCTCGGGGTTGAGGGGCAGCCACAGATTGATGCGGGTGCCATCGGCCTGGCCGGGGGGCGGAGAGTCGATATCGATCTGGCCACCGTGCTCGGCAAGGATGCTGTAGACCAGCGGCAGGCCGAGGCCCGTGCCTTCACCGGGTGGCTTGGTAGTGGTGAAGGGCTCGAAAAGATGGTCGCGCACCCGCTCGTCGATACCATGGCCCCGGTCGGTGATACTGACGTGAAGCCACTCGCTCTGGGGGGTGGCTTCGATGACCACTTCGCCGCCGGGGGGGCTGGCGTCGCGGGCATTGCCGAGCAGGTTGACCATCACCTGCAGCAGCCGTTGGGCATCTCCCTTGACCGTGAGGCCAGCCGGACAACGATTGTGATAGGTGACATCCTCTCCCGAGCGGGCGAGATGTATCAAGTGCAGGGCCTCGTCAGTCAGCGCGTCCAGCGAGACCGGTTCGAAGGGGGCGCCGTTCACGTGGCGGCCGCCATGGGCGAAGCCCACGAGGGACTCGACGATGCGCGAGATCCGGTCAGTGAGCTGCTGGATCTGGGCAGCGGTTTCCAGTACCTCGGGGTCGTCGGTGTCGTAGCGCAGATTCTGGGCCAGCGAGGAGATACCGGTAACGGGATTGCCGATCTCGTGAGCCACGCCCGCGGCCAGTTGGCCGATGGAGGCCAGCCGGGCAGCATGCACCAGCTCGTCTTCAAGCCACTTCATCTCGCTGTGGTCCTCGACCAGGATCACGGTACCGCCGCGCATCTGTTCATCCGTCTCGAGCTCGGCCTTGTGCAGGCTCAGGTAGCGGGTGGTGCCGTTCAGCGTCACGGACTGCTTGTAAAGGTGGTCGTGTTGGGCGAGGAGCACGCGTCCCAGCAGGTCGCCCCAGGGGGAGGGCAGGCTATCGCGGCAAGAGCCGACCACGCGGCTGCCCTCGATGCCCGAGAGCTCGGCTAGGGTGTCGTTCCACATCAGCAGTTCATCATCGACGCCGAAGGCACACAGGCCCACCGGCAGGCGCGTCAGAATGCGGCGGTGATAGCGGCGCAGGCCGTCGAGCTCCCGGGCCAGGCCGGTAAGCCGGGTACGATAGTCTTCCAGGCGACTCTCGACGAAGTGGATATCGTCATTGGGCTCAAGACCGCCGCGGCGATAGGGCAGATGGCGGTCGACGATGTCCTGGGCAACCGATGGGCCCATCAGTCCCGAGAGATTGGCCTGGATGCGATCGCGCAGCCGGCGCAGGGCATAGGGACGGCCATCCTGCGGCGATAGCCCGAGGTCGGACAGGGCTCGGTCGACTTCGCGGCCGGCGACCTCCTCGCCGAGCGCTCGGGCCAGGTGGGATTTGAACTCATCACCGTTGCCGGCCATCAGCGGCAGGCGCTTGGGACGAATGACGGCATCCAGCGAGCAGGCTTCGGCGGCGGCCCGTTCGCCCGTGGAGGTAGGCGTCATCAGCGAGACCAGAATGAGCGTCAGGATGTTGGCGGCCAGGGAGACCAGCGTCACCACGTACCAGACCGGCTCGCCGGCCAGCGCCTCCAGGCCCGGCGGCAGC